>Ga0163147_10000318_pt1 | contig 75817 bp, 69 predicted proteins | sample OliLakLV19MP6G1_FD_148597 | JGI IMG/M metagenome (GOLD analysis project Ga0163147, IMG submission 148597) | Freshwater microbial mat bacterial communities from Lake Vanda, McMurdo Dry Valleys, Antarctica- Oligotrophic Lake LV.19.MP6.G1 | ecosystem: Environmental > Aquatic > Freshwater > Lake >... | reverse complement strand
GTCCCTAGGCTATGTGAGTCCACTGACGTTTGAAGCCAATTATCAATTAATTGTATCTAAGATTTGATGATTGGTTGTCTCAAAAGTGGGGGTCAGACCAGGGTGTGAAAGAACTTATCAGACGACAGGCGAAATTAGTATTAGTTTTAGAACAAAATCAGATAATAGTGTCTGAACAATTTCCGAGTGTAAAAATAATTTTTTCAAAAACTCCGACTGAACTAAAAAATTTCTTAAATGAAAATCCGAATCTAGAAAAGTCTTTAAGCCAAAATCAAACCAGGAACGTCACCTTAACAGAGCATACCCCAGAGACCGACCTGGCAGTCGTCACCATACTAGGAGCTACTTTGATTAGGGAATAGAGCTATATATAGTTAGATGGTAATGTCGCACAATATATCTTTTGCGACATTAGTTATAGGGGATTGGAAGCTAACGTCAGCTAAGGCTTTCTTATGTACACTCCTACACGAGGCTCCAGGATCGATTCTAAGGCGGTTCATTTTCTCTCCATGATGTTCTCTCAGTTTATTCACTACCTTGAACCCCTACTTACTGACCACTGACTTAAAGAGCCATTGATATCAGATATCAGTCTTAACCTCCTATAAACGAAAAATCAATAAAATATTTTTCACTTTAATAATTAATAATGTAAAAAAATTTTAAATTTTGAAATTCTTATGCCAGAAATATTAATGACATTTCATTGAGTACTATTAACTATCTTAACTAGCTGTAAGTTTATTCAATATATTCCGACCCAACCACAATTAATCGCTGGATGACATACACCCTTAATCACCCACCCTCTCTCCCCTCCTTCCTTTTAAAAAATATTTTGCGACATTAGATATATGAGATATCAATTCAATTATCAATAAGGCTGGTCATATCTTTGTGTCTTGCTTATGGTTGTAGTTGTATACGAGGCTCCAGAATCAATTTTAAGATCATTTAGCTGCTTGAGGTACATCTCTTCTATCTTTGACTTTAGATATTATCTTATTTATTTGTTCTCTGCAGAAATCTATTTAAATAATAGTGGTATAAAAAAAGTAAGTATAATAAAAATGGTACCGAAAATAGCTGAGGCTACAAGACTCCCTACAACTACTAGCCTAAGGCTTTTATAAACAGGAGCAGTTTTATTCTGCCTCAAAAATACTCCACCGGAAAAGATTGCAAGAATGCCAACGGCGGCGCATCCGGCTATGATCGGATGTCCTATGTCTCCGATAAAATAAGTGCCATTAAAACTATGCCAGCAATGATTAGTATGTAACCTATTTTGTTGTAAATATGCAGAATGATTAATTAAGATATTTTCTTTACAATGGCCTCAGGTAAAGCGCTGGGTCAAGATACGCCTCAGTCGCTGCTACCGGTGTACTAGCCGGTCCGCAGCTAGTGACGGTCTTGATCTCATTAAATTGACGTACTGTCACTCCAGCCTTCACGTACAGCGTAAAGTGTAGGTGCGGTCCAGTTGAGTAGCCTGTATTGCCAGTGTAACCAATAATTTCGCCGGTAGTGACCTTCTGGCCAGCAGTGACACTAATCACGTCCTGATGAGCATACAGAGTCGACAGACCATTGGCGTGATCTATAAGCGTCCACTTCCCCCAAGAAAAACACCCTGGTACGAGGTCGGTATTGCCAGTAGCTCTCACTGTACCAGAGAGTGGTGCGTAGATAGCTGTACCTCGTGGTGTACCCATATCGATACCTGGATGGTAAGCTCGCCCACCATAAATTCCGGGGTTACGTTTAGCAAACTCCGAGCCACCAAAGTTTTGAGTGATGATAACGTTTTTTAGTGGCCAATCAAAGACTGGAGTTCCTGGCACCGGAATTGTGTTAGGATCTAAAATAAACTGTAGCTTGGCTTCAAAATCACGCATTTCTTTAATGATAAGGTCGCGGGCTTGCTGTTGCTGCGCCAGTAATTTTTGGTACCCTTTTTCTTCATTCTTAGTTACTTCTAGTAGACTTGATTGTTCAGCTTGATTGTTACCAAGGACACTATTTTGATCACGATATTGTGAATGTAAGGATGCTAATTGACTGCGCTTTTCAGTATTCTCTTCACGCTTATCAACGAGAAGATTACTGAGTGAAGTTAACTCTCCTACTTTTACTGACATGCTGTTACGCACCGTTTCGTGCGCTTCAAACGTGCTCCAAAAGTCAGATAATTGTTTGTGAGTTAAGAGGAGCTCAACGATGGATTTGTCACTTCCCTTGTATTGTGAGCGAATAATCTGGGCAATGGCACTCTCAATTTGAGTAATACTTTTCTCGGTCTTATTAATTTCTAAGATTAACTTATTGATCTCCATGTCAGTAGAAGAAATTAAATTCTCCGTCCGTGCAATTTCGGCTTGAACTTTCTTCCGTTCTAGAACTAACTGATTAATGGCTTTCTGAAGTGTTTGCTTCTCCGCTCCCACCACTTTTAATTCTTGATTGAACTTAGCAATTTCTTTCTCAATTTCCTGTAGTCGACTACCTCGATCCTGAATATCTTTTTGTAGCTTTTCTAATTCAGACGTTTGAGCACTAGCAAACGGCACCGCTGAAAGTAGTGGAATAATAATTAAACCGAAGGCAAAAGCCAGGAAAGTATCTCTAAACATTACTCTCCTATTTTATCACAAGCCAATTTGATTCTGGCTAAAGTTTCCTCTTTTCCAATAATATAAGCAATTGTAAATGGGTCTGGAGACTGAGCTTTGCCTGATAAAGCTATTCGAAGCGGCCAAAGGAGCTCCCCCTTCCCTACTTCCTCAGCATAGTCCCACAAAGCAGCCTTAACTTTCTCACTCGAACTAAAATCAGCCGCGGCAAGTAATTTATGAGCAGTTTCAAGACGCGGTCTCGCCTGGCCAACGTCTTGGTCATTTTTCCACTTTAGCAGACTGGAGTCGTAGGACTCTGGCGTCACAAAAGCAAAGTCATACTCCCCTATTTCAGCCGCTTTAGTAACATCAGTGGCAACGTGTGCCCTTTCTATAACTGTTGGTAACAGACGCTTAAGTACCGCTTCATCAAATAATTGTAAATTTTTAATTCTGTCTGGCATAGCATTTCTTACATAATCAAACAGATCTTCTGGGCTGAGTTTATTTAGATGCTGCTTATTCATCCATAAAAGTTTTTCCTCATTGAAGGCACCACCACCTCTTTGTATTTTCTCAAGAGTGAAGACATTGATGAGTTCAGCTAATGAGAACACTTCTTGGTCGGTTCCTGGATTCCAACCGATGAGAGCCAAGAAATTAGCCATCGCTGCAGGTAAAAAGCCTTCACTACGATAATCTAAAATATCTTTTGCTCCATCTCTTTTGCCAAGCTTTTTTGTTCGATCATCACGCAAAATTGGCGGCAATGAAACAAAAGTGGGATAGGTAAAACCTAGAGCATCATAAATACTAAGAAATTTTGGGGTACTAGCAATGAATTCATCTGCCCGCATTATATGTGTTACTCCCATTTCGTAATCATCAATAATATGAGCAAAATTATATGTCGGATAACCGTCAGATTTTATCAAGATAATATCATCGAGCATTTCTTCGCCGGCACTAAGTGTACCTCGAGCTACGTCTTCCCAGGCATAACGTTTGACCTCGGGCACTTTTAAACGTAGGGGTCTTGTTCCGTCCCACTTTTTAAATGTATCAGGTCGGTGTTCGCGGTACAAAAAAGGTCTTTTTTCTTCCGTTGCCTTAACACGAAAAGCTTGTACTTCTTCTTCAGTGTACGGATCAGGATACGCCAATCCTTTTTCGATTAGTATTTCTGCGTATTTTTTATATGAAGGTAGTCTCTCTGATTGAATACAAGAACCAAAAGGTCCAGGTTTATCTGGTCCGTAATCCCAGTCTATTCCTACCCAAGAAAGTGATTCTTTAATATGATCAATCGAACCTGCCACTTCCCTACCTTTGTCTGTATCTTCAATTCTTAAAATAAAAATTCCAGCATTCTTTCTAGCATACAAATAAGCAAAGAGCGCCGTTCGGACTCCGCCAATGTGTAAATAGCCGGTAGGTGAAGGAGCAAAGCGTGTGACAATATTTTTTGATTCAACCATAATCTTAAAATTTTAATGCTCAGTGCCGACCTTAAGTAAAATATTAGCCATTTTTGCAGCCGCGTCTGTTGGGGCGTAGTTTTTAGCGGCGGCGCTCATTTCGGCATAGCGAGTCGGGTTGTTTATAATAGAGTGAATTTCAGAGGTTAGCAAGGTTTCCGTTAAATTAAGTTCTTCCATCACTGTGGCCGCCCCAGTTTTCGCATAAGCATAGGCATTACTACGCTGATCTCGACTAACATCTTCAGGAATTGGAATAATAATACTCGGCTTACCATGCATGGCAATCTCAAAAATAGTAGTGCTGCCTGCACGCGAAATCACAATCTTGGCGGCAGTCAAAAGAGCATTTACCGTTTGCGCGTCTAGATGTTCAGCGACAAAGTAGCGATTTTGTAGTGCTGGATTTGAAATCAAGGCTTGTGCCGTCATTACCAACTGATTTTTACCGGCTCCTACTTGATGAAAGATACGATAATTTGGCAGTAGCTCATCTAAACAACGCAGAATTAAGTTGTTTACTCGCTCCGCTCCAGAGGAACCGCCAGTGACATAAATTAAGGGCAAGTCATTACTGATACCGAGAACAGAGAAAGGATCTCTGATTTCATTGGTGACCTCTCTTCTGATTGGAATTCCGATTAAGGCGGTTTTATTAGCTGGAAAGTATCTCGCTGCTTCCGGATAGGAGACGGCAATGTAGCGTGCAAAATTTTTAGCTAGAAGACTGGCTCTACCAGGCACAGAGTCAGAGTCATGAATTACTACTGGAATACGCAAGAACCTAGCCGCCAAGAGAACAGGGACACTGGTGTAGCCACCTTTACTAAATATTACATCTGGGTAAAGCCAGAAAAGTTTGAGTAAAGCGATAAATAGACCGATAATATTTCTAAAGATATCAAAAAAATTTTGAATTGAAGGATAAAGTCTAAGCTTACCGGCTGGGCAATAAATATAGGTGATATTATGAGCCTGAAGCATTTGCAGATTATACGGGTCGGGTCCCATATAATATAGCTCTGGCTTTTTTGGCTGTTCAGCTAAGGCTTCAGCCACTGCTAAAAGTGGATAGAAATGTCCGCCAGTACCGCCACCGACAATTAAAATGCGCATCTTAAATAGTTTATCACGAACGTAGATTCAAATTACGATATTTCGACACATTAAGGACAATACCGAGCGAAGCTAAGGTTGCCAACAGTGCTGTTCCTCCATGACTAATAAATGGTAAAGGTAGGCCGGCCAGCGGTACGATTCCAATCATAGCCGCAATGTTTAAAAAAGCTTGCGTCACAATTAAAGTCATAAAACCGACAACTAGGAGCATACCAAACAAATCATTGGACTGGGTGGCAATCTTAAAGCCACGAAAAGTAAAGAAAGCCAGAACTAATACTAAGAAGAAAGAACCGACAAAACCAAACTCTTCAGCATAAACAGCAAAAATAGAGTCGCCTATCGGTTCTGGTAAATACTCAAATTTTTGAATACTCTGACCATAACCACGACCAAAAAATCCGCCAGATCCAACTGCAATTAAAGACTGTTGGATCTGATAGCCACTTCCTTGCAAATCACTGCCCGGATTGGTAAAGGTAGTAATACGGTCCATCACATATGGTCGAGCAAAAGCAACTGCGGTTATGAGTAGGACACCTCCTATCGCCAAAAGGGCGATATGTTGCCATTTGGCACCAGCAGTAACAAACATGGCTGCCCCAGCCATAGCCATGAGAAGGAACGTGTCAGTATCAGGTAGCGCCAACATAATGATGGCAGTGACTAAAATAACCCCTAGAAAAGGTAGAACACCATAAGTCCAGGTCTCAATTTGTCGATGCGTACCAGAAAGTAAGGTCGCGACATAAATCACAAAGCCTATCTTAAAAAGTTCTGAAGGCTGAAATGAAGTGAAACCCAAATCTAACCAACGGGTGGCTCCACCAAGGGACATACCCAAACCGGGAATGAAAACTGCTAAGGTGAGTAAGGCTGTGGCCAGAAAAATATAGAAAGCATACTGGCGCCAATTTCGATAATAGATATTACTCATAATAACCATCGCTAATCCCCCACCAATTATTCCAAAAAAGAATTGACTAAAAGCAACTGAAGAAAAACTGGCTCCACTGCGTGCCAGCAGACCAAGCGAAGCCGACGCAAAAACAAAAAAGCCGCAAATTACCAAAACTGCTACTAAAATAAACAAAGTTGAATCAAATGACTTGGGTCCTCTATTACTCATATTAAAGCAGCGAGTACTAGCCCGATAACAGCACAAATCATTGAAATAACCCAGTAACGCATTGTTACTTTATAGGACGGCCAACCAATAACTTCAAAATGATGATGTAGTGGAGCAATCCGAAAAAATTTTTTCCCGGTGAGTTTTCGATACAAAATTTGAATGATGTTAGATAAAACTGTCACTACAAGTAAAAAACCAATAACTGGAAGTAAAGCGACACCATGTCCGCCTACCAAGTCGTCGGTCATCATCACTACCGCGGCCAATGTCAGAGTTAGAGCCATCGAACCAGTTTCCGTCATCCAAAAACGGGCTGGTGGAATGTTAAACCAGAGAAAAGCCAAAGTACTACCAGTCACCATGACGCAAAAAGCAGCTAAATCGTATTGTGACTGCATAAAAGCCACTCCCCCATAGGCCGAAAAAATAATGGCAAACACGCCGCCCGATAATCCGTCAATGCCATCGATGACTCCGCTAGCATAAAGCGCATTTGTGAGTAAGACAAAAAATGGAATAATTAAAATACCCAAATACAAAGGCTCGATGAATGGTAGACCAACACTATCAACACCAAGTTTGGCATAAAACCACCAACCCATAAAAGCGGATAACGCCGTGATTAAAAATAAACGAATTGATAAGCGCACTCCCTTTCCATCGTGTTGCACATCATAAAAATCATTGAGAAAACCAATGAACGCTCCAATCATCAGCGAAGCTAACGGGATCCATGTTTGTGCCCGACTTAGAAAAAACAAATCATCAAAAAATTGATTCTGAGTCACTGTCCTAAGTATGTACAGTATAAATACACTAATGAGGACGCTGCCCCAGATTATAATTCCACCCATGCGTGGTGTCTTAGTTTCATTTCCTCCCTTCAAACGATTAAATTCTTCAGCTTGATGTCCACCAATAGCGGTCTTACCGCCATTTTTTTTCCAAACTTTAAATTTATACAAGTAATGAGTCAGAAGTGGTGTAATCAAAATTCCAATACAAAAAGCAAGCACCGCTGGTAGTAACAATTTGATCATTAATATTTCCATAAAATTAAATATCACTAACCATTGACGCTTGCACTGCTGCTACTAATTTTTTAACGTCACTGAAGCGTTCGCTATGTGAAGACCCGAGGACAGTCACGATGACTGGACGATTAAAGCCAGCATCAAAAATAATGGTGAGATTCCCACCAGCTAGGTCCGTATAACCAGTTTTGGAGCCGAGCAGATTAGGGATATCCAACAGCACTCGATTGGTATTATTGGCATCATGGTAATCGCCTTTTTGATTATATAGTCGGGTTGACTCAGCTATTGTCGGTCGAAGCACCTCGGGGTAATTTAGATAGATATATTCAAGCAAAAAAGTAGTCTCCCTTGCATTACCATATGCACCGGCTCTTGTTGAGGAAACATCGAGACCAGTAGGATTAAAGTATTCATGATTCTGAAGATTTAGTTCTTCTGCTTGAATGTTCATCGCTGCCACAAACTGCTGCAATGGATCTCCTTGCCCTAACTTCTGCCCCACAGCTTCAGCTAGTGTTTGAGCTGCACCATTGTCGGAAGACACTAAAGCAAAGTCAGCTAACTTTTTGACTGGATAAATTTCTCCTGGTAAGAGACTGCCGGCACTTTGCTGCCTGGTTGACGCTGCAGAAATTGTCACCAAGGTTTCATCAGGCACTAATCTGTAGGCCACCAAAGCGGTCATCAATTTTGTAATGGAAGCAAGCGGCAATTTTTTATCTGCGTTTCTCTCGTAAAGTACTCTCTGACCCACCACATCCCAAACATAGGCTGTTTTGGCTCTTAAGTCTATCTGATTAATTGTTTGCGGAATGACAACGCTTTCATCATTGATGAGCAATTTAGTGTCAGAAACTGTAGCTAGCTCTTCAGTCTCCGGTGGCATTAAAGTTATCGACTGAGGAATTATCACACTCGCAAAAATCATGCATAAAAAAGAACCAATAATCAGGAGTTGAAACTTGACTGGAAATCGATTACGCTTTTCCACTGAGTTGGTAGCTGAAGAAAAATCTTCAGTTTCACTACTAATAAATTCATTATCCTCGTTCATATTTCAGTTTCAGTTGCTGTTTGATTAAAATTCTCAAGTGCATCAGCTACTACAGAAAAATCGGGTAGTTGCTGTTTTTCTGTTACGCCTAGGTAGGTCAGTAAGGCTGGGCTGATAATAAACTCAAAGGCATTTCGCACTTTATTGTGTTGTCTATCAATCAAACCTCTAATAAGTAAGTTACGCAGGATAAATGATGAATTAACACCACGAACTCGGTCAATCTCCGCTCGAGTGACCGGCTCTTGGTACAAGATAATGGCCAAGGTTTCCGCTCCGGCCTTACCTATATCAGCCTTTAGTTCATTTTTACGTAAAGTCTCAATCACTGGTGCCAATTCACTACAGGTGACCAACTGAAGCTCTTCGCTGGTCTCTACTAAGCGAATAGCTCCATGCTGTAAACGTTCTTTTAGCACCTCAATAGCATGTCGTAGTTCCTCAACTGAAATACCAAACAGCTTCAAAACAGTCTGCTTTTTTTGTGGAGCAGATTTATAAAAAAGCAATCCTTCAATTAGGACATCTATCGGCATACTGGTCATTTTAACACAAATATTAGAGCCTTATAGGCTTTTTCTTGTATCCTGGTGGTAAGTAACAGACTAATAATAAGCAGGCGTCTGGCCTTTATCCCGTTCGATTTCAATATCTGAGTAGTGGCCGTCTTGCTTGAGGAGTAGATTACCTTGTTTAAAGAGTTCCAAAAGAGCCAGAAAACTAACGATGACAACTTTACGTTCGGTCTCACCGACATTTAATTCTGAAAAACGAAGTTGCAGATTATCTCTGATTCGCTTTTCTAATCGCTCCATCATTTCTTCGAGTGATATAATCATTTTGATTTTGGCTTTTACTGGAATATCCTTCTTCGGTAAATCATTAAGGACGCTCAAAATTGTGTCGCGTAAGTTACTGACACTACAATATGCATCGGGAACAAAAACAGGTGCCGGCACTAACGAAAACTGTGGTGGATATAGCCTAGCTTTACCAAACAAAGTCTGGAGTGGCAGGGCCACATCTCGAATCAGTTGGTAGTAACGCAAGCGCTCTTCCAAATCTTCAATACTCGTCTCCTCTTCTTCAGTTAGTTCTAAGACTGGTAGTAGAGATTTTGATTTTACTAACAGTAGTGTGGCTGCCAGACTGATGAACTGAGCCGTATTTGGTAGTGACAGCTCTTGCATCTCGCTTACCTGCCGCATGTACTCTTCGGTTACTGCCGCTAGTGAAATATCATTAATCAAAAGCTTTCGGCGTTCCACCAAGTCCAAAAGTAACTCCAACGGTCCTTCAAAGACTGCTGTTTTTACAGAAAAGTTTGAGTTACCTACTGGGGGCATATCATCTTAAATAATAACACGGCACTCACACTCAAAATTTATCCTTGGTAGAAAAAACCCTCGTCTACCATAGTCAAACAAATAGTTTCAGCAAAAATTTTCATGTATGGATAATCCTTTATGTACTTATCTTTTACAGAACGCCAATTTTCTATAGTGGTTTTATTTCTAGCAAAAATAATTTTATATTTTTCGTTGTAACACTCAACTACTGGTTCCATTTTATCGAGGGCTTTTACAAACCTAGATTCCTGGGTTATCTGCTCCTCGTACTCATTAATTAAATTGTCAATCAAAGGAACCATAGTCGTCGGTATTTTTTTCAATACCACACGTTGGGCTTCAGCTTCTGCGTCTTTATCTGCCTTAGTCTTAAGGTAACCAAGCATATCTCCGGTTTCAATTTCATCAATATCATGAATTGTGATCATCTCGTAAATTTTTGCTTTGTCCCAAGTACCAGTAGGGTTTTCCAAAGGTAAAAAGTACTGAGCACAAATATGCATGCCATAGACATGTTCAGCTACTGACTCTGTACTATCGTCCAAAGTTCTAGTTTGAGCATAGCGAATTTCTTTTTTTAAACCATAAAGATACTGAAGTTTTTTTACATCTTTTAAGATAAACTCTGGTGTGTAATTTTCTAAAGAAATCATAAAGTGTTAATTAAGACTGCTCCAAGAAGGCAGTTAAAAGTCTTATCGGTTCACCGGTAGCGCCTTTAGCCAATTTGTCTGCAGCGATACTTTCCATTCGAGGCGCGATATCTATATGTGCCCACGATACTTTCTTTGGAGTAAAGAAAGACAAGAAACTACCACCTTCGATAGCTCCACCAAATCTTGAGAAGGTAGTAGAGATATTACTAACATCCGCTCGGTGACTCTTGAGACTTTGCTTGTATTCATCCCAGAGTGGTAGTGGCCACATCAAGTCTCCGCTCTCCTCACCTAGAGTCACAAGTTTGTCTGACAGTTTTTTGTCTTTAGTCATGACCGCACTGGCTAGTTGACCTAGAGCCACCAAAGCTGCTCCAGTCAAAGTGGCTACGTCTAAAATAACTTTTGGATCATAACGCTTACTGTATGTCAGGGCGTCCGCTAAGACCATTCGGCCTTCAGCATCGGTATGGAGTACTTCTATGGTTTGCCCACTCATTGAGGTCACTATGTCCCCGGCTCGCATGGCTGTATCTGAGATAGCATTTTCAGCCACTGGCACCAGAGCGATAACGTTTTTCTTGAGTCCGAGTTTGGCGGCGGTAACCACCGCTGATAGCACTGAGGCTCCCCCAGACATATCCAAATGCATATCATGCATGGCTCCTGTCGGCTTTATATTTAATCCGCCAGAGTCATAAGTGATCCCTTTACCGATGAGTACCGTTGGTTGGTTTTTCTTAGACTTACCCTGGCCCCAATATTCCGCCACAATAAACTGCACTGGATTAATACTTCCCTGCCCCACAGCCAAGAGTGCCCCCATCTTGAGTTTAGTAATTTCAGCCTTACTCAAAACTTTTACAGAGACTTTAGTACCAGCAGCCATTTTTTTGGCCGCTTCACCAAAAGCTTTAGGCGTCATATCACACCCAGGCATGTTGGCCATATCGCGTGCTTTATTGATCTCTTCGCCCAATATCAAACCGCGTTTAAGTCCCGCTGCAAAATTTTTGTCACTAGCGTTACTGATCGTGATCTCTTTCAGAGTTGGCGGAACTTTCTTTTGGGTTTTATAAGTTCTAAATTCATAACTAGCCAACAAGAAGTTTTCGGCCACTGTTGAACCGAGCCAAGTTTGACCTAGGGTCTCAAGATTAGAAAAATTAATTTCGGCATAATCAACTACTAAAAATTCGATCTGATGGCTTTTGGTCGTCTGGTATACAGACCTAATGAGCGAACGAAAAGTTCGTGGAGTAATCTTTTTCTTCTTACCAATACCCATGCGGTACTCTGTGCTGCCATTACTATTTTCTACAAAGCGGTGCTTTGTAGCTGGATCTTCTGTGAGTACCAAGCGACAATACTTACTAGCAAATGAATCTGACTGTTTATTTGAAATCTGAACTTTTATCATAATACGATTATACACTAGTGTGTTTTTAGAACGTTAAGGGGCCGGAAGCGAAGCTTCCGGCCCCTTAACTAAAACTCAAAATAACTCCCTACTCCTTCTTCTTCACTGAAAGCCCAAGCTCTACTAGCTGATCAACTGCCAGTGGCTTTGTTAAATTTAATCAAGAAAATCTTGTGCGGTGCATCAGGTAACAGAAGCTAAAGAGAAATTTTTTGATAATATTTCTACCATGTATTATTGCCTTGGTGGTATAGCTAGAGATGTTTTAGTAATTTAAAAAACAACTATGCTTTCATGCGTACAAAATAAGTGAAAACCAAAATTTTAAATATAAAAAACTCGGGGCACTGCTGCCCCGAGTCGAGTGATGTGGATTTACGGTGTAAGCCGGTTCATGCCACGATAAAGGAACGTAACTTCACGCACATTCGCGCACCCAAGCATGATCATCAGCATGCGCGTCAAACCAACGCCACAGCCACCATGCGGTGGGCATCCATACTTGAAGAAGTTGAAGTAGTTCTCGAGTGGACCATGAGCGAAACCACGGTCTGTCGCTTGTTCCTTCAGCGTTTCATAGCGATGCTCCCGTTGAGCCCCTGTCGTGATCTCGAGCCCTTTCCAAAGGAGGTCAAAGCTCATAGTTAGATCAGGAGCATCAGGATGACGCATGTGATAGAAGGCACGCACCTCAGCCGGATAGTCAGTCACAAAGACGAATTCGTGACCGTACTGTTCTTTGATGTATGCACTCAGTATTCGCTCGCCACGTGGATCGAGGTCTTCCTTGTGACTAATCACGTGTCCTTGCTGGACCAGAATTGAGCGAGCATCCGCAAGCGAAATACGTGGAAAAGGAGTGGTGGGAACAATCAATTCAAGTCCGAAGGCATCCTTGATTGCATCACCATGTTTTTCCGCAACCTTCTCAAGCACGTAAGCCAGCCATTTTTCCTCCATTTGCATGACATCCTCGTGAGATTCAATCCATGAGAATTCCATGTCGACCGACGTGAACTCTGTGTCGTGTCGAGAAGTCATAGAGGGATTTGCACGGAACACAGGTCCGATCTCAAAGATCCGATCGAACCCGGCCGCCATAGCCATCTGTTTGTAGAACTGTGGAGATTGAGCAAGGTAGGCTGTCCGGTCATTGAAGTACGGTAGCGAAAAAAGTTCTGCTCCTGATTCACTTGCTGCTGCCATGAGCTTGGGCGAATGTATCTCAACAAATCCATGTTCGCTCCAGAATGATCGCATTGCATGCTCCATAGTGGTCTGGATCTGGAATATCAGTAGATTTTTTGGCTGACGCAAAGTGAGATAGCGCCAATCCATTTGTTTTTCAACCGCAGTGTCTACTGAAATTGGGAGAGGTGTCTCTGCGAGACTGAATACTTCCACATCCTTCAGTCTAATCTCTACGCCCCCTAGTCTTACTTGAAAGGCTTCAAGCACCGTTCCTGTAATCACTACAGCCGACTCTGGTGTAAGAGAGGCAATTTTGTCCATGACAGGATCAATACCTTCTGTCTTTGTATGCATCGCCTGGACCTTGCCAGTATGGTCACGAATAACCAGAAATTGCATTCGCTTCAAATCACGCACAGTCTCAATAAAACCCATAACTGTGACTTCTTGACCAAAGCAACTATGGAGGTCGCTTATCAAGGTTCTTTGTTTCATTTTATATCTCCGTTGACTAAGATTATTGTGACTATAGCATTTTGGTTGTAAAGTAATTGTATGTTAAAGTACTATAAGTTTTACTATATAGATTCTACTTGTATAGTTGACAACTGTCAATAGCATAACTTAGATAATATAAAAGTTTATAAGCCAAGCAATAAACTATGGAAAGAACATTAATTAGAGATTTGAAGCATAACTTGGAGGAAGAAGTAACTATCAAAGGTTGGGTGGACGTCGTCAGACTTCAAGGTAAAATGGCTTTTTTTGATTTTCGTGACCGCTCGGGAAAAATTCAGGGAGTTGTTTTTGGAAAACCAGAGATACTGAAAGTAGCTGAAATACTGAAACAGGAATGTGTCGTCGAGGTTAATGGAATAGTTAAAGCAAGACCCGAAAAATTGGTGAACCATAAAACAGAAAACGGTGAACTTGAGCTAGAAATTACAAGTATTATCGCTTTAGCGATGGCTGAAGTTTTACCTTTTGATATGTCATTGGAAGGCTACAATCTTGACCTAACAACAGAACTCGATCAGAGAGCTTTGACTCTTAGACATCCAAAGTTAAAGGCGATTTTTAAAGTGCAAGAGATAATTATCGATTCTTTTCGCGAATTTATGAAGAAAAATGAGTTTTTTGAATTCCAGGCTCCTTGTATAACTCCTGCAACAGCAGAAGGAGGAGCGGAAGTATTTGAGATAAATTACTTTGACAGAAAAGCTTATCTTACCCAATCCCCACAATTATATAAACAAATAGTAATGACAGCTTTCGAGCGTGTATTTTCAGTAAATAAGATTTTTCGTGCCGAACCGAGCGCAACTACTCGACACATAACAGAAATTGTTTCACTTGATGCTGAAATGGGTTTTATTGAATCATGGGAAGACGTTCGCGATATGTCAGAGAATACTGTCCGTTATATTCTGGAAAGTATCTCTACTAAATGCCAAAAGGAATTGCTTTTACTTAAGGCGACTTTACCAGTTATGCTTGAAAAAACACCTACTTATTCTTTGGAAGAGGCGCAAGCTTTAATTTTTACAGAGAATGGTAGGGATAGTCGAGGTCATAAAGACTTAAATCCTGAGGATGAAAAAATATTATGTGAAATCGTAAAGAAGAAAACAGGCTCTGACTTTGTCTATGTTTTTGGCTACCCAACGTTGCAAAAACCTTTTTATGTTTTTCCTAATCCTAATAAACCTGAATGCAATGAAGGCTTAGATTTGTTATGTAGAGGTGTAGAATGGCTTTCAGGCGGAAGACGCATAAATAATTACGATCAACTATGCGATCATGTAGAAAAATGGAATATGAATCCTTCCACCATAAGTATGTTTCTGGATGCTTTTAAATATGGAGCGCCTCCAGAGGGCGGCTTTGCTTTCGGTGCTGAGCGAATGACTATGCAAATATTAGGTCTTAAGAATATTCGTGAAGCAACCATGTTCCCTCGTGACATGAACAGAATTGATAAACTTCTTTCAGAATCAAATTAGATAATTAAACTAACTTTGATTATGAAAGCTAAAGACACAAGATATAACAGACAAGAGATGATGCCTGAGTGGGGTCCGTGTAGGCAAAAACTTTTAAAAAAAGCCCGAGTAGGTGTTATAGGTGCAGGAGGTGTAAAATCTACATTATTATTTAATCTTGTCACTGCAGGCATAGGAAATATTGATATTTTTGATCATGATGTACTTGAATTATCAAATCTTAACCGTCAAATTTTATATACAAATTCAGATATTGGAAAATCTAAAGCTCTAACTGCGGCCAGTAGACTTTCTGAACTTAATCCAGACATTAAAATAACTGGTCACCAAACAAAAATAGACGCTGATAACATAAAGTCTCTACTTTCTTCTTATCCTATAATAGTAGAGGGTGGAGATTCTCCTGCTGGTAGAAATTTGATTAATACCTTTTGTCTTAATGAAAAAATACCTTTTGTGCATGCGTCGGCACAATATTCCTACGGTTATGTATTTTCTGTGCTACCAAAAAGAAAAACTGCTTGCTTCTGCTGTTTTTTCCCGGAAGATTATGAACGTGAAAAAAGCACAGGATCTGTTCCAGTTAATTCTTTGGCGACAAGTATAGCAGGATCACTAGGTGCAGCAGAGGTTATAAAATTTTTCCTTGGCTATGAAGATAAAATGTTTTTTAATAAGCGTTTATGTTTTAGTTCTTTAATACTAAGTTCGGAATTTACAACTGAAAATCAGCTCCGTCGAGCTGATTGTCCAGTATGCAAGCCACTATACCTCTAGTACAATTCTAACCATCACAGGCAGTAAAACCTGTTATCAAATCTTTTTTAAAAATTAACTTATGCGAAATACCTTTTAGTGCTGGATAGGTTTCTAGAATTTCATTAATTGAATTTGCATATATTGAAGAATAACCAACAACTCCTTCTGCTAAACCACGCAATTGAAATGTCATAATTAAAATCTTAATTTTGTTAAGCTACATTTTATATAATAACAAATTTTTTCTTTTATTCAAATATGCTTATTTTCTTGTTTTAAACTATTATATACTACTGTATATTAAGAATCCCAATGTCAGTGTTGAGGCATTTAAAGTCCAATCCCAATAGATTGTCTCACCTCTTTCATTTTCGCACCCGCTATAGCCTTAGCTTTCTCGGCTCCCGCTTTCAAAATAGCGTTGACTTGTTCGTCAGAAATATCATCTCGTTTTGTTCGCATTGAAGCAACCAGAATATCAATATCGTCAGTCAAAGCATCTTTTAGAGCCTTATACTTTCCAGAATGTTCTTCATATAGCGCATCTAGATCTTTCTCTGACTTCCCTAGCGCTTCGTAGACTACCTTGTGAATATTGTACACATTTTCAGGACGATCACCTGAAGAATCAGTAACAATACTCATCACCGCTTTTTGAATTTCAGCTTTAGACCCAAAAAGTGGGATAGTATTTTTATAACTCTTACTCATCTTCAGCCCATCAGTTCCTGGCACCACCCCCACTCCTTGCACGATCAATTCTTTTGGTTCCTTCAAAAGTAGGCCGTAAGCATTATTAAATTTAGCGACTGCTTCTCTGGTATATTCTAGATGTTGTCTTTGATCTTCCCCCACAGGCACCAAGTCAGTATCATAAAGCAACATATCTGCCGCCATCAACATTGGGTACGTAAAGAGTCCAGCATTAGCTTCCAGGCCTTTAGCTACTTTATCTTTATAAGAATGGGCTTGCATCAAGAATGGTACTGACACTAGGCAGTTTAAGATCCAGCCAAGTTCAGTATGGAAAGGATTATCAGACTGCCGAAAAAGCACTACTTCTTTAGGGTTAATGCCAGCTGCAATATAATCCTTTACAAGGCCGTAGATGTACTCTCGCAGCAGGTTTGGATTTTTTAGTGATGTTAGTGCGTGATAGTCAGCCACCATCAAGAAAGTCTCGTTATTACTATCAGACGCCAAATCCACCAAAGATTTGAGCGATCCAAAATAATTGCCGATGTGTAACACCCCAGAAGGCTGTAGTCCCGTAAAAACGCGTTTTTTCATATTTATGTAGTCTACCAAATTTAAACCCGTAGCACTACCAAAGTCACCTTTCTGATTAGGGTAAAAATTACACCAGCATCTGAGTGATTGAAGCTGTCATCTGACCCTTTCGTGCTGGATCACTTTCAGCTATTAACAGAGTCAAAGGCGTCAATGAGGCTGGATTAATATTGCGAGCACCCTTAATCTTTGATTTTCGTAAAAACCGCACAAAAGCAAAAGTACCGGAACGTTTATTATCATAAGCATCCAGTGATACCCAAGTACCAGCAAATTCCTTAATCAGTTCCAAGACTTGTTTGGAATCAAGTGCAACATGTTCAGGTAATAGAGCTTGAACATCAACCACCATTTTCATAAAAGCGTCGTAATTCTTGGCAATCTGCTTACGATTGATGGTGTAACCCTTAGTGATATGTTGACGCAAAGTCTTGGTAGCCCACTGACGAAATTCCGGAGCTACCTTAGAATTTACCCGGCAACCAACAGAAATTATGCGTCCAGATTATAATATTCAACCTGATAAGTTTTACCGTCAGCGGCAGATTATGAGATTTATACCTTAACGGACAATCTCTTTATTGCGTCTGCTACTCATCTCTCTTACATCACAAGCGGTAGTGTCAAAACAAAGCGTGAGCCTTTACCTTCTCCTTCAGAGTGAGCAGTAACATCGCCTTGCATGGCCCGAGCCATAGCTCGAGCGACAAAGAGCCCGAGACCAGTTCCCATAATATTAGCGGAACTAGCTACTTTAGCGCGAGCGAACTTACCAAAAAGTTTCTCCAGTGTTTCTGCTGACATTCCGATACCAGTATCGATGAATTCCACATTAACTAATTTTTTAGCTGGATCATCATGTACAAATACAGTAACAGTTCCCTGTCTGGTATATTTCAGAGCGTTATTTATCAAGTTATGCAAAATTTGCTGGGTCTTTCCAAAGTCAGCGTTAACAATACCCTTACCAGATAGATTAGTCTTAAAGAGCAACATCAATCCTCTCTTAGTAGCATCAGAACGCAAATCTTCTACAATATGTTCTGCTTGCTCACGAAGGTTAATATCTTTATATTCATACTTCATGTTACCCGACTCAATTCGTGACACATTGAGGAAGTCATCAATCGACACAGCCATAAATTTACCGGACTCAGAAATACGGTGTAAGGCATCTTTCATTTTCTCTGGCACCACACCAAAACTTCCTTCCTCAATGAGCGAAACGTAACCTCGAATAGCGGTGAGAGGACTTCGAAGTTGGTGCGAAGCAATCGAAACAAACTCAGACTTTTGTTTATCAAGAATTTTCAATCTTTCATTTGCTTTCTCCAATCCAACAGCCAACTTTTCAATTTGTTCTTTCTGTTCAACTTCTTTTTGTATAGAACGGGAGAGAATAATTCCAATAACGCCGAATATGATGACTGTGATTCCTATGATTGGTCTTGCATAGCTAATATCTTTAAACAAAAGCATTGAGAAAATTAAAATCCATAATGCGGATATAAGCATTTGTGCTAACAAAATTTTAGTGTTAAATGCACGATAACGGATAATTGTGTAAGAAACAATGGCTGCAAAAAAAGGCATCCCTATCAATTTATATTGTTCATAGTAAGGACCGAGACTAAATGAAAGAGTTAAATTACCTGCTGTAAAAAAAGACAAGAATATTATTGTAGCTGTTCCAATCAAAAGAATCCTCTTTTTAACAAAAATATCACTAGCTTTAATATAACCTCTAATAGTAATAAATATAGCGACCAATATAATCAGGATTTCAACTAGGTACATGTACTGAATCAGGAGACCTTCAAAAGCTCCAGTATCGCAATCAGGAGAAAGTCCAATAACATTTAAACTGGTGTGTCCAAATAGCAACAGCGGTAACAGTAGAGATAAGAAAATCGCTTTTACACCTAGAGAGGTGTCTTTATCTGGATTAACAAAAGTATAAACTAAGTAAAGAGATGTCAGATACAAAAGTAACTCAATTGGCACTATGGCTGACCAGAAAAACATTACATATTCAGGTGAAGGAGAGGCCCACAGAATCAAATTAAAATATACCCAAACTGAAAACAAAATAGTAAGGAAGAACAGTATACGATTACTTAGTTGTTTTGGGTTATTAATTAATATTTGAAAACCAAGAAAAAGAGAGATTACTAAAGGGAAAATATGAGTGTAATAGACCAATGCACCAACATTTTCCGAAAAGATTAAAAAAGCTGACCCTGCCCATTCGCAAGCGTTATCAATCATATTTTATCTTTATTATAAATAAAAAGACTATAAGAATCTGGCTCCTCGTCGTCTACTGTATACTGATAAAAATTTTTATTTATCACCAATTCAACATACATTGTAGAAAAGGATAGGACAAACAAAATAAAAAAGATACAGTATAGTAAATTTGTACTATTAATTTTAGTCATTAATTAAATTGTAACAGAACTCAAGTATTGTTTTCGAAGTTTTACAAAGTATCTTGGGATAAATGGTAAATGTCGTCGAAATGAATTTTCTGAAATTCTTTGAATCGAGTGAATTTTTTTTCGGCAAGTCCTTGTTCTGCAAGAACAATTCATTTCCCACAAAAGATCGCCGTCAGTCATTGAATAATCAACAGTAAGCTCCTCCCCATTTTTGATATTGTGTTTCGCAATTAATTTTTTTGTACCAACAATTGCTGTATTTGGTTCACAACTGTGATTAAAGTAGCGCCAAATACTATTACCGGGATCTAGCCATAAGTTTTTAGTTACACCAAACCAAAGAGGAATACTTAAAGCTTCTCTCTTTGATTTTGTCTCCTTTTTAACTAGTGAGCCAGTAATATAGGCAATATGATTACCTTTTTTTATGTCTTCGGACACACAGATACCCAAACCTTCAATTTTACTCTTTTTGACTTCCAATTTTTTCATAGAATATTATAAAACCTAAATGGCTGGTTTGGAGGAATTTTTCTAAAATAATTAAATGGATATTGACACAGATATCTATCTACAGCTTACTACGTTTTTTATAGTAGCACATAAATAATAAAATAATAGACTTTCACACTTAATATATTGAAAACCCCACGGCTTAGTGTTGGCCGTGGGGGTGTGTTGGGTTCCGATTAATTTAATTGGTCCGCATGACCATTTCGCGCTGCCGCCGAGGGCACGCAAAGACTGCTACGAGGCCATGGAGCGCAGCGTTCGAGACTGGATAGATCATCAAAGCGATCCAGCTCCAAAAATCATACGTCCATTCCCGAACGTCCCAGTTAGCCGGAAAAATAACCTCCGAGTCGCTGGCCGTTACCCAGATCAACAAGCAGTAGCTCATCGTCCAGATCGACCAAGGAAGCCAGTGTTCAGTAGTCGGCGCCTGCCAAGCTTGCTTAAGCACAGGCAGAAAGGCTGTGAAGGTAGTAGCGTTCGCCAGAAACAAAAACACCAGCGACGCCATTAGCCTCTCGCTATCACTCAGCCATGAGCTCAAGGCTAGAACCCAAGCAGCCAAGTACGCGACAGTCAGAATCAGGTCAGCCGCAAAAGAACGCCCTTCCCAACTCCTTTCCATCCGCCATGTCCTCGGCCAAATCTTACCTTCCTTGCGGTAGGCGATGACCCAGATTCGCACAGCTACACCCACTCCGCAAGCAGAGCAAACTGCAGGAAGGATGAGCTCACTCAGGCTGGCTCCTTGGTCGAGCTCGAGAACAAACAGAATCATAGTCCCGTACGCGAACATGAGCCACGTCAGCGCGTTTGGCTCCACTGACCCCTTGATCGACTTCTGGTAATACACCAAATAGCCGATTAACTGAATCAAGCCGGCAATAACGCCGACTATCAAAACGTTGTCGATGTTCATTGCGCAACTCCTTCAAAAAATGAAACAAAATGACCTTAACCTAAAAATTTAAGTTAAAGTACTACCAAACTTTATTATATCATACTTTACTAAGGAAGTAAAGTATTTCAATTGCCACCCTCAACCCCCAACTGCACGTTAAAATACAAGCAAGTATGTATACGCAGTTATCACCACACGAACGAGAACAGATAGGGCTACTAAGAGCAGCCTGGGTACCACTACCCACCATTGCAGTCATCATCAAGCGCCACCCCAGCACCATCAGACGTGAACATAAACAATTTGGTCCAAGAACACGATATTCACCACTCATCGCTCAGGCTGATGCAAAAAAGAAACGGCGAATACCCAGAACTCCAAAGAAGTTAGATAACCGTGTTTTGTGGTCACTGGTGCAAACAAAACTTAAGTTGTGCTGGTCACCCGAGCAGATAGCACACCATCTCAAAAAGACGTATGCTGAGGACTCCATGCAAGTCTCGCACGAAACTATCTATGCTTATATGTATATACTGCCCAGAGATGAGCTCCGGAAGGAGCTGATTGGCTACTTGCGCCAAGGGGCTCGTGGTCGCCAACGGCGCAAACGAGACACCAGAGCATGAGTTTGCTAAACTGTTTGGTATTAGTGCAGTTGGGGCTTGAGTCTAACATTCAATATGGATGAATTACAGAAGGCGTTGGTAGGTTTTAAATTCTAGTTGATATACAAAAACACGAGTGGGAGCATGAGCCACCAGAAATAGAACTGCTGCGCGCCAAAGAGAGTTTGGATCGGGGTGCCAGGGGTAAGAAATTCAGTAACAGGCAAAACATTAAAGCTAAAAATCATAACCAAGACAGTTGCACCAATGGCCAACATGATTTTTTTGCCAAAACTTTCAAACTTCCCCTCACGATATTCGTCGGGCATGATTCTCCTAAACAAAAGTGTGCTCAGGTAAGTGATTATGCCGAAGAAGATCAACTTAACTGCGGCTACTACCGATGTCTGAGCAATGTTATTTAACAATATATCGTAATAAGGAAACTGTAGCGTAATTAATAGAGCAAAATAAAGTCCACAAATAATATTAATGAGCGCTTGACGGCCTCTAAACAAAGCAATTAAAAGGAAAACTCCAAAAACAACTAGTAGGTAAGCTGACTCAGATAGAAATGTGAGAATGACGGAACTGTCCATAAAATGCAAAAGGGCGGGTAATTATGCACGCCCTTATTATTATATACCCTTAGCCTCAGATTTTTGATTAATTTACCCAAGTACTATAAGTTTTTTATATTACTCCTAAACCTCATCATGACTGCCAACATACAGTAAGTATGCAATATTCTTATTTTTTCCTTTGTCAGCATATTCAAAGATGATTCTAATTTTGTAATTTACTGAAAAGGAATAGGTATTCTTTAAACGTCCGGTTAGGATATGTACCTTGAGAGAAATATGATTTTCAGGATTTCTGAACTCTTTTATTTTATGCTTTACCTCAACTTTCAAAGCAACAGGAAGTTTTTTATATCTCCTCACAAAAGTTGGGGCATAAAAAAAATTAATCATCTCATTCGAATCCAGCAGCTAACTCATCTAAGTCTCCAGCCAAGATGTTCCCGTCCTCAATCTCTTGTCTAGCAGTAGTAATGGTGGCAACAAAATCATCTTCTTTGTACTTGATAATGGCACGCCTAATCAGATCAGCCTTACTAGAGGCCTTTCCTAGTTTTACTTGCTCATCAAGATAGTCGTTTAGATGTTGTTTTAGAGGAATTGAGACAGTTGTCATAACTTACTAATATTTAATAGTACTATTAAATATTATTTGCAACCCGCTTGGTTTGTGTAATTTAAAAAGTGAGCCTGTAGGCTCACTTTTTTAAACACCCTCCGCTCTAAGTTCTTGAATTAATTTTTCCGCTTTTTTGGATAACTTTTTTGGAATCTCGATATTGATTTTGACCATGAAGTCACCGCGGCCACGCTCTGTCGGCACTCCCTTCTCTTTCACACGGAGTAATTCTCCGTGGGTAATGCCAGCTGGAATTTTAATCTGTATCGGACCATCAAGCGTTTCTACTGAATAATCATTACCAAGCATGGCGTCTGTAAGTTTGACTGGCAAAGTGGTGAACAAAGTTGTACCGTCACGTTTAATAGTCTGATGCCCTTCAACGTGAATTTTTACATACAGATCACCGGGCTGACCACTTGGCATCGCTTCTCCCCGTCCAGTCATGCGGATTACTTCCCCGTTCTCTATGCCTGCTGGAACCTTGATTTCGATTTCTTCTTGAGAGCGAACAATTCCAACTCCAGCACAGTGTCCACATTTTTCTTTTGGAATTTGCCCCTTGCCGTTACAAATATTACATTCACGAACTGTAGTGAAGCTGCCCATGATACTCTGGCGTGTCTCACGCACTTTTCCATTACCGCCACAAGTAGAACAAGTTGTCGTTCCGGTCTCAGGTTTACCACCAGTACCCTTGCAAGTATCGCAAAGAGAATTTTTGGTGATCAAAACTTTTCGAGTTACACCAAAGACAGCTTCTTTAAAGTTGAGATTGATTTCTATTGAGATGTCACGTCCGCGAGTTGCTTTCTGAGCTCGATTACCTCCGAAGCCAAAGTTTTCAAAGATATCACTGATATCAAATTCAACTCCCTGACCACCAAAACCACCTTGCCCGGCAAAATCTGCCCAATTGAAACCACCGAAACCTCCTCCCCCCTGCCCTTGAGCACCGTTAAAAGCATGACCATAACTATCATATTCCGCCTTGCGTTTATCGTCACCCAGCACTGCATAAGCTTCGGTAATTTCCTTATATTTCTCTTCATTCCCCGTCTTTTTATCAGGGTGATGTAAAGCTGACAGCTTACGAAAAGCCTTCTTTACCTCATCTTTTGATGCTCCTTTTTGAAGTCCTAATATTTGATAGTAATCTTTCATATAGTTGGCCAACTTAGGGCTAATAGATTGCGAGTATGGCATAAATACCAAGTAACCGCAAAAGGGCTATTTACCTTCCTCTGGCTTCTCGTTTTTGACGTCAGCCTCACGAACAGGACCATCACTTTTTGCAGCACCAGTTGCAGACGCTGCTTCAGCCTCTTTTTGCATGATTTCACCAATCTTTTGTAGGGCAGCAGACAATTCTTCAGTCTTACTATCAATAGCGGCCTTATCATCTTTCTCTCTGACCTCTTTCAAGGCTGACATTTTACCTTCAATGTCTGTCTTCGTCTCCGCCGGCACCTTGTCACCATGATCCTTAAGTGATTTTTCTGCAGTATATATTAGTTGCTCGGCAATGTTGCGAGACTCAATCAAAGCCTTCTTCTTTTCATCTTCACCAGCATGCTCCTCTGCTTCTTTTTTCATGCGTTCGATATCAGCTTCAGACAGACCTGAACTAGCTTCAATTCGGATAGACTGTTCTTTGCCGGTCGCTTTATCTTTTGCTGTTACATTGAGCACACCATTACTGTCTACATCAAAGGTCACTTCTACTTGTGGTACGCCGCGTGGTGCTGGTGGAATTCCATCAAGCACAAACTTCCCTAAAGACTTATTGTCGGTCGCCATTGGCCGTTCACCTTGAACAATATGAATTTCAGTTGACGTTTGGTTATCAGCCGCAGTTGAAAATACTTGTTGCTTCTTAGTTGGAATATGAGTGTTCTTTTCAATTAGTTTTGTGTTGACACCACCCATAGTCTCGATACCAAGCGATAATGGAATGACATCCACTAGAGTAATATCCTGCACATCACCTTGGAAAATACCGGCTTGAATAGCTGCTCCTAAAGCCACCACTTCGTCTGGATTGATAGTCTTGTTTGGTTCCTTACCAAAGAGGTTCTTCACTGCCGCATAAATAGCAGGCATTCGCGTCTGGCCACCAACCAAGATAATCTCATCGATATCAGTCTTAGCAATACCAGAAGCTTCAAGTGCACGTTTGGTAATCTCGATTGATTTGTCGATGTACTCGTGAGCAATTTCTTCTAGTTTTGCGCGAGTGAGTTTCAAGTCCATATGAAGTGGGCCATCAGTTCCTTGCGAGATGAATGGAATATTGATGTCAGTTTCAGATGTTGATGAAAGCTCATGCTTGGCTTTCTCGGCCATTTCATCTAGTCGCTGCAGCGCTAATTTATCTTTACTGAGGTCAACACCACTAGTCTTTTTAAATTCATCAATTAGGAATCGTACGATTCCTTGGTCAATATCACGACCACCCATATGAGCGTCGCCGTCGGTTGACTGCACCTCAATTACATCATCGCCTACTTCCAGTACTGAAACGTCAAACGTACCACCACCAAAGTCGTAGACCACAATCTTCTCATCCTTCTTTTTGTTGAAGCCATAAGCTAGCGCAGCCGCTGTTGGTTCATTGATGATGCGTCGTACTGTAAGACCTGCTATCTTACCGGCATCTTGAGTGGCTTTTCGTTGCGCATCGTTAAAGTAAGCGGGTACTGTAATGACGGCTTCGGTAATTTTTTCACCAAGCTTAGCTTCTGCGTCTGCTTTCAACTTAGAGAGAATCATTGCTGAAGCTTCCTCTGGTCGGTAGTCTTTGCCGTCCATAGTTACCAAAACTCCCCCGTCTGGACCTTTTTTGATTTCGTAAGGTACGATTGCTTTATCCTTTTGTACTACTTCTTCCTCGTAGGTATGACCCATGAAGCGCTTAATACCGTAAATGGTGTTGGTTGGGTTAGTCACTGCTTGACGCTTGGCAATCTGCCCCACCAAGCGTTCGTTAGTTTTTGAGATAGCCACGATTGATGGAGTCGTGCGATTCCCTTCTGCGTTTTCAATAATTGTCGGTTCCCCAGCTTCAATAATAGCCATTGCTGAGTTTGTAGTTCCAAGATCAATTCCAAGAATTTTTGCCATAGATATTTCTTTATTTAGTTATTATAGATGCTAATTTTGTTCATGGACTCCTATTACTACGCGTGCCGGACGAATTAATTCACTAGTGCCATCACTCCGTTTCAGAACATAGCCATTTTGGACGACAGCGATAATTCGGTCATGTTGGTCTTTGTCTTCAGTCGGAGCGGTCGACAAAGCCTCATGCTGCCTGGGGTCAAAAATTTCGCCCAAGGGACGAATAGTCGTCACTTGGTGTTGGGCTAAGATATTATTCAACTGGCCGTTAATGCCTTCAATACCTCGACGCCAATTTTCATCAGCCTTCTCCCAAACTTCTTTATTATTCATCGCCAAAGAAAAGCTGTCACAAAGTGGAATCAATGACTCGATATGCTCGATAGTAATCTTTTCCCGATCTCGCTTTCTTTCTTCTTCCAGTCGCCGACGGGCATTCAGAAAGTCAGCTTTAGTTCTACTCATTTCTTCTATGAGGTCACGTTTTTCGGCTTCACAAGCCTTTAGTTTGTCTCGTAATGTATTGTTAAAAGTTCCTTGTTTTTCCTCTAATTCTTCTAACTCAGGTTCGTTTATTTCCATTTCTTCATTGGTGATTTCAACGTCATCCTGAGGGTTATCATTATTACTTTTTTTCACCATGTCATCATTATAAATCTGAAAATGATTACTGTCAAAAGACCTGCCATCTGGCAGGTCTTTTTCTTTCTTTGCTAGCGCTTCTGCCAACCAGAATCCTGTCTCACTAAAAGTGTTGAGGCTAATTCTGGCTCTTGCATCACCTCTTCAATGATTTTCTCAGCCCTTATACTTTGAGAGGCTTTCACTAAGACAACATCACCAGGCTCAAGGAAGATTTGCAGTTCTTTACCCGTTTTCGCTACGTCTTCGTATTGAAAAATCACTTTCTCGCTCATTCCTCTATTTAAGGCTGCTTCAGCAATTTTTCTTGCTCGGACTCCTAAAGTAATTAGGACATCAGCGGTACTAGCCACCAACTCTCCAACCCGTTCATGTTCTCGTGACGAAAATCTTCCAAGCTCCAGCATATCTCCAAGCACAGCAATTTTTCGCTTAGCGTATTTGATTTCTTTGAGTGTCGCTAAAGCCTGCTCGACAGCAATCGGTGAGGAATTGTATGTATCATCGATTAGTATACTTCCCTTAAGTCCCTTAATTATCCGCAGCCGACCCGGCGGCGGCATAAGCTCTTTTAAGGCAGCAACTGAGTTACTAAGCGAAATACCACACTCTGTTGCAACAGCAATGGCTCCAGTGGCTGTGTAGACTACTGGTTCACCCACAGCTCCGTTAATGCGCACCTCAGCTGTATCGCCAATATTCTCTACTGTAAAACTAATTCCAGTGGGCACGTCGTCATTATAAATAATTTTATCGGCACTAGCTGTAAACTGTGAGGTCAAATAACGACTATAACCAATTGTTTGTTGCCGCACCTGACTTAGTTCTCGCTGAATTATTTGATCATCGTGATTGTAGACCACTACCCCACATGGTTTTAAAGCATCTGCGAGATACATTTTTTCTCGTACCACCGCCTCAGGGGTGCTGAAAAATTCCACATGAACTGGTACGTCAGGAAAGCGGGTGAGAACAAGGATGTCTGGTTTGACCCAGCTAGCTAGTTTTTTCATGTCACCAGGACGATCAACTCCGGTTTCTAAAATTAGATAGGTTGGATAATGACGAGTAAAGACAGCAATAAAAAATCCATCAATAATGTTTTTAATCCACAGAAAAGGATTACTCCAAGCATTTGGTAAACCAAGCACTGTGAGCGGAACGCCGATATCGGAATTAAAACTTTTTTCACTCTTCCGGGTTGGATAATGTTTTTTGAGAATGCTGTAGATAGCATCCTTCATCGTGGTTTTACCCACACTACCAGTAATAGCAATTATTTTGGGTTTATGCCGAGCAAGTAAAATCCTAGCTTCAATAGTTAAGATTAAGACAATAAATTTTTTGAAAATGTTTTTCATTCTGCTAGAAATTAATTTCTGTATAGTAATTATTTTAATCTTAATCAGTTTGAAAAGCACTTCTTTAGCATAACGTGTTTTCCGTTAATTTCTAACAGAAAACACGTTTACCGATCAGGTGGAACTGCGTAATAATTAATCAAAAACCGAGTAATGTCCATAAAGGGTTCTGTCAGAGTTTCTGAGGCATACTTGACTCCCTTTGGCTCTACAGTATACATGAAGATAATAAACTGCGGGTCAAAAGCAGGAAAATAGCCAAAAAATGAGTGTAGGTACTTATCGTCATAGTAGCCCCTGCCCCCAGGGATGGCAATCTGCGCTGTTCCGGTTTTGGCTCCAATCGTATGATGTGGCAAGGCAAATTTTCCGCCACCAAGAGCCTTGTCAACTACTGTGGTTAACATTCGAGAAATCTCTTCACTAGTTTCTTCCGAGATTACCTGAGCACCTTTTGGATATTGAACGTCTCGAGTAGTGCCGTCTTGATACTCAATTTTTTTGACCAAATGTGGCGTCACTAAATAACCACCGTTACCTAAGGCGGCTAAGGCTCTAGTAGCCACGATCGGTGTAAAGGCAATCCCTTGTCCAAATGAAGCAGTGGCGTACTCCACATCGCGCGGCGAATGCAGGTTGTCGACCAGACCATGAGCTTCATTTGGTAGATCGATACCAGTCTCACTGCCTAATTTAAAATTTAAAAAGTAATCCCGAAACTTTTCCTTCCCCATTTTTTGCACGATATACGAAACACCTGTATTTAAAGACTGATTTAGAATTTCTTGCATCTCTACCGTACCACGACCACGTCCGTCATAGTTTTTTATAGTAAAACGATCTAAAGTAATAGAACCAGCATCATAATAAGTAGAACGACGATTAATTGCTCCACTATCGAGTCCAGCAGCAATAGTTAGGGCTTTGATTGTCGAACCGAATTCATAAACATTTTCTACCATCGGGTTTTGGAATTGTTCGACAGTACTTGTGCCACGGTCATTTAAATCAAAGCCTGGCACGGCGTTCATGGCATAAATTTCACCGTTTTGGGGATTCATGATAATCGCTCCAGTAAGGTTTGAATTATATTTTTGATTAGTCTTCATCAGTACGGTGTCTAGCATTCGCGCGACCGTTGGCTCCATCGTGGTAATAATATCGCCCTGAACTGCTTGATCTTTTCGATAGACGGTGTCACCGAGATTACTAAAAATTTCAGCAAAAAAATTAACCGATCTCACTTCCCTCTCTTTATGCAACACTTGGTCATAGTAGCGCTCAAGACCATACTTTCCAAACAATTCACTGTCCGACTTGTCGGTATAGCCTACAAAACCAATACTTCTAGCTGAAAGACTACCTCCAGGATAGTAGCGCCATTGATTGCGATACAGTTGAACACCAGGTAACTTCAAAGCTTGGATGACTTCAGCATCTTCAGTTTTTAGAGTCGACACGAGCTCAACATACGTTCGATCACTCAGTGTCGCTCGTTCTAGACATTTTTCACTAGTGATATTGAGGTATGACAATAAAGCCTCACAGGCATGCTCGGCATTAGTGATCAGTCTGGGGTTGAAAGCCAGTACAAATCCAGAACCGATGGACGCTGCTGATACTCTCTCACCTTCTTTCGTTGTAAAATATATGGAGCCGCGTGAGTAGAGGTCTTTGTTGGTGTGAATGTATTGACGCTCGGCCAAGTCACTATAATGTTCGTGTGCCAAAACTTGCACCTGGTACAAACGACCAATCAGTATCAAAACTAATATAAAAATACACCCCGTGATGATGCGAATCCGCAATATCATTTGCCGTCTCATAACATCTAGAAGCCTGAGGTTTGTAACACCAGACTCTTTTCTGTCTTATTGATAAAGATTTTATCTTGATTGTTATTATAACCATCCAATGTCGCTACCCGGGCACTGATTTGATGCTTAGCTTCAATATACTCAGCCTCTAGATTAGCTATTTCTGAACGCAAATGACTAATCGTTTGAGTTGCTTCCTTTCGCATTACCACATGTACAACCGACAAACTCAAGAAGTACATATAGCCAAGAATTGAAACGATAAAAAAACCAAAGCAAAATGAAGTGAAGTGATGGCTATTTTTTGCAACGGCACTAGTTTTCATGTTTAAAATTAAAATTTTTTTATTAGTCGTAATTTAGCACTTCGCGCTCTTGGATTTTCTTTCAGTTCTTCGGTAGAAGCAGCAATCGGTTTCTTAGTTAGTATTTGGTACTGTCCATCTGCTATTGCCTCTTTAAAACGTAGTTTAACTATCCGATCTTCAAGACTATGAAAGGTGATAATGCCCAGGATTCCATCTTCAGCCAGATTAGCCAGAGCGACTGAAATAAATTGTTCAAGTTTCTGTAACTCATCATTTACCGCTATTCTGATAGCCTGGAAGGTCTTGGTTGCAGGGTGAATCTTTCCCTTTCGAGCAAACGGTGGTGCCACTTGTAACACTATGTCAGCAAGCTGTCCAGAAGTCATAATTGGAGATTGTTGACGAGCTTGGACAATCGCTTTGGCGATCCGTCTAGAATTTCTCTCTTCGCCATATCCATAGATGATGTCAGCAATATTTTCTTCATCCCATGAATTGACAATGTCGTGGGCTGTAAAGACATATTGCTCTGGTGCACCATAAGTCATGATGAGAGGCTCGTCTGCGTTGAACGAAAATCCTTTGTTACTATCACTGAACTGGTCAGTGCGCCAACCTAAGTCAGCCAGGATTCGGTCAACCTTGTTTATACGTAAAGAACTTAACACCTCGGTGAGATTTGCAAAGTTGTCATGAATCAAATGAATTTCTGGTCCACTACTTCGCTCCAAATCTTCCCTTCCATTTACTAGAGCAGTGGCATCAGCATCAATACCGATGTATTTCCCTTTTGATCCTAGTTTGGCGCAAATTAATTTTGCGTGTCCGCCAGCACCATAAGTTGCATCGACGACGACGTCACTCTTTTTAATCTCTAGTCCGGTGATGGCTTCTGTCTGTAAGACTGTGATGTGCTTCATGGTAGATGAGTTATAGGACGCCAATTTCTCCAAGCTTTTCTGCGAGTGCATCGGCTTGTGACTCGATTTTGCGTTTATACTCTGTCCATTTGTTCTCATCCCAAATTTCGATACGACTGTGAATTCCTGCAAGTACCACTCCGGTACCTAAGGTTGCAAAGTCTTTCAAAAAGTCTGGCACGAGAATACGTCCAACTGAATCTACCTCCACCTCTACAGCTCCTGATAAGAAGAATCGATTGAAACTTCTCGTATCCGCCTGTCCGAGTGGGAGTTGACCAATTTTTTCAGTGATCTTTTCCCACTCCCGGAGCGGATATACAAAGAGACAGTTGTCGAGTCCACGGGTGATTACAAGCTTTCTCCCTAATTCCTTGCGCCATCTAGACGGCAAGGACAGCCGTTTTTTGGGATCCAACGTATGTTTGTATTCACCTATTAACATATTCGACTAGTCTATATGACTTGCGTCTTACATTCCACTATCTCCCACCACTCCCACATTGTATACCACTTCAACCCACCTGCAAGCTACTTATACACACTTCTCATATCAAGAAAGAAAATTTAAAAAGCCGGCATCTGAGGTGCCGGCTTTAAACATTTAAAAGTGTACCTAACTTATTTAAAGAATCGACTCAACAGAAAAGATAGTAAAAATGAAATCACGACTATTGGCAAAAGTAGTACGGACAAGAAAAGATCAAAGGTTAGTATTTTACCCAACAAAAAATACTGCGAGACAGGGATAAAAAATAAAACAAAAACACCAGTTCCAAAGAAGAGAAAATTCACCACTCGCGCTGGATTGATAATTGTCAGTCGGTGAGCAATAAACATTCCTAATCCTACGCCCAAAATCAAAAAGAAAATATAGTCACCAAAGTTCACCTCCATACCACTACCAATGGCTCCAATTACTGTTCCACCAAACATACCACTGGCGACTACAGCTGTTTGTTTCGATGTTAAAAGAATAATAGATTTTTAATTAATTTATGACTAATCCTTTGGCTTCATCAGCGGAAAGAATTGGGTTTCGCGAATTGGTCGGTCTTCCAAAATAGCAAAGAGTCTTTCACCAAAACCAAAGCCGCAGGCTGGGGGCATACCGTGCTCAAGCATTTCAACAAATTCATAATCCGGCATCATCGCCTCATCATCTCCCTTTTCGATAAGTTTTTGTTGTTCATCAAAGCGTAGACGCTGCTCTAACGGGTCATTTAGCTCCGAGTACCCATTACCTACTTCAGTACCAGCAATAATCGGCTGGAAGCGTTGTGTCGCCTCTCCGTGCCCTACCACTGCTTTAGCTAGCGGTGATACTAATTTCGGGTGATTGATTAAGAAAGCAGGACCAGCAATATTCTTACGGCAATACTTCCACAATGAATCAGTCAAACGTTCGATATTACCGCCTTCGTACTTCACTCCTAGTTGATTTAGTTTTTCTTTAATATCCTCTAGTGTCGCTGTAGCTAAATCAATTTCCGTTTGCTTCAAGATTTCGGCCGCATAATCAACCTTGGTCCAAGTGTCTCCCAAATCGAAAGTGTACTCACCACGAGTAAACTTGGTAGTGCCGTAGACCTCCATAGCAATAGTGCGGTAAAGATTCTCTACCAACCTCATCCCGTCCTCATAATCTGCAAAAGCTTGATAGAACTCCAGGTTAGTAAATTCTTGCAAATGGTTAGGGCTACTTCCTTCATTGCGGTAAGCCCGGCCGATTTCAAAGATTTTTTCAAAGCCAGCAGCCAAGAGTCTTTTTTGCCACAGTTCACCAATAGAGATGCGCAAATAAACGTCGATATCAAAGTCATTATGATGGGTGGCAAAAGGTCGAGCCTCGGCGCCGCCAGTGGTTATTTCAAGAGTTGGTGTCTCCACTTCCATAAAACCTTGTTCTTTTAAGAAATTACGTGTGACATCCCAGAACTTTTCTTTACGCCTAAACATCTCGCGCTCTTCATCTCGCCCCAAGAGGTCCAGATAACGCTTACGGAATCTTTCCTCTTCATTTTGGAGACCGTGGTATTTATCTGGTAGCGGCAACAAACTCTTAGTGACCATGCGCCACCCATCAACCAGTAGTGAATTTTCGCCACGCTGCGTGACAAACAAAGAGCCAGTCACTTCAATAAAATCACCAGCATCGACAGTATCTTTAAATAGCTGGAAAGTTTTTTCCTCTAGGTTATCTCCCTTGAAAACTACCTGGAGTTTGCCAGTAGCATCCTGGGTAACAACAAACATAATTGCCCCCTGTCCACGCACCACCATCACCCGACCAACAATACTTACAATAGCTTTAGTACTTTCTAGAGTAGTAAAGTCTTTAATAACGTCAGCAATCTCGTGGGTGCGATTTACTGTCGCTACATAAGGATTAATTCCCGCTGCTTTTAAGATTTCTAATTTTTTGAGGCGCTCGGCGCGCACTTCATCTAGTCCTGACATGATTGACTTATGATAACGTGTAAAGTAAAGAAACGCAAAAGACCAGCGCCAGAGGCGCTGGTCTTTTGCGTTCAACAATAAATTTGTTGCCCGCATTCGTCCTACTCGACTTTCAAAACCTTATACTTCTGCTTCCCTCCTGGAGTCTCGAAAGTAAAATCATCCCCCTTAGTCTTCCCCATCAGTGCTTCACCAAGTGGTGATAGATACGAAAGTTTCTTTTCGTGAATATTAGCTTCATCAGAACCGACAATAGTGTACATATGACTATCTTTGTCTTTATCCTTCTGAATTGAGACCACGGAACCAAGTCCAATCACTCCTCCCTTCTTTTCATGTGCCACTATCTTAGCTTCTTTAATGGTTTTCTCTAAGTAGCTGATTCTTTCTTCAATAGCCGCTTGCATGTCACGCGCCTCTTGGTACTCTGCATTTTCTGACAAATCTCCTAGACTGCGGGCGTACTCCAGTGATTCAGCGACTTCTTTTCTTCTAACTGTTTTTAAATGATCTAGCTCTTTCTTTAACTCATCAAACTTTTCAGCGGTCAAAAATGCTTGTATGTCATTCATAATTCAATTAAATTTACCCAATTATACGCACTTGAAACCATCGGTCAACTTTTAGTAAAATTCATATTTTTTCTACAAAAAAATAGCGTGGAAAAACACTACTCAATTTCGATTCCCAGATACTCTGGACGATGTTCAGACATCCACTGCACTACATCACCCATGATTCTAGTGGCTCCTAGAGCATTACTACGCGGCGCTTTATCCATCATTAAAATAAAAGCATAACGTGGTTCTTCGTAAGGGAAAAAACCGGCAGCCCATGAGTTTACAAATGCATTTCCAGCCCCCACTTCTGCCGTACCTGATTTGGCAGCGATAGCCACATCTTTACGATCAAAAGCGCGAGCGGTACCGCCATCAAAATTTACTGTCTTACGCATCCCCTCACGGACAATTTTTAAATATAACTGATCTAAAGCAAGATTAACTATAGAACCTTGTTTACCTTTGATGACGTGTGGCTCAACCAAGATGCCACCATTAGCGATGGCGCTGTAGGCCCGAAGCATTTGAATAGGTGTAGTTAAGAAACCAAACTGTCCAATCGAAGTAAAGTACGTGTCCCCTAGGCGCCAATCATCATTGAACACTTTTTGCTTCCAAGCTGGGTCTGGCACCACTCCCGCTTGCTCTTGAGCAATCGAGATACCAGTCGTACTACCGAGACCAAACAATCGATAATTCTCAGCCATCTTGGTAATACCAAGCCCGGGCATAGAATGATCAAGACCAGCTTGTGGGACCGCAATCTCTGGCAAGCCACCTCCTATAATATAAAAGAAAACGTTAGAAGAAAAAGCAATTCCTTCCCGCACCGCCATCGATCCTTGCGAACGCCAGTCATTAAAAGATGAAGGTTGACTGGGATTATAAGGATTGGGAATTATCAAACGACCATTACTATTGATAATGGTATTCTCTGTGATAATACCCTCTTTCAAAGCGGAGTAAGCGACAAAGGGCTTCACAATTGAACCGGGTGTATAGGCACCACTAATCACCTTATTCAGGAAAGGTAAACGGTCATCATCGTTGTATTCATCAATTTTGGTAGTATCATAACCATCAGCCATCACCTCTGGGTCGTAGGATGGAAAACTAGTCATGGCAATGATCTCACCGGTGTAAATATCCATAATCGCTCCAGCGCCACTACGGAAATTAGCCTTTGTGGTAGAAGTTGAGATGATTTGATACATTGCCTCAGATAGCTCTGCATCAAGAGAGAGATTGATAGCTTGTCCACTGACACTACTGGAAATGGCATGCTCACCCACCACTTGTGATAAAGCATCCACTACCACAATTTTGCTCCCGTTAGTACCCCGCAGTACTACATCATAGGCTAACTCAACCCCACTACGTCCTAGATACTCGGTACGGAAATAAAAACCTCGATTATCTTTACGCGGATAACTGACATACCCCAGGACTTGCCCCAAACCTAATCGATCAGTGTAGGCGCGAATTGGAAAGTCATGAACTGCCCGCGGATCAACTTCATTCCAGACGACTAATTCTCCATTACGATCGTAAATCACTCCGCGCTCAGCAATAATCAGCGCCTTATCGACACTATTATTTTCAGCTACCGCCTTAAATTCAGCTCCTTGAATCACCTGCAGAGCAAATATTTTGAAAAAAAAGAAAACACTAATCAGAGCGGCGATCAAGCCAACTAGATTAATAGTCCGTGTTTTAATTGGTAACTCTCGCTTACCTTCCAAGCGTGCTTGATTAAAAGAAGGGATATTTGACGAGTCAAGTAAAACGTCCTCCACATCAACCGTCTGGCGTTTTTGCTTACTAAACCATCTCATGGTGGCCATTATACATCAGTAGGTAAGGTTTGATTAAGTCGGCTAAAATAACGACACCGAGCAAGGATAAACTAAAAACAGGCCATTCGTAGAAAGACTGATAATAGCCATCAATCAGGATACCGATTAAGACCAGTTCGTAACCCTGAAAATAATAAAGATAGAACATGACTAATCCTAAAGCTGGTAAATATAAGCCAGCGACGCAGAACCAAAGAGTTAAAAGTAAGATTAGTAGCCGCCAATAAATTTTCATAGCTATTCAGCGATGTTAGCTTCGTTACTATTTATTATAGTTGAGGTGCTGACATCATTATCAAAATCAATATTGCCAGCCTTGCGAATCTGTTCTCGCATCTCCGATTCAAAAGTAACTATATCTCTACTTAAAATTGACTCAAGACCAACAGTGACATATAGCAAACTATTAATGGCTTGGGATGGGGCAATATAACCATACTGTTCCGGTTGAGTCGGTTCGTTTTGGACACTAACAATTTCACCATAAATGGCACTGGAAATACTTGGTAAGATAACTAATTGACCCACACGAATCCCCACACCTTGTGGCAACTTAACTCGAGCAATGCCACCACCCACGCCCTCAATCGGCGCAAAAACATTAGGTCCTAAGATATAGGCAGTGGAAAGAAAACCTGGTGAAGTGAATAAATCGACAAATGAATATTTGTCAGTGACGTGAACGACCAATCCCAATACCCCATCAATGCCATTATAAACTGGTGCCCCGACGACCACTCCTTGACTAGAACCTTGATCAATTTGTAACAAATCATTAGGTAAAATATTTGGCCGATCCAGTACTCTAGCAATAAGTCTTTCCCCTATTGGGCCAGACTTTGTTAAAGCTCGTAATTGCATATTCTCTTCTAGTAATCTTTGGATTGACAATTGAGTGCCGGTTTGGCTAGCTTGTTCTTTACGGATGGCTTCAACTTCACTAACTAACGCAGCGCGACTACGTAAGTAAAGTGGAAGCGGTCCATCACTAGATTTCACCCAAGTTGAAGTAACATGAAATGGATAAAGCACAAAAGCTGATACTCGGGAAATTAACCACGGGAAAAATAAACCTAGGATAATGGTTCCAATCAATATTAGCAACCAAAATAATTTGGTCTTAAGAAAGCTGAGGCGTGAGCTCCCCTTCTTTATCGATGAATACATCTTCATATAATTCGAGATTCTCTATTACAATACCAGCCCCACGAATAACTGCACGCAATGGGTCAGGAACGACAAGTACCGGCACCTGAAGAGATTCCTCCAAAAATTTTGCTAAGCCTGGAATTAATGCTCCACCACCTGAAAGATGGATGCCGCGCTGCATAATATCGGACAGCACTTCAGGCGGTGTCTTCTCTAGCACGACTCTAGTGGCCTCAACAATAATGTCCACTTGATTTTCAATGGCATCGTGAATATCTCGAGCGGTGATAATGACCTCTCGCGGCAACCCAGTCATCACATCTCGCCCACGCACAATCATTTCATTATTAATTCTAGTTTCCATGACTGATGAAAGGGTAATTTTTGCTTCTTCAGCCGTCTTCTCGCCCACATAAATTTTAAACTGGTCACGAATGTAAGCTGAGATTGATACACTTAAATGATCTCCAGCTACTCTGAGATTTTTTGAAACCACTATTCCATTTAGTGAAATGACCGCGATATCTGTCGTACCGCCACCAATATCAATAATCATGCTTCCAATAGCTTTATTGATTGGTAATTTGGCGCCAATCGCGGCAGCCATTGGTTCTTCTATCAACCACACTTCCCGTGCGCCAGCATTCTTGGCCGCATCGCGTGCAGCACGCATTTCTACATTTGTGATGCCTGAAGGCACGCCAATTAATATTCTTGGTGCTACAAACGTTCTCATCTCACTATGAACTTTATTGATCAAATATCCTAACATTTCTTCTGTCACTTCAAAGTCAGATATTACTCCGTCAACAAGCGGCCGCACGACCTCAATATGCTGAGGTGTGCGACCTTGCATTGTCTTAGCCTCATGTCCAACGGCAACTAGCTGTCCGGTTTTCTTATTAATCGCCACAATGGTTGGTTCATTTAGTACGATGCCTTTACCCTTAACATAAACCAGGGTATTAGCAGTACCTAAATCAATAGCAATATCTGTCGAAACAGTAGACAATAATTTATTCAAATATTTGGTAACCAAACTCATTAGTGGCCAATTGTACTACGTCTCGGGGTTAGTATCAAAATCTACCCAAATCTCCTCCTCTGTGAGGTACCTAGTCGCTCCTGTCGCACGTGTCACTACTTCATATTTACCTTCTTCTTTAGTTTTTTTACTAACCACGATTCTATAGGGAATACCGATCAAATCACTATCGGCAAATTTTTCACCAGCCCTGGCCTCACGATCATCATAAAGTACTTCAATCCCCTTATCTTTAAAAGCCGCGTAGATACCATCGGCAAAGTCTAAGAGCTCCTGGTTGTCAGTATTCAAAGCCACCAAGTGAACCTTGAACGGCGCTACGCTTTCTGGCCAAACGATTCCCTTATCATCACTAAATTTTTCAACCAAAACACCCATCACCCGGGTAATCCCGACTCCATATGAAGCTAAGTAGAATGGTTGCGTACTACCGTCAGGAGCCGTGTAAGTGATACCCATTTGTTCGGATTTTTCTGTTCCAAACTTAAAAATATTTCCCACCTCTGCACTTTTAACTGGACTGAGAGTGGCTTTGTCGACACCCAACTCCGCTGTCGCTTCACCCAAAACCTCTTCATTCACTGCGACACTACAATCAGGATTGACGTACAAAATATCTTCTCCTGCATCGCAGATGGTTTGAAATTCGTGACTGAATTTTGTGAAAGCGCCACCGCTGGCAAAAGTGACAAATGTACTATCACCAATACCTAAGCGCTCATAAATACGCTTATAAGCACTGATGACAGTATCATAGTACTGATCCATATCTTCTTTGGTCGCATGCAATGAATACATGTCCTTCATGACAAACTCGCGACCACGCATAATACCGCTTTTTGCTCGAAGTTCGTTTCTTAACTTAGTCTGAAATTGATAGACACTAATTGGCAAATCTTTATAACTTTTGACAAACTGCTGCATCATCTCCATAATGGCTTCTTCATGACTCCAGGCCAGGCCGAGCTCTGTGCCGTCTTGGAGCTTAGTCTTAAACCACACATCCACCGCCTCGTCGCTCCAACGACCAGTACCAGCCCAAGTTTCTTTGCGCTGCAAAGATGTCATAATGAGCTCTTGCCCAGAAACAGCATTCATCTCTTCACGGACAATCTGCTTAATATTTTCCAGCACTGAAAACCCAAGCGGTGTGTAAGCATAAACACCAGCCATCACTTTATAAACATACCCACCACGGATTAAAAGCTGCGCGTTTTTAGAAGTTTCATCCGCTGGAGCTTCTTTTCTGGTTTTAGTAAATAATTTAGATTGGCGCATGATAAATCAGAGTTAGTATGTAATTAAGCGAGCAAACGAATTATGTCGTTATAGGTAACAGCAATCATTAACAACATCAAAAAGGCAAAGCCAATTAAATTGAGTCGTCCTGACCAAACCGGATGCACTGCTTTACCAGTAATCGCTTCATAGGCGACAAAGAGTAGCCGCCCACCATCCAAAGCTGGAATTGGCAGTAAGTTAATCACCGCTAAGTTAAGTGAAATCATCGCCGTGAAAGTTAGTAAGGCAGTCAAACCAAAATCAGCTGCTTGACCTACCATCCCGACAATACCGACAGGACCAGCTACTTGTGAGAAGTCAGCGGTTCCCTTAAAGGTGTCGAGTAGTAACCCAGACAGGCCAACGGTAATATCGATCAGGCCATTATAGGTAGCTAAAGAAGCCTCTTTTAGAGCAGAGAAAAATGACAATGACTTGATTTCGACTAAAGCCAAAGAGACCCCAACTGCCGCCCTGTCTGGATTGTCAGGAATGAGTCCAGTGATGGGCATCACAGTGATGGTATTTTCTGTTTCTGCTTGGACATAGGTAATTTCAATTTCTTGGGTTTGATTGTTTTGGACAAATTTACTAAAGCTTGTCGGTGTGGGTCTTGCGAGTGTATCTTCCTCACTTTTTAGAGACAAAATCTCCGAACCAGCTGGTAGTTTGCCCGCCAAAGGTCCCTCGGGCAACAATCCAGATACATAAAGCACGGCGTCTGGCGAAGCCGTGCTTTCTTCCACCGCTGTTGGGACACCTACCATGAAAGTAATCACAAAAAGAAACCAGGCTAAGACGACATTCATAGTCACACCAGCTATCAAAACTACCGCCTGCGCCCAAAGTGGTCTAGCAGTGAATGCCCGCGACTTGTCCGACTCACTCTCAGCAACACCTTCTAGGCTTTCACCAAAAATTCTCACAAAACCTCCAATTGGTAAAGCGTTAAAGCTATATTCTGTCTCTCCTTTTTTTATACTAAAAAGTTTCGGCGGAAAACCAATAGCAAATTCATCAACTCTCATACCAGTTTTTTTGGCTGCAATATAATGTCCCCACTCATGTACAAGAATCAAAACAAAGAGAACGAGGAGAAATATTAGGATTGACATAATTATTGATTTAACTCCCGTTCTTTATTATTAAATAGCGACTCCAGTTTATTATTAGTTTCTTCTACTTGTTTTTGGATTTGTTCTTTCTGGGTAAACTTTTCATCTTCACCAAATTCAGCGTCTTTAAAAGCTCTTTCTAATTCTTTCATTTCTTCATCTCGGACCGCCCGGACTGAGATTCGAGCGTCTTCGAGTCTACTCTTGGCTAGTTTTAGTAACTGAGTTCGCCTTTCACTAGTTAGTTCCGGAAAAATGACTCGCAGTCCAGAAGAGTCCCCCACCACTGACACACCTAGATCAGCCTCACGAATCGCTTTTTCTACGGCAGCAACCTGGCTAGCGTCCCAGATTGAAACCCGGAGCGTTCGAGCATCTTCAATCCCTACAGAACCAAGCTGCTGAATCGGCATATAAGTGCCATATGATTCAACTTTAACAGAGTCAAGTAATCCTGGATTGGCTTGGCCAGTTCTAATACTAATATATTCCTTCTGTAGCCACACTACCACCTCATCAAGACGTTTCTTTATTTCTAGAAGCATAAATTTATTATTTTAAGATTATTTATAGTGTACCATCTTCTCACTTTTCTGCAGCTACAGGTAAAGAAAGTGCGACTTCCTCAAGTAAATATTTATTGGCTGAACCCCTGGTCTGTAGCAGCCCTGCAGCCCAAAGTAAGGTTTGACTTAGTTCGTGGTTTACCTGTATTAAGTCTTGTTGATCTAGCCACGACAAAAGTCCAATCTTAATTTTAGTGACCCATTCTTGATCTTTTGATTTTATCCTTTCCACTATTTCAGTTAGACGCTCAGCATAATTTAGGGCAACAAAAGTGTTGAATGCCTGGTTACCCGTTGTCTCTGATATCTCAATCCCATTTGTATTACTCACCTGAAGACGTGAAAGCAGAGTTGGGAGCAGCTGAAGTGTGGTCGGGAGACAAAACAAAAAATTTGTCGCTACCGGTGGTTCTTCAAGAATTTTCAAGAGGGCTTGCTGTGCCTCTACAGTAATCTGTTTAAAGCTCACCACCAGCAATTGTATTTGTCCAACCTTAGGTCTGACAAATGCTTTTTCCACCAAGAACCGTGAATCATCAATTCCAAAATTAGTGAAGTTTAAGTACTCCACATCGTCTACATGAATTAAAGCGACAATTTTTTTTATCACCTCATAATCTAGAGTCTCTAGACGCAGAAGTTTTGCGTGATGGTCTGACATTACCCTATTATGACGATAGACGCTTTTTTTGCAAATCAAGAATCTGCTTAATCACTCTTCTCAGATAGCGTTCAAAAGTCTCCCCTTTTTCGTAAATAATTCCCTGCTCATAGCGCCAACCATTCATATAATCAGTAATACTCTGTTTAATCTCCTGAGTTGAGCCTTCAAAGCGACCAGTGAGCAATAAAGGAATTTGCAAATCAGCAATTTTTTTATAGAGTGGGTGCTGCATACCTTTTGGCCCAGTTCCGAAAAGGCCACTGCTCTTAAATAGACTCCAGTCTGAAAGTAATTGACCTAGTCCCACATCAATTTCGGTAGTAAATAGTGGATCACCGGTTTGGGCCCGCGAAGCCGCTGAAGACATCACTGGTAAATCTTGCGGTGTCAAATTTCTTTTTTCTTCTAAGACCGAAGTCGCTTTATACGAAGAAGCTATAGTTTCCTCTGCAACTTGATTAGTGGCTACTGAAATTGGTCTTTCGCCTTGCGGTATAGATTCCGTTGGTGTTTTTTCATTTTTTATCGCAACAGCTGGTGTGGCAAAATCAGCCGGAGTACTCCATGGACTATTAGCTAAATCAGTTGGAGTTGGAGTTGGAGTTGGAGCTGGAGCTGGAGCTGGAGCTGGAGTTGGAGTTGGAGCTGGAGCTGGAGTTTCAACTATAACTGGTCGAGGAATAGGCTGAGAAGCAACCGGTATTGGACGTTGTGGGGGCGGAGGTGGAGGTGGAGGTGGGGTAATTACAGGCAATTCTGTAGCAACTGGCTCAGTAATTACTGATGTTGGTGTTAGCTCTAGTTCTTGTTTCTGCTGGTGATTAGTAACTGCTTTTTCCACCGCAACATAAGCTGTCTCTAGACGACTCATCGCAGCTTCCATTCCACCAGGCTGTCCGCCGCTCAACCGCTTCATCGCCTCAAGAAGAGCACTCATATATTCGCGACCCACTTGATTATCAATATCCACCAGATTAACAGGATTGCCTACTTTACCATTCACTGAACTCTTAATCTCTCTGATCCGATCCAGATAGACATTCGTATTTTGAACTGGTGGCGGTTGCGCTACCTTTGGTTCCGGCATAGAATTCGACTTTGGTTCTTCCTTTTCGATTAGTTTCGGTGTAAAAGGAGGGGGCGCAATGGGTTTTACTGCTTCACTAACTTTTATTGTTTCTACTGAAGCGAGTTCTGGTTTAGTTTCTGGAATGGTCTTTTTTGGCACTGTCTTTAAAACTGTTGGCACAGTAAAAACAGGAGCTGGTCTATAACTACCAAACGGCAGAGGCGGCCTTGGTGGTTCTCGTTTAACTTCCGGCTTTTTGACAACTGGCGGCAAAGGTTTAATTTGATGGGTTCTTAATTTTTGCTCTAGGGCAATCTTTACGGAAACGTCGCCCCCGCCATTCGTATATAAAAAAACTAAGTCACGTAATTCATTTTTCTCACTATTCCCAAGAGGACTTTGTCGGACGGCAGCTAAAAGAGACATGACTCCCTTTTGAGTATCTAAATCAAAATTATTAGAAAAAGAACTGTTTGGATCCATAACATATACATCATAACATTGCTTAAGTAACTAAGCAGTGTTATTTTTGTGAACAGCTGTGTATTAACTCAACTCTTTTTGAAACGCTTCCATTTCTTCATCTAGTAGAATTTTAAATTCTGGATATTGCACAGAAAGTTTATCAATAAAATCTTCAGATTCAGAATAAACTTCAACAAATGCTTCAAACACCAGAGCATCTTCATCTGAGATAGTTGAGAGGTAGCGCAGCACAGTACTTTTAAAAATTACCGTCCCCACTTCTTCAACCAATGCTTCCTGTTCCGTATCAGACAAATCACCTGCTACCGCCACTTGCGAATCATTTACTTCTTCATCGCTTGGTTCTGGATTTATTATCATAATTAACTTGTTACATTCTTAATGCTAGGCGGCAACACTTCAGCCACATGTCGTTTAAATAAGTCAGCCCAAGTGGTTTTATCACTGTATTCACCCTGGTGCTGATCTTTTAAAATAGCGACCCAATCTTGCCAATCGCGATACGTTTCATACTTGAGATTATTTGCCTCACAGAAAGTCCGTTCACTAAAATCCGGACCCTTACTTAACTCTGTAAGATCTGCTATCGTCATACTTTCCAGTACTTTGTAAGGGCTGGTATAGTCTTCACCACCAAAAAGACTGCCTAGCCAACCTGGTTGCACATTATCAATCTCAGCAATCTCTGCATTGAGTACCTTATTAAAGTTTGCTTCACTACCAAAACGTTGATTAATGTATTCTTTCCAGTCTGGCTGATTAAAATACTGGCCATCAACTGAGGATACTAAAGTCGGCGGTAATATTTCATGATTACCACCAGCCTCAAGTATCTGTGCAGGTGTCGCTTCATACCCTCGCCAACCCGAGTCAGTATTAGTCTCCAATTCTGAATCTTTAAAAATGATATCCTCATCAGTAGACACCTCATCAGGAGATACTTCATCAAGATTGACTCCATCCACAGTTGCTTCTCTCTCTGACAAAATTCTTTCAATCTCTGTACGAAACACATCTAAATTTAATTTTTCTCCTGGATAAATTTTATCAATATCATCATTCCTTAGTCCAATCAATGCTTTGAGCTCAGGGTTGTTGTTAACATTATTGATAGCTTGATACAGTACTTCATTGTACTCACCTGGAGCAGCCTTCTTTAATTCTTCAGCAAAGTGCTCATTAATCAGATCAGAAATAGTATCACCACTTTCAACAGTATAAATATTTTCACCAACTATTTCCGGGATTGATACGGTGTCGGGCATTCCTGTTGGTTTGAATGGTTCAACATCAAAACCTAATGATGTGGGAACTGGTACAGTGTCGGGCATTCCTGTTGGTTCGAGTGATTTCACATCTAAATCTACTTTGATTCCACCTTCTGGCCACCAAGACTCACTGCCAAATTTTGCTGCGAGCATAGCTAGCAAATCCTTTTCTAGCTTATCAACATTAAAATGAGCACTATCTGCATAAGCACGATTAACTGAAGTCTCAATTATACTATTTACTGTTTCAAGATTTTGATCAGAAAGATTTTCACCACTAAAACTAATATTATTAACTATATTAATTTGAGCACCATCCGGTCGTGAGTTCACATCAAATGAGCTAACTCTAGTCATATCTGGATTATTTACAGTCGCCTCAGGCTCGGATACGTTATCACCAAAAGATGTGCCGAGAATAACATCCGAGGCTGGTGACGAAGCTGGAGCCTCGACACTATTACCGACAGGATTTTCGTTAACTACCACTGGGGACTCTGGAGGTTTTAGTACCTCTGGTATTTTGTCAACCGGCACAGTTCCCTGCCTGCTTTCCACATATGAAGGGACTGAAGTTGCACCTGAATTAGGTGGGCTGACCGTGTCCCAACCAAGACCTTCGGCCAAAGCGCTGTAACCACCCCCTGCTAAAATACCAGCACCAATGGTGGCAGCTGTTTGTTTTCTTCTAGCATTAGAAACTCCTTTATCCGCCTTGATAATATTGGCGTTCAAAGAAGCAATATTATCTAAAGTAAAGTTCGCATTTGCGTCTTCGACTGTTTCATTAAGTTTTTGTCCAGCTTTCCCTACCCATTTTTTTTCTCCATAGACATTTGTTGCCGCAGCAGCAGCGGCCCCCACCTTCAATGACCACCCCAATCTACCAGTCTTATAAGCGGCCGCACTCAAACCGAGCCCTACTCCGCCAGTAGTTCCGGCCAATAACCCAGCGCCGACAATCACACCTGCTCTTAAAGCCCATTTATGTTTTTTTAAGAACCCTACTACACCTTTAATTACTGTTTTTTTTGTCGGTGACTCTAAACTTTCTATCCATTCCTGATTCTTAATCTTTGGAGTTAAAATAAGTTTTTTTACAAAGTGTTCTTTTGTTTTAGCATCTGCTAGAGTCGCGTATGTGAATTTGGGTTTTGTGAATATACTTTCATCATCTGTTTCCATTGCCCCGATTACTTTACCATCACCATCAAGGACTGATTTTGTTCTTTTTCTGTCACTTTTTGCCTGTAGCGCTGCGTCCAAAGCCTTTGCATAGGCTGTACGCAAACTGTCACTTTCAAGTTTTAAAGCTTGCAGTTTTGCATCTTCGACACCAACACCGCCTTTAATTTTAGATATCAGACCTCTTACCGCAAAAGCTTTTTTATATTCTTCTTCTTTGGACAATAATACATTCTTAGCATCAAATAAATTCTTTCTTGCTTCCCTGTAACTATCTAAACCACCTTCTTTACTACCGACAATATCAGGAGTCGGCTCCTCTTTTTCAATTTTATCCAAGCCATGCTCTTGCTTAACTAGTTTTTTAACATGCTCTCTAAGACCTCCGGTGCTAGTGATTCTATTTCCTTGTACATTATATACAACTTCCACCAATGTATTTATATCTCCATCTGGATGAGTCTTGATTAATTTTATAACCTCACCTCTAATGATTTCAATCTGTGTTTTTAATTGATCAAAAGAATAAGAAGTATCGTGTGAACCTGTAATTTCACGCAATTTATCTAAGAGAGCATACAGTTCATCAAAAGTAGTACACGAAGCAATTTGTTTTTCAAGAGTTTCTGTACCAGGTTCTTTATCAGGGCTGGATACCTTTGAATCCATACCTGCTTTAGATTCGGCTTCTTCTATCATTTCTTTGACTTTGTTCAATAATTCTTGATAAATTTTACTTACTTTTTCTTGCGCTTCTGCCTTGAGAGCAGGTAAATCTGTTTCAAATTGTGCCTTTGTTCTTCCCTCTCTTTTAATTTTAAGCGCAAGAGTTATCTCACCATGATAATAACCAGTGACTTTCTCATCTAGAAATTGATCGCTCACCTTTTCATCAACACCGGCACGCTTTAGGACATCGCGAATGTCATTATGAATATCCGGAAATTTCTTGAAAGGACTATTTAGATCAGTAGGATCTTGTTTAAAAACACTCGCATCAGCATTTTTGTAGCGATTATAAAGGTCTTCAATTTTTGAATCAACCTCAGCATTCTCAACTTTGACTGCAGGTTCTCCAGCGCCAGCTGAGCTATCAGGTAGCGGATCTGGAACTTTAGGCTCATTTGGTGATGCTAGTGGTGTATCTGGAACTTTAGGCTCATTTGGTGATGCTAGTGGTGTATCTGGACTTTTTGGATTAGGTATAGAATTAGGAGTTGTAGTTGGACCTGGCCTGTTATTAAATGGCGAATTATCAAAAAAGCTGTTAGATGAAAGTTCTTCGTCTTTGGCTTCAAAGCATCTGGCAATTATTTCTCTTAAACCGTTTTGTTTAGTCACATCCTTCAAAGCCAGTCTTTGAGCTTCCTGTCTTTCATCTATGGGTTTTTTATAAATTTCATCCACTATATTCTTTACTACATCAATAGAAAAATCTTTTGTACTCCCTTCGATTGGTCCAGTCGTTTCCAGCAATATATAGAGATGATCGAAGTTGTTAGCCTGAGTCAATAGACCAGTTTTTTCTAAATCACTGAGTTCATTTTTCTGGCTTTTTTCATTTCGACTTTTATCCACACCGTCTGCCGCCTCAACTTGCTCTTTATTCTCCGTACCTGACTTATCGATTTCTTGCTTAGCGATGTCTAGTTTTTTAGTTAAATTATTTAAGTACTTACTTAAAATTATATAATCCCTATTTAGATCGTCTGAATCACGAAAAATTCCAGTTATGCCAATTATTCTTTCAGTCTCTAAAAGTGATTGCGGTAGAGATTGTTTGGAACCAAAAGCTTCTCTGTAATTATGCTTGAGACTTTTATACTCTTGACTCAAAACAATCAAATCCTCTTTTGTTGATCCAATTTTTTCCGCTAAATCAAGATTGGTGCGTAAGTTTTCTCTGGCAGTAAGTTTTTCTGACATACAAATTATTATTAAATATTACTAATTATTTTAACATATCTCTTAAATCAGTTGGCGTCGGTGGCTTCTTAACATAACGCTCAGCAATTTCTGCCTCTACTTCATCTCTCGGACGACCGTACTGAGCAGAGCTCATTTCTATTATCTCCGCTACTCGTGCTGGATCAGAGACAATTGGTGGACGCATAACGACACTAAATGGTTTAGTTGGCACGCCATTAGCCAAAATACGGGCTAAGGCGTTAAAATTTGGCACATTCATAATGTCTTTAGCACTAAATACTGGCGCAAACTGCTGCTCCAAAAACTGAGCATCATCTGAACCAACTCGGAAAGAAACAATCGAACCTACGTTACCGAAGACAGCATCTTTTATTCCCTGATCTAACTGTGCAATAAATTGATGTACGACGGTCAAACTAAGTTTGTATTTGCGGGCTTCAGAAAGAATGGAGGCAATTGCTGGTGTCGAGACGTTTTGGAACTCGTCGATATGTAGATAAAACGGCGGAAAGCTCTTAGTTGGGTCATCAACCCGGGACAAAGCCGCCATTAATATCTTGCCTACAATAATCATACCGATCATATTGGCATTGATGTCTCCTAAGCGACCTTTGGAAAGATTTACTAGTAAAATTTTCTTCTCATCCATTACTTGGCGGAAATTAAAAGCGGATTTTTGTTGGCCAATGATTGGTCGAAGATAGTCGTTTGAAGTAATAGGGTCTGTCTTCGATATGATATATGGGACAATATTCTCTAACGAAGCTTCCCCACCAGCCTTGGTCGCTATCTCGTTCCAAAACTGCACCACCACAGGATTTTTAGCCTTTGATAGTTTGTACTTACGAAACTGAGCGTCAACCATCACTCTAGAAATATCCATCAAAGTATTGCCGCTCTCAGGGTCTTCCATCACCAACAGAGTGGCGTTACGGAAATACTGCTGGAACATTGGACCAAGACCCTCGGGGCTAGAACTATAAAGTTTTTCAAAGATAGACAATAACTCGTTGACGACAAAAGTCTTTTGCTCGGGTTTATTTATATCGTACTCAAGCATATTGAGTCCAACAACTCTGTCCATTCTCGATGGATCAAAATAAATAACATCCTTAGCCCGCTCTGGCGGCATGGCTCCGAGAACTTCTTCGATATCAGTACCATGAGGGTCGATCATGCATACCCCGGCACCACTCTGAATGTCCTGAATAATGGTGTTTGTCATGAACTTTGATTTTCCAGTACCTGTCTGTCCAATGATGTACAAGTGACGCATCCGATCAAGCTCAGACATGTAAATTGGCGTTTCGATATTACGGTGTTTGTTGTCACCAATAATAGTTCCTGATGTTGGCATATCAAGGGGCGCTGGAGCAGTCGTAGACTGCGACTGCTTAAATTGTGGTGAACTCAAAATACCATTACCAGGAAAGTGAATCAGGGTAGACAACTCTGTCAGTGACAGTGGGATGAGGGCATCGCTGGTGAATTCGCGAAAGGCAAAGGCTTTTTGGCCACGCTTTAAGGCACTGCCACTGAGGCGCTTAAAAGTAATCGCATTACCCTCAACAATATCAAATTGATTAAAAGTAGATTCTATTTCAGTAATAATCTGCTCTACCCTTTCGTGACCTTTAGCCGAGACAGCAATACGAATATTGGTCTCGATGATATCAGTCTTAATTTTTCTGGAAAAAATTTCTACTTTTTCTGAATCAGGCGAGCTCGGAGTACTGTTTTCTTTATTTTTCTTATCAAAGAATAAATCGGAAATTGAACCCATGATTTCACCACCAAACGTACTGCGCGAAATGGCTTCACTGGCCTTCATTCCTTTTTGCACATTCTTAATCACCTCTTCATAGGTCTTACGATACGGCTTTTGCGGGTGACGCATGACAAACTGCACCGCTGCCCCACCGCCTTCACGCTCAATTTTTGAAAAGGCATTAAGAATCACTGATAGTGGATCAGAAGAAAATCCATCCGCTGTCCGCAAGGGATAAATCGGGTGTTTTTTTAGCTTAGCTTCAGCGACAACCGTGATTCCTCCATCAACAAAGATGTTGTAATCATGGACTTTGATCATCAACTCGGCATGAGGGAAAAGTGACAAAGTCTGCTTTTCAAATAGCGAAGTGAATTTACTCGGGACAGCAACGTAAAAGACAATATCATCACTATTGTCCGCCACAGCGATTTCAAATGCGAAGTGATTTTCGGACTGCTTGGCTCCAATTGTGCGAAGACCAGCAAATAACTGCTCCATCATTCCGACCAATTCAGTTAATTGATATTCATGACCGTCCTTGCCTTTTACTTCTGGCAATGTCACTTCATAAAGTGTCAGACTAAGTAATTGCCACGGGGGCACATTTTCACGTAAATCCTGAATTGAAGCTCCAGCTCTAATTATTTCTATGAGTTGGCGATGCACTTCATCAACAACATAGGCATTATCTATTTTTTCTAAAACTGAGAGTGCGTTGCGAATACCCTTTTCTTGAGCTAGTTCGATTATCTCCCGCACTGGATCGTGAGCAATCGCAGCCTGTTCAACTGAAGCAGCTAGCGCTGGTTCACCTAGGGCATGTTCCCGATCTAGAATCATCTTAGGAGTAAAGCTGGCATACTCTTTTAACTCTTGTCTGGCAATGGTCTCAGTGTCCAATCGATCTACTTCAAAATTCCGAGCCATAAGCTCTCGCTCTCGTAGCGCTACTTTTTCTCGCAAATATTTTAATTCCTCTTCTGGTGAGGAAAATTGTTTCAGTATTCCTTCAATCATATACTACTAGTGTATCTTACTTGCCCGCAAAGTGACCGTCAGAAATCCCCTGATTAGTACCATCTCTAATAAAGGTCTTCCTTTAGTCCTAAAATTGGTGAGCGAGACTCAGTATAAAAATGCGAGACATAACTAGAGATGTTGAGTAATTTTGAACAAGTCGAAGCTGTCAATTTTTGGGACTTGGGCGGAACGGATTTATTAGGGAGGGTATAACTATCTTTTTGCTAATACCGTCCGCTTATAGGTATCTAGGTGCTCCAGGGCGATACCAGTGCCGGTCGCTACACAAAATAGAGCTTGGTCAGCTAACTGAGCCTTTACTCCAGAGCGTCGCCTGACTAATTCTGGAAAGTTTCGCAGTTGGGATGTGCCGCCAGTCATGATAATGCCTCCATCGATAATATCGGCCGCTAATTCCGGTGGCGTATCTTGAAAAACATCTTTTATAGCTTTGATCATCTCGCGTAATTCACGACCAATGGCACGAACGACTTCATTGGTTCTAATCTCAGTGGTTCGCGGCAAACCGGAAAGGACATCCCGCCCCTTGATCTCCATAACCAACTCTTCTTCAAGTGGTAAAGCGGAGCCAATAGTAATTTTGATTTCCTCTGCAGTTTTTTCGCCGATTGATAGATTTCTCGTCTTCTTTACATAATCAATGATTGAGGCATCAATACGATTGCCGGCACATTTTACGGAGTTTGCCGCGACGATACCACCAAGAGAAATCACCGCCACATCGATAGTGCCCCCGCCGATATCGACAATCATATGGCCCTGTGGCTCATATATCGGTACCCCAGCACCAATGGCAGCAAGGATTGGTTCTTTAACCACATAAGCATTACGCGCTCCAGCTTTGATAGTCGCCTCTACCACAGCTCTTCTTTCAGTTGAGGTAACTCCGGCTGGTACTGATACCATGACATCTGGTTTAAAAAGATTGTAACGACTAAGCGCTTTGCGGATAAAATAGCGCAGCATTACCTCAGTGACACGATAATCAGCAATCACTCCGTCTTTCATTGGTCGATAAGCTCTAATGCTATCAGGAGTCCGTCCAATCATCCGCTTAGCCTCCATACCCACAGCCAATACTTGATTATCATCAGAAACTGCCACGACAGAGGGTTCGTTTAAGATAATGCCACGACCAGGCACAAACACAAGAATACTAGTAGTTCCTAAGTCAATACCTATTTTAGGAGTTAAATTGTTCCAAAACATAATTTATAGTGACTACACTATACTATGTTTTTCCCCAAACTAATAAGATTATTTATTATAGCATATATGCTATAATAAATAATATGAAAAAAATTGGACAACGTATTACAGAAGTCAGAGAAACTCGCGGTATTACTCAAGCTGCCTTAGCAAAAAAGCTTAAAACGACCCAAAGTGCTGTAGCCCGCATCGAATCAGGGCGACAAAACGTCAGTACTGATACCTTAAGCAAAATTGGTCAGGCTCTAGGACAAAACATCATAAGCCTATCTCCTGGTGTTATCAACATCCAAATTGATGGTGGACATAAGCTAGCCGGTTCGATTGAAACTAATACCTCTAAAAACGGCGCTGTGGGTTTACTTTGTGCTAGCCTTCTAAATCGCAATACCACAACCCTGCACCATATGCCTCGTATTGAAGAAGTACATCGGATTATTGAAGTACTAGAAAGTATTGGCGTCAAAGTTGAATGGAGTAATACCACCCTTAAAATCACTCCACCGAAAAAATTTGACCTGAAAAAAATAAACATTGGGGCAGCCAAAAAGACTCGCAGCATTGTGATGTTTATTGGCCCTTTAATACACCTCATGGAAAAATTTAGTCTCCCGCAATCTGGAGGCTGTAAGCTGGGCAGCCGCACCGTCAGACCACATTTCTATGCCCTAGAGAATTTCGGCGTTGACATACAAACCACCTCGGACTCTTACCTCGTATCAAAAGTTGCTGCTAAACCCACTGAGGTCATTCTCTACGAGTCTGGTGATACCGTCACAGAAAACACCCTCTTCGCTGCAGCAAAAACTCCCAGCACTACAGTCATCAAGTACGCTTCGGCCAACTATATGGTGCAAGAAATCTGTATTTTTCTACAAAAACTTGGTGTCAAAATTGAAGGCGTTGGCACTACTACTTTAACAGTGACCGGTGTCGCTGATATTAATACTCCTGTTGAATATACCCTAGCTGAAGACCCGACTGACAGTATGTTTTTTATTGCGAGTGCTATCACTACAAAATCAAACCTCACTATTACCCGCTGTCCGATAGAATTTCTTGAACTAGAACTCTTGGTATTAGAAAAAATGGGCCTCCAGTACACCAAATCTAAAACTTATTTCTCACACAATGGTGTCACAAAGCTTGTAAACTTAAAGATTAAAGCTAGTAAATTAACTGCTTCTCCAGAAAAAATTCACTCCAGGCCCTATCCCGGTCTAAATGCCGACAACCTACCCTTTTTTGCGGTCATCGCCACCCAAGCTGAAGGTCAAACTTTGATCCATGACTGGATGTATGAAAAAAGAGCAATTTATTTTACTGAACTCGAAAAACTTGGGGCAGAAACTGCTTTAGCAGACCCGCACCGGATTTATATCACTGGACCAACAAAACTGAAAGCCACAGAACTTATTTGCCCACCAGCCCTCAGGCCGGCCACAATCCTCCTGGTAGCAATGCTTGGAGCAGAAGGACATAGTGTGCTGCGCAATATATACAGCATCAAGCGTGGCTACGAAAATCTAGTCGAGCGTCTCAGCTCTATTGGTGCCAAAATGTCATATCTAGACGAAATTTAAAAATATAAGTCCTGTCTACAAGAAATCTGACCAGCTCGCGGAAGTCTGTTACAATACCGCCACATGTTTGTGATTCAGGTTATTCCGCTCATTCGAGCTACTAAAATAGACACTTTGTCCTATTATAGTAGTGTCGAATATCCATTGGGCACTTTTTTGAGTATTCCCATCCGTGGCAAACAACATCCAGCCATCGTCACTGAAGTTAAACCAGTAACAGAAAGTAAAAGTGCCCTTAAAAATGCTAGTTTTACTCTTAAAAAACTACCTGAACAAAAGCCACTTTCAGTTGTACCTAGTAATGTCCGCCAAACCGCCGAAAAATTGGCCGAAATATATCCCACTTCAATCGGTGCTCTGTTATACCAATTACTACCACCAGGAGTCCGTAGCGGTGACTACCAATATCCCTTTGTCTCGTCTTTGGTACACAACGAAGACACCGCCCCGCAAGTACTAACAGCCGCTAGCAAAGAACGTTTTGTGGCTTACCGGAGCCACATCAGGAGCATCCTAGCTAGACGCGGCTCAGTAGTTTTTATCGTACCCACCTACGCACACTTAGAACAAGCTCGAAAAAATTTATCTCAAGGAATTGAAGATCGTGTGGTTATTTTTTCACCTGTTGACCATAAAGCTGAGCAGGAGAAGGCCTACGCTGCTTACGAAGATACGAGCTTAGCTAAGCTTATCATTACTACTCCGACCCACGCTTATCTTGATCGTGTTGATCTCCTTTCCATTATTATTGACCGCTCAGCCAGCGATGCTTATCGCAGTAATCTGCGCACTTACTTGGATCACCGGACCGCACTAATGACCTTTGCCAAGACCACCGGACGCAGTATCATTCTTGGTGATATCCTACCTCGGACTGAAGACGAATATAAAAGACGACAAGAATTATTTAATACCTACGAAAGTGAAACCAAGCGAATTGCCTTTTCTTCACCCCTCACTATTATCGAACAAAAAGATAAATATACTCCCGAAACTCCCTTCACATTATTTTCTAAAGAACTAAAAACACGCATCGATAATGTTTTGGCCGGTAAAGGCAGAGTTTTTCTGTATGGTGCGAGACGAGGCATCGCTCCAGTGGTCACCTGTATTGATTGTGGACATATTTTTCGTTGCCCAGAGTCACAAACCCCTTATTCTTTAATTAAAACGATTTCTAAAACCGGTAATGAGGAACGTTGGTTTATCTCTGGTACTTCTGGCAAAAAACTGCGCGCTTCCGACACTTGTCCAGATTGTGGCTCGTGGCGCCTACGCTCGCGCGGAATCGGTATCCAACAAGTCTACGATGAGGCTCAAGAAAAATTTCCAAAGAATAAGGTTTTTTTATTAGACCACTTAACCGGCTCTACTAGAAAAAGAGCTGAAAATATTATCGCAGATTTTTACGAGTGCCGCAGTGCCATTTTAGTCGCTACTCAAATGGCTTTGCCTTACCTCAGTGAAAACGGAGTCAGCCTGAGTGCCATTGTTTCACTTGATGCTGCTCGTTCTAATCCTACCTGGCGGGCTGATGAAAACATTTTTCATCTTCTACTAGAGCTAAGAGAACTATCTAGTCAAGAAGTAATTGTGCAGACCAGAACCGAACCAGACTCTGTGCTCGACGCAGCCAAGCATGGCAGCTTAGAAGTTTTTTATGATGAAGAAATTAAGTTACGCGAAGTCTTAAATTACCCACCCTTCTCAACTTTTATCTTACTCACTTGGACTGGTGACAAAACAACTGTAACTACAACAGAGGCCGTCATCAAAACCATCACTACCGGCCTTGAAGGGAGTTTTTATAGTAATCCAAACTTAATTGAGACTAAAATTCTCCGTCATGCGCTATTCAGAATCAAGGCACAAAGTAAAGACATGGTGGATTTAATGACTAAACTAAAACAGCTGCCGCCATACATCAAAATTGAGATTGATCCCGGAAGAATTGTTTAATTTAACAGCTCATGCTAATTTTACAGCTCGCTACAGCTGCCCGCTCCCTTGGGGGTCGCGGCTCAACTAAGCGCCTGTATTAGCAAAATATAGTCACCAGACGATTCCTTATTTCTGCTTATTCTATTATAATAAACACATTATGGCTAAATTAGTACCAGAAAATCACCCGGCCTTACACACCATTGCTGAAGAGATAACTTCAGAGGAGATTGAGGCCGGAATGGTGAAAAAGCTACTTAAGGACTTACGACAAGCAATCAAAACCTATAAGATTGATGGTTATACGGCAGTTGCGATAGCGGCGCCACAAATTGGTGCTAGTAAGAGGCTTTTCATCATCGAAGATCAAAGTGGTGAAAAAGACCGACTACCGACCATCATTGCCGTCAATCCCAGAATCACAAAATTTTCCAAAAAAACTCACGTTGTCGGTGAGGGCTGTCTCTCGATTCCTGATCGCTATGGCCTGGTTCGCCGTTCGACTAACGTCACTCTTAAAGCCCAAGATGAAAATGGTAAACCGTTTACTCGCGGTGCCGGTGGACTACTGGCACAGATTATTCAGCACGAAACAGATCACTTAGACGGAATTCTTTTTACTGACAGAGCGGAAAAAATTTGGACTAAAGCAGATAAGCCAAAAGGACAAAAGGAGGCCTCGCGAACATGAAAATTGCTTTTTTTGGAACTCCCGACTTAGCTGTAAATGCTCTTTTAGAGATGGAGAGTTTTGGGATTTTACCTGAATTACTAGTGACGACTCCTGATGCTCCGGTGGGACGGAAACAAATCATTACTCCCCCACCCACAAAAATTTGGGCAGAGGAACATCATATAGCAATCTTTCAACCACCAACATTGAAAGACTCAAGCCAACTAACTCCGTTCACAAACCAATCATGGGACCTGTTTGTGGTCTTTGCTTACGGAAAAATTATACCTGAATGGTTACTAAAGCTACCTAAATACGGAACCATTAATGCTCATCCATCATTACTACCCAAACTTCGCGGAGCCAGCCCTATCCGTAGCACGTTACTAAATGATTTAGCTGCCGCAGGAGTGACCATTATGCAAATGGACGAGGAGTTGGATCACGGACCAATTTTACATCAACAAGCAGTAAATCTTCCGAATCCCATTTTGGGTAGAGATTTAGACAAGATACTAAGTCTTATGTGTGGCAACTTACTGGCTCATGTCATTCAAGAGCTACCCAATGGGAATATCGTTCCAGCTCCACAGCATCACGAGCACGCTACTTTCTGCACTAAAATAACCAAGGATATGGCTGAATTAACTCTAGATCCAGAAAATTTACCTACTGGAAACGAGGCGCTCCAAGTCTACCGCAAAATTTGTGCCTTTGACGGCTGGCCTGAAGCCTACTTCGTCCATAATGATAAGCGGATTAAAATTAAAGCTGCCCACTTAGATGACTCAGGTAAACTACTGATTACCAAGATTGTCCCTGAAGGAAAAAAAGAGATGGATTTTTGCGTCTATTTTTCTTAATTATGAAAAATAGAACTACGAGACCACACTCTGAATAAAAGACGGACCTGGGCAAATTTTACCTAGGTCCGTCTTTTTTTAACTTCCCTTTTGATTGGTATTAGTTCCGACGGATAATTTCTTTAATCTTCCGACTACCTTGACGCAGTAGACTATGTCTCTTCTCGTGTGCTCTACGCATTTCTTTATCAAGTTCATTTCGGGCTACATCAACCGCCACCTCGAAAGTTTCCTCAGTTGCTTCTGCCCGATGTAAGATATCATTTTCCCAGACATTGATTTCAATACGACAAGTTAGTCCTGATTTATGAGATGGATTTTTTTCAAACTCTACTTCAATACGGACTTCAGTACCTGGATTTACATATTTTTCCAGTGACACTATTTTTTGCTCTACCAAATTATCTAATTTTTTATCTACTTCAATATTGGTATGCTTGAACGTGATGTTTTTGAAGATCATATTTATTGATTATCTATTACGTCGTCTGGTAAAGAAAATATCTTTCGACTTGAGTGATGTCCAGAAATTAATCTTACTACTTTCGAGTTAATCAAAAATTTTTGTGCCAACAATTCTCTGATTCTTTCATTGGCCAAATTTCTTTCAGCTGGTTCTTTTACTCTAATCTCAAAAGAATGTTCTTTCTTCTTTGTCACCATTTCTTTTTTTGCGCCTGGATGGGCCACCACTTTCAAGTACATTGATTTAACCCTCGCAAGATACGCAGACATTATCGGCAATATGGATGCGGGGCCTGACTGCCGTTGTACTGGCTTTACCATAGCTCTTCTGAAGATGATTAACAATATCATCAGATTCGTAGATTTCGATTCCTGCATCAGTGTCTACTAAATATGGAACCTGGGATTTTCCACCCCGAGCAACTAACTCAGCCTGGATTTCTGTATCACTAATATCCTTCAGTTCTACATCAAGACTCATCCGGTCAACGACAGCCAAAACTCGGCGGCAGAATGGACAAGTTGGTCGATAGTAAAGTGTAAGCACGGAAAACATTTAACCTGATAACTTCTTTATTATACTACTTTATAAGCACAAACCCACCATGTTATTTCACAGCCAGTTGAATAATCGATAATTTTCTGTACAATGTGTTCACTATCAATCTAAATAAGCCTAAATAGGCTTAAATTTATTGGTAAAATAATCCTCGGTAGCTCAGCGGTAGAGCAGTTGACTGTTAATCAATTGGTCGCAGGTTCGAATCCTGCCCGGGGAGCCCTAGTGACGAAACCTCACAATTTGTGGGGTTTTGTCTTTTATTGCTTGATACTTTAGAGGTTCGAGCGCGCTCTAATTCGTCGAGAACCGCCTGACGACTTTTTATCAGGGTTTTAATGAAAGAATGGTAATTTACAAAGACCTTTTTGCCTTTTAGGGTGAGGTTCGAGCCAAGGCATGCGAGTATCGCTCGTTTGGCTTTATCATCGCCTTTTTCAAACCAAATGTGGGCATAGCAGGCGAAGTCAAAGGTCTGCTCGGTGAGGTCAATCCATTCGAGGACTTGCTTGTTTTGGACCTTGAGCTCATCTTCGAGAATCAGTTTCTTTTTCACCATGCCAACCTTGAGCGTTTGGTATTCTTCATCGGTAATAATTGCTCGGTCTTGGTTTTTTGGCGAGGTAAAGTTCAGTGTGAGCGACTGCAAATTCTTTGTCACTTCTTCCAACTCTTTGTGTTTGCCTTTGAGGACCAAAGTGTCACTATCAACTTCCGTCTTCCGCAATTCATAGAGATGCTTTATTGCCCATGTCTTGAATCTTTCTGAAATGGTAATCTCGCTCAACTTTGCTTTGATATCGAGTTCGAGGTCTTTGAGCTCTATCACTTTCTCTGGACACTTCACATCTACCTTTTTCTTGGTGCAGTTGTAATAGACGTAGTGGTGGACGTTACCGTTCTTGCATCGCTTTACTTTCGCCTGTGCGGTGATGCTACATCCGCAGGTGCCGCACTTCATGAGTGAAGTGAAAGCAAAACTTTTCTCCGGTCTTGGCCGAGGTTGCATGGTTCTGCCCATGATGGCTTGAACCTTATTGAATTCTTCTTCGGTGATCATGGCTTCATGTGCGCCTTTGTGCCATTCTCCACTCTTGTACGGGTACTCAAACCATCCGTAATAAAAGGGGTTGCTTAAGAGTGCGTAGATACCGCTTTTTGAAAGATGCTTGCCACCGATATTTCTTCGCTGATACGTTTTCAAATTCAACTCCTTACGAGCCACATTCCACATTTGTATGGTGCTGTAGTTGCCGGTGAGCATCATGTCGAATAATCTTTTGACTACAGGAAAGCGTTCAGGATCTTTCATAATTGTCTTGAATCCTTTGTCTCTATCTGGCGTGCTCATGTAGCCGATTGGACACATGCTTGGTAGCCAGCCTTCTCGGACCTTCTTGGCTAATCCTCTTTTTACATTCACTGATAAGTCTCGGATGTATTGATTGGCCATTCCAAGTTCCACCTGCATCATGAGAACGTTGTCGGTCGGATAGTAGGTTCTGCCATATGTCACGATCTGGGCGATAGCACATTGCTGTAGCATCCAACTTATCTGTCCACCATCGACAGGATTACGAGCCAGTCGGTCCAGTTTCCAGCATATGATACCGTTCGCTTCGCCTTTGTAGATTCGCTCAAGCATCTTGTTGAATATTGGTCGCCCTGGTTTCTTGGCCGATTGTGATTCGGTAAGTATCTCGACAATGGTCAAACCTTGCTCTTGGGCAATTTTTAGAAGCTCATCTTTCTGGGCATCAATCGATGCCGCCTGTCTGTCTTCCGCTTCGCTCGACTTACGGGCGTAGAGGAAGTATTTGATTGTGGGTGTTTTAGTATTCATGGTTTTATAGTGTTGCGCTTCCTGGTCCGAGATCTTCTTGGGTTATGTCCATGAGACCGATACCTTCATCCTCTGTGGTCCATTTTCCACCATTTATAAATGGTGGTTCGGGCTCTTTAGGGACCGTTATTTCCCGTTTATAAACGGTTGGTAACATGCTATGTCTCGGGCTTTCCGTTCCCGTTAATTTCCCGTTATTACGGGTATCATTCGTATTGGCATTAGTGCCAATACGATACTCCTGTTCTTTACCTGTTGTAACAGGTGTATCAGGTCCCATCTCTTCTGCCTTTTGAGCATCGACGACAGTATTGCTAGAAGGTGTCTGAATAGCAACCTTTGACGGGTCTTCTAGCATTCCGAATCTTTCCTTTAAAATATCTCCAATATTTTGTATTTTATTATTATAGTTTTCTTTTAGGTTAGTTAGATTGGCACTGGGACCAGTACGATAGGTTGGTTTTCTGCCAATGCTCTGGACGGGATTTTGCCACTGCGGTAACGGATCGGTGAGCTTAATCTTTTTCATGGCCTTTGATATTGGCCTCCAATGTCGGACCGACTGAAAGAAATAGACGTTCACCGCCTTGATACCTCTCTTGGACCTACGAATGTTGACTATCCCATAGGCCTCAAGAATCCTGAGTGCACTTATAAGACTGCGGAGATTTGTGCATCCCGTATGTTCTTTAATAGTTTTGATACTTGGAAATGCATCCTGCCTGTCGGTGTTGCAGTGGACCAATAGACCAAGAAGTACTAGGGTGCAAAGCGGTGGAAACTTCTCCATGTAATGACCTTTGACGTATTCATTATCAACAACAAACCTGTTCGGTTTTTTCTTACTGCGAAGTGTATCAGGGTTTACTTCACTCCTGGCCTGGTTGAGGTGTGTTTTTTTGAATTCTCCGAACTTCGCCACTCGTTTCGGCGATTTCTCTTTCTGACTGAGCATTCTCTGCCACTCCTCGTTTAGATTTATTTTGTCGTCCATATTCTTTCAGCCACTCTTTTTTGATCGGTCGATAGACAAAGTTAAAAAGAGTGAGCAAGTTAATTGCCTCATTGGCCAACACGTCATCAGGAAGAACCTCGCCGGTTTCTTGGCGATGGATTTCTTTATATTCTTCTAGTGCGTGTTTGCTTAGCATGAGGGGGTTTCGACCTTATGTTCAGCTCTCGTCTGTATTGAAAACAGAAAGAGCTGAGTCCCAGTTGCAAGTGACTCAGCTCTTTCCGTGCAACTGGAATGTTTATATTGTCGATCTTAAAAAGTGAAAAACGTGTTGCATTACTTTCTAGGACCGACGTTGTAATCCTAAGGCTGTAAAAGTTCCTAACTGTAGGAATTACTTTCTTAGGACTGTTCTTATCGTAACGGCATAAAAGTGCAAAATATGGTGCATTACTTTTGCCGCTTAAAATAAGGACCTTTTAATCCTACTGGTTTAAAAATGCAAAATTACGTGCATTACTTTTCCCTTAGGACCAGATAAGTATGAGGTCGGAATTAGTGCCGATTTGTGGGTATTGGCGCATACAACGTAAACAGCCCTGAATAGGCTTGGAAAAGCGTACACAGGGCTGTTTAGGGGTGAATTTCGTGCCTACAATACGCTCTCTCTCAATAAATAAGCTGTTACCGAGGCCTTTTCCAAGAGAAAGTCCAAAATAATGAGAATCTGCTTTTTTAACTGCGGATCAGTCTTAATCTTCTGTCCATTTTTAAGAATGTAACTCCGCACAAGATTCTCCAGATAGTAAACGGTGTTTACTTCTAGTTCCTTACGAGAAAGATCTGGATTCTTCAGTAGTAAATCACTAATCCAAGCAATACCCTCAGAAACAAAATTACTACCTATATCATTCAGAAGTTTTGTCAAAGCATACAAGACAGGAGTATTACCTCCCATGTCTTCGGATACTTTCTTAAAGAAAGTCTTTTCTCTATCTTTCAGAGAGCGCCATTCTTTTGCCCCTTTCTTCCATTGCAATGCTAGGAGGTATTTATGGACAACGCTTTCAGCGTATCTAAGGTGATTTTCATCTGAGCATAGTTCTACAATCTTCGGATAGAAAACTTTCCAAACAGTCCAGAATTCTTCGTATTGATTTATAGAATCTTCAGCAATAACAAATGCTTCTAGCACATCAGCCACAGCTTTCCTTCGTCTAAAATCACCAACGAGTTCTGTAAATGGCTTCACATACGTTTCAATTTCTTCTTTGGGAGAATAAAGGACAAAGTAAGCAAACTTATCTAAAAATCTATGTTCAAGCATATAGTCCAGACGCTCTTCCTTATCCTCATTCTGAAATGCTTCTATAAGCACAGGGCAAATTTCTCGCAAAAACTTCTTATGATTTTCATCAGTAGTTTTAAGTGGTACCAGAAGAAAGGCGGTTACAAGTATGTCAGGATTTATTTCTGAAACATTCTGTAGATCTTCATAAGAGAGTTGATTCGATAAGACTTTATTGATTTGGACCTTGCACTCTTTTTTAAAACGCTTTATGACAGCGATTGTGGAGAAGTCATATTTTTGTTTCTTTCGACTCTCTTCACGGATAGATTCGCTTATTTCGTCAAACTTAGGTTTAAGAAATAAGTATCCATGGAATATGGCTTTTGCATCTTCAGGGCTTTCTAGCCACAAATATTGCAAAATAGCCGCCACGGCATAATCAGAAACTCGTTGACTCATGCCAATCGGATAGGAGTCAAAAAGGACAAAAAGAAGTATCTCTTTGATTTTCTCAGCATCCTTGGGAAACTTTTTGATCAATAGAGGAAGTACACTAACTGATGCTTCTAATCCGTCGCCAACCTGATATCGAAAGCCTGCCTTCAAAGGCATGGATGCGTAATCGAGTACTACTTTTCTACAAAACTCTGTATCCTCGGGAGTCAGTTTGTCTGAGCAGTCTCGTAAAAGTACGGCACACGCATATGACGGAACTGCCCGATAGAATAATCTAAATTGACTCTCTTCGAGTTTCTCTTTAGCTAACTGTTCCAGAATGGCTTTTGTTTCAGAAAGCACTACTGCAGGATCATTTTCATATTGCGGATAATTTTTTGCATCCTCCTTTCTTTCAAATTTATGACTTGACCATAATTGCAAAGGTGTGTATTTCAACGCTTCAGAACTTTTTGCCTGGGCTTCTTCACTGTGTTGTCGTAACTCAGGATCAATTTGAGGATTGAAGCTAATAAGAACCTGGTCATCTTTTTTCTCTGTAGTTATCTTCATTTTTCGGCGATCCATTCTTGCCAAACAAAGTCTCCAAGTTTTATCACTATCAGTCTCTTTTGATTTGTTAGGTAGTTTTGCATAGTACTCATCGAGTATTTTCCATACCTCTTCCTGTCTAGTTTTAGACATTTCTTCCACTTCGCCCTCAGTCGCAAATAACTGATAGTTGAGTGCTTGATTTTCAAGTGTGTGATTACGGTGCTTATCTTCGCAAGTCTGTAGTCTCTCATTCTTAAATAAGCCCATTGGGTCATGAGCCATTGAGTAAGTAAACTTCGCACTGCTCATATCAAGGTGCATCCTTGAAGAATCAAAGAAAAAGAAATCCTTAGTTCTGAATAGGACTTTTGCAACGTTGAATAGCTTCGATGGTTCGGCAAGAACAGCACTAACTACTACTGCCGTAATTGAGACAGATCGAGAATTTTTGATGAGATAAAGACACCACTTCTCTACGACTTCAGGATCCCAGGTTTTCGCTATACCGAGCAACCAATGCTCCAGTGCCATATGAATAGATTCAAGTAATGGCGGAGCAACCTGTGTTCCCCGATATAAATTCCAAATTCTATGGCAGGTGTATTGTCTGATAGTTTGACCAGAAGCATCTACTACGACATCTATTTCTTCTGCTTCGTACTGCGCGAATTCTGATTTGGCAAAATACTCAATCGACCTATTAGTAAAAGCTAAAATAAAGTTGACCGTTTCCTGAGGCGCAACCTGTAACATTGTTCCTATTGGTGTCTGAAAAGCACTAGCTGGATAATACTCAAGATGACCCTCGGTGAGATCAAAGTATTGCTCTATGTCATTCCTGTAATTAGTATACGAATACCTATCTTCACGGGGTTTATAGAACCAAAACAGATTCGCAAGTTTTATAATTTCTTTCGGAAGATGACGTACAACTTCGGTGCTATCAACAATTGAAGAGAGCATCACTTTTACCAATTCGTAATATCGAGTTCGATGGGATGTATCCTGCGCGGCAATGACTCCATCTATAATTTCAGTCAACTCTTCTTTTATTTCCCCTGAGCCACTAAGAATAGTTCTGATGAGTTGTTCTTTGGAGCTGTCACGAGAACTGAAGTAAAAACCGTCCTTGGCTGTAAGAGTATTGTAATAAAACAATGCAATCTGACTTGCTTCCTTAGTAGTTTCTCCTTGCTTATTACTACGGTTCCAATCATCCAGCACTGGGAGGATGACATGCATATACATAAGTTGAAGCTTGTCCTTGTGTTTATTGATGAAAGTAATAGTAGAAGACCATCCACTACCCTTAGGAGTCGTAAATATAGTTTCTAGTGAAAGCGCATTTGCTCGAGTTAAACCCAGACGATTCAAAAAATTATCATCTACAGTCTTGCAGGCAATCCTCAGTAAGAAGAGGATCCTGTGTATCAGTCTTTGTTCGATCTTGTAATTAACATTAACCACCCTAATCACTTTGGAAGAGCTTTCGACAGAAACGACTCGTTCAGGTTCCTTAAGTAACTCTTCTTCAAAAAGATCAAAGAATACTTTTGAATAATCTGAGAGGAGTACTGAAACCAAAACCTCATCTTTCCAATAATTCTCAACGGAACCGTCCTGCACTGTAAATGTAATTAACTTCTTTGCTTTTTCATCATTTGCAAAAAGCTTGTCAGATAGCCAATTTCTAAAAGCGCGTCGAATTGGAAGCGGGCTACCTATTTCACTATAAAAAGTCTCGAAGCTGGTAGCAGTTCCAAAAGCCCTCTCGATAATCATATCTAAAGCCCACTCTTCATACACATCGTGTGTTATGAAGTATCCACCAGCGTTTGAATCAAATTTGATAATCTCACTCGCTTCTAGTTTCTGAAGTGCTTCATGATCAGATTCTCCAGTCTTAACGAAGAAACCTCCCTCATTTGCACGTTGCTTAGCGATTTTTAAAAAACACTCTTCTCTTCGTCTGTGTAAATTATTTGATTGAAAACCTGAATTCTGGATCTGCTTCTTCCAAATGATTTCTCGAAAATCCGCATAGCTAATATCTGCCTTAGTCTCAGTGTAATCCTGTAGATACTCACTTAGATAAAGCGGGGTTGAAAGAAGACTGGCAAGTCTGTCATTTTTAGGAATCTTGAACTTATGACTCTTTGCAATTAATTCAATCTCCTCACTGAAAAGATGTGGAATATTTAGAGATGTAAAATTTGCCCCATAAAATTCCTTTAGTTGGAAACGAAGATCATCAAGATAGTTATGTCGCACTGTAAAAATAACTTTCCAACCATTTGTAACCAGCTCGGACAAAAACATCCTAAAAACATCTTGATCTTCAATTTCTGAAAGTCTCTCAGCCGAGTCAAAAACTACATACTTCTCATTGATATCTTTATGTTCAGCAATAAATTCTGTTGCTGTCATCTCTCCATAATTCTTGAAAAGTTGGTTTATATGAGAAGCGCTTTTGAATTGTGTGACTTTAAAGACGAAAAATGATGTGGAGTCCTTAAGTGTTTCGTAAAGATCTTTTATTACTGCAGTTTTACCTACACCTGCACCACCACTTAAAACCACAATCGGAAAAGATTGGGCTGTATCTTTGATACCCCCTACAACAGGAGAACGGTCTAGCTTTATTGCACTTTTTCCAAAGGATATTTCCGAACGGATAGGCTGAAGTACTGAATCAGTATATTTCTGAAGTTCAATGACGGAATCGATAATACCCGTTTTAAAACTAAAGTAATGTTGCGCGATACTAAAATTTTCTTCACAAACAAAAGGTGACTCAAAATAACTTGCCGTTCTCCACTCAATAGTAATACCTTTAGATTTAGCATGATTTTCAATCTCCGTTTTGTATTGAGGATCGGTTTTTTTTGGATCCTGTCCAAACTCCTGATTCGTGTAAAAAATCACTTTACTGACATTGGTATGTCTGTTCTTTGTCTGATCAATAGAATCGATAAAATCCTGCTTATGCTCGGAAAGTCTTGTTGTATAAAATTTTGATTGCCAACCGACGATCTGCCCGTCTTTTTCGACTGGGTTTGTTTCTATTCCTGCGTGATTTTTGAATCTGAATATTCCAACATCTTTATTAAACTCCTTACAAAATAAAAGATAACAAAGTCGTTCAAAAGCCCCTTGCTTATTATTACTAAATTTCGCACCGAAGTTTTCCCAATTTACTTCCTGAATCATTATGTTTATCGATTTCCCTTAGCTCGATTATGGGTCTTGCACAACATCTCGCAGTTTTTAATATCGGTTTTTCCGCCCTTACTCCAGGCCGAGACATGATCAGCGTCCATATCAGCTAAAGTCCAAATCTTATCTTTGTTCGCATCGTGACCAATCGCACAATGAGAACAATTCGAGATACCTTTCTTCTTTGCGCTGGCAGTTTGAGCTTCATACACTGAACGTTTTGTTGAGTCCTCAAATACTCGCACCTCAAGCAATTTTGTCTCCACTTCTCCTCCTAGGACATACTCGAAAATACCCTTGCGACTTTTTACGAAGCCGTCTGCATATAGTTTCTGGACCTTAGCAGAAACGGTTGCTGGATTGTATTTTGTCTTATGATAAGTCTTATACAGCCTGTTCCACTCCAGACCCTTCATATCACTTTCAACGTCTGTGAAAGTGGTTGAAACCCAGTTGATTACAGTATCAAAATGCTTTTTTAGTTCAGTGATGTTTTTATCATTGCGGTGTTTGCTCATATAACTATCGATTTCTCCATCAGAAACCCAATCAAGAGCTCGTTCAAGGTATGCTTGCCGATTTAATTCGCCATCAATGTACGCACTCCATTTTTGAACATTGGCATTCTGACTATTACTAAATTCTCCACGTGCAAGTGTAACAAAGGGTCCAGAATAGACGGCGTTAAGAATTTCCTGTGGTTTTAATGGCACTCCGGCAATGTTAATAGTTCTAAACCAGTCCTTAATCTCAGGCTCCTCGCCTTCGCATATATAGATCAACAACTTAGTTTTCATGATTTGCTCACGCTGACTCTCGGCCATACCGCTATAGTATTGCTCGTGTCCATTTTTATCTTTGACAGCAAATTTACCAGTAACAAAACGACCAATACTCGTGATTCGCTGTTGACCATCCAACACTTCAAATTGGTCTTTACCAACCTGATTAAAATAGATCAAACCAATAGGGTAACCCTTTAAAATTGAGTCAATTACCGCAACATCCCTTTTGCCATCAGCGTAAATATAATTACGTTGATATTCTGGCTGAATAGTTAGTTTGCCAGAGAGACCAAACAAACCCTTTCCCTCAAGCTCGTTATAGACGAACCCGTCGCAAATTTCTTTTATAGTGATGTCATTTTTTAATATTGTTTTCATAATTATTTTTTCTTGTGTTTAATAAACAATTTTTTAAAAGTTTCTTTGCCGTTTACATAAGTGCTTCTTCCGTAAATTCCATCGGGGTCTTGACCGATCCCTCGATTTGCACCAAGTATCTCAAATTGATCAGAAGAGTATTTATCCATGAAGCTAATCGGTACTCCCATAACACCATCATAGTCGCTCGGAATTGAATCCACATATGAAATATCAAGGGCATCATAATTATCATATTTATCGTATGACTTTTTACCTTGCATTTTTTTGTTGAACTTTAAATTATCAGCCATACTCATTAAGTTGAGTGGCTGGTGTCGTCGTCCATGATCTAAATTAGTGTACCAACGTACACCTTGAACTCTTGTGATATAAACCTTTTTACCTTGTTCATTCAGCTTAATTTCACGCACTTGGTCTAAGTTGGCTATTGATTCAGGTATTTCATAAAACATGGCTCCGCCGTTCACTTTCGCATTGTTACCAAACCATACCTTGTTCGCCTTTATCATTGGGAAAATTTCTTTGTAAGTAATAGCGTTCATGTTTCCTATTATTAAAAACTTTTTATCAAATTCAAACAATTGACTCATGTACTCACGAAATAGGCTGAAGGGCGGGTTTGTTACTACGATGTCACTTTGTTTAAGAAGCTCAATGCATTCCTCGCTTTGAAAATCACCGTCGCCTTTAAGTGGTGTCCATTCATTGTTTTTGTTGGCTTTTAACTGCTTTGCAATATCTTCAAGCGTAAAGGAGCCATCTCCATCAATATCACCAACTTCATTAATAATAAATTTGTTAGCAGTAATTTTTGGTCGCCCTTTTACTTTTGGTAGAGTCTTGTCGTCACCAAACAATCCTAGCTGCGAGTTGGCTACTGGTGAAGGTTTGTAACTGGTTGAGATAAGCTTTTTTAACCCTAGTCTTTTAAAATTTAGAACAAAATAACGGAAGAAGTTACTCTCAAATGGATCGTCGCAGTTGCTGTAAACGACCTTACCTTTGAAGGTATTGGGATCATATTCAAGATAAGACTCGACTTCTTTTTGAATATCAGAAAATTGAGTATAGAACTCATCATTTTTTGCTTTTTTTGCGTTGGTAAGATTCTTGTTTGCCATATAATTATTTTTGTATTTCCTCGTAATCCTCTGGATTACCAACAACCCTTACAAGATCCTTGGATCCGTCAACAGAAATAGCCCCACATTTGCATGGAGTTAGATCTCCCTTTGTAATAGTAGAAACCTCAGTGTCGCACTTCTTACACTTGATGTATGTCTCTGTTTGGTTTTGGTTTGCAACGGGATTCATATGGTTAATTTTCTTTATTTATCTCCAGCAACCATTCATGCAGTGGTTTAAAGGAAATTGTCAGGCCGTCTTTTTCTACCTGACGCTTTTCATCCCACGTAAGGACCGTGAGATTCTTTACTCCCAGTTCACCGCTTGCTTCTACCAATGCTTTTATTTCTCTCTGTTCAACGTCTGGATTTATCGCTTCAAAACATACCTGCACAAGTTCTGTCACTACATGTCCTTTCATAAGCAAGAAATCTATTTCTCGATCATTGCGAGTTTTGTAGTAGAAGAGTTCACGATTTGGCTTATTGCCTCGTTTGACCAATTCAATAAAAACCAAGTTCTCCATGAGCTTGCCTTTGTCAGGAGAATGCTGAATTGCTTTTGCATTTATGAATCCATTATCCACTGCGTAGACTTTTCGAGGGGATCGTATGCGTTCTACTGACTTCGGCGAATACCTGCGCATTGAAAATATAAGATAAGCTTCTTCCAAATACGTTATATATTTTTCCGTAGTGGAAGCACTCTTTAAATTCAAAACGTCGAGTAGTTTACGGACCGTATAAAGGTTAGAAAAATTATTTATAAGATGTGTCGCGAGATTGGATATGACAGTAGAGAATCGTATTCTGTGCCTCTTGACTACGTCTTTGAAAAGCAATGAATCAAAAAGCACACCAAGATAATCCTTGGGATCTACATTGCTCACTACCACTTCAGGGAATCCACCCTTTACAAGATAATTTTCCATGTGGTTTAAGAGCTCACCACGATACTGTGGCAAAGAACTGTACTCGTGATTTGTTATAACCTTTTTTGCTCGAAGGAATTCATTGAAATTGAATGGGAGAATTTCTATCGGTATATGTCTGCCGGTAAGATGTGTAGCAAGTTCCTTTGAAAGAAGTTGAGCGTTTGATCCAGTCAAGACAAGATTGTATCCTGCACGATGCAATCGGTTAGCAAAAAGTTCCCAACTAGGAAGATTCTGTATTTCATCAAAAAGAATAGTTTTTACCGGTCCATATGCCGCATGCAATTCTTTCATCAATTCATCTGTCGATATGCCTCCAGTGCTCGACAATACTTCATCATCAAAATTGAAATACATAAACGGACGATCTTTCAAAAGTACGAGAGAGAAGACTGATTTCCCTGCACGTCGGGGACCGAGGACTACTTTTATGAGCGCCGAATCCAACCATTTTTTAGCAAATGGCTCTTGGTCTCGATCTATGTACTGAAGAGTCAAAAGTTGCTCTTTCTGTAATTTTTGGTCTGAAACTATCTTTTTAAGCATGTTATTTATGTTGTATTGGACAGAATAGGTCTTTTTTGTCCAGTACAGCTATTATACTGGACGGAATGGAGAAAAACAAGCAAATACGTTCACAACCTACTCTGAAGTCTTTTTGAGCTTCTTTTTGCATAAAACACAGCAATTCCTGGATACATCTTTCATAAAGTTTTCAACCACAGACTCTTTTATCCTGTTTTGTGTTTGGATGCCAACACCATGCTTTCTATAGACCTGAATTGGTGACAGGTTAATCATATCAATCAATATTTCTTTTATTTCGCTCATACCCTGATCGTTGATCGAACAGTAGTTAAAGTCAACTTTTTATATTTTCTCATCAGAGTTAAAATGGTGTCATGGAAATCAATAATCTTAAAAACTTAATATTCGTAGATTGCGAAGCTACCGGTAAGTGTCCGAGTATGGGCAAACTCAGTGAGTTTGGCGCTGTCGCATACCCCTCAAAAGCCACCTTTCATGGACTCATTGTGGAACGAGTGCCTTCAAAAGAAAATCCTAACATCAAGATTCCTACCGGAGTGGTCCACAACGAAAAAGAAGTATTTGAAAACTTCAACAAATGGCTAAAAGAGATCTGTGGAGACGAGAGACCGAAATTTGTGAGTGATAATCCTGCTTTTGATTGGCAGTGGATCAACGACGGCTTTCATCGGACCATTGGAAATAATCCTTTTGGATACTCCGCACGAAGGATTGGTGATTTTTACGCTGGCTTAATCGGAGACTTCACAGACGCATCTTCTTGGAAGAGACTTCGTGTGACAAAGCATGATCATCATCCGGTCAATGACGCTATGGGTAATCTTGAGGCTTTTGAGAGAATGTTGAAAGGCGAGAGACCTAAATAAACATACTAACTCTGAAACTCAACCTCAAACGGATACATGCCCATTCCACATGTTCCCTGAAGAGTCGCTACTTGCTGACTTCCAACATCGATATCAGTTGATCCTGTCTGAGGAAGAACTTTAGATATATTCATGCTTGGAATACGCACTGATGACGAGCAGTCAAAAGTTCCATTCGTATCAAACCGAATAATTGTAGGCATTCCTGCTTTGGCAATACTCTTTCTAGGTTGATATCCACCTTTAGCATTGATCGTGATGATCTGCTTACCATCCACAACGGTGACATTATTTGCCGCGACTTGTTGTGTGTTTGATTGTGGTTCTGAGTTTCCTTTTGTCAGGATGAATGCTCCTCCGATGAGGATGACTGCCACGAGGATTGATAAGATGGTTGTTTTCATAGCTGTTTATTATATTGAATTATACTCCCGATTTGTTCAAGAACGAAGTGATTGAATACAAATCGCAGTCCTTTAGGGCTAAAAATTAAAGATTGGCGGAATGACTCCTATCACTACCAAGCTATTGATAAGGTTGAATAATGCGAACATGATGACGATCAATCCTGCACTCTTGAAAAAGATTCCAGCCTTAGTACTCTTTTGAATGCTAAAAGAACTGAAGCTGATGAGAGCAAGGACCGGCAATGTACCAAGTGCGAATGAGAGCATGGTGAGTCCACCCGTGAGAAAACTTCCCGTTGTGAGTGCATAGAGCTGCATGGACTGCGTGAATCCACAGGGCAAGAAGAACGTAGCGACACCTACCAAGAGCGGCGTAAGGGTGTGATTTAATTTTGAGACTCCATGAGCGTGCTTTGCGATAAACTTCGGCATTGATGGCTGGAGTTTCTTTGCCCAAGGAAAAACATCGAGAAGATTGATTCCGAGAATAAGCATGACTATCCCGATGATCAAGCTCAATACAAAAGTTCCTGAGGTGTTGAGTGTGAAAGCGGAGCCGATGGCACCGATGACTCCACCGAGAATAAAGAACGAAACAATACGGCCGCCATGGAACATGAGCTGAGGCTTTATCTTATCTCCTTCTTTTGCAAAGGTTGCAGACATCGAGAGGAGAAGTCCCCCGACCACTGCCATACAGGTTGAAAGAGAAGCGATGATGCCGATTACAAATGCGGTGCCATAGGTCACATTTCCTCCACCTACCAAATTAACGAGTCCGATCTTTTGCAGAACAACAAACAAGACTGCAAATCCGAGCGCTATCGGAATTGCAATTTTGAAGTCTGACCACTTCTTTTCTTTGATCTGTTTTTCAACTGAAACGCTATAGCCATGTGATTTGAGGGGTATGGTTAATTCTTCCGCAATTTGTTCGGGGGTTTTATCTCCAAAATCTCCGACAACTTCCATGGAATGGTTTTTGAAGCTTGATTTGACATGGGTGATGTTCGGCAGATCTCCAAGCTCACTCTCGGTCATAAGAACACAGGCATTGCAGTGCATCCCATGAACATGAAAGGTATATTTTTTATTATTTTGATTGGGAGTAGTCATCGTTAGTAATTCTTAATTGTTTACTTATACCACTGCGTATACCAAGTCTGCATCTGCTGTATTTCTTTTGACTGTGATTCGATAATGTTCTTTGCAAGCTGTTGCATTTCAGGACGATTCGTTCCGGACTGAAGCATGTTTGCCATCATGATTGCCAACTGATGATGAGGGATCATCTCTTCGATGAATGCCTTATCAAAATCTGCCGCGTTTTCAAGTGCAGTCATGTCTTCTTGTCCGCCCATGTGCATTCCACTCTGAGACATCATCCCTCCACCCATCATTCCAGTGCTCACTTTCGGCACAACGTTTCCAAACCAATCCTTATACCAACCCTTCATACTTTGAATCTCTGTCGTCTGAGCAGCGATGATTGCTGTGGCTAAAGTTTTAATCTCTGGACGCTTAGCTTTTTGGAGTGCAAGATTTGCCATAGCAATTGCTCCCTCGTGGTGAGGAATCATCTGCTCGATAAAGTGCTTGTCGATTGTGCCAGCAACTTGGGTGTTGCTATTTATTCTTTGATCCGACACTGAACGATTTCCCCAATTCATCATTCCGTATCCACCGTAACGAAACATAGGTGCGAATACTGCTGTAAGAATAATACCAATGACTATTCCACCAATTATGTATAAAGTTTTATTATTGTTATTCATATATTTTTGATTAATTATTTATAATTTCTTCGCCTTGATTCTAAGTGAGTTCGACACCACTGATACGCTAGAGAACGCCATCGCCAATCCCGCAAAGACGGGATTGAGGAGCCAGCCAAAGATTGGATAGAAAACTCCGGCGGCGAGTGGTATACCGATGATGTTGTAGATAAATGCCCAGAAGAGGTTTTGTTTAATTCCTCGCATGGTCATTTTGGAGAGCTTGATTGCTTTTACGAGCTTAGAAATGTCTCCACCAAGAAGCGTGATACCAGCAGATTCTATCGCCACATCTGTTCCGGTCCCCATAGCGATACCCACGTCGGCCTGAGCAAGAGCTGGAGCATCGTTTACGCCATCGCCAGCCATTGCCACAATCTTTCCCTGTGACTGCAATTCTTTTATCTTTGCCAATTTATCCTGTGGCAATACGTGAGCAACCACCTCATCAATACCAACAAGAGATGCAATATATTTTGCGGCCTTTTCGTCATCTCCAGTGAGCATGACTACTTTGATCCCAAGCTTATGAAGATCAGTAATGGCTTGTTTTGATTCAGCTTTTATCTCATCAGAAACCATAACAAATCCAAGAACTTTTTCTTTTGTTGCGAGAATGACAGGAGTTTTTCCTTGGGCTGTAAATTGCTCAATCTTTAATGAATCAAAAGAAATTCCAAGATCTTTGATGAGCTTTGTATTACCAACAAAATATTCAGTTCCATTGATCGAGCCCTTTAATCCCTTTCCTTGAATACCTTCAAAATTTGACACATCACTAATGTTTAACTTTTTCTCCTGCGCATAATTTACAATCGCATGAGCAATCGGATGTTCTGACTTTTTCTCAAGTGATGCAAGAATTGATATCAGTTCTTCATCCTTGAAATCAGAAAGGTTTTGGATATCTACGAGGGTTGGTTTACCAATGGTGATTGTGCCCGTCTTGTCGACAATAACCGTATCCACCTTGTGAAGTTTTTCGAGAGTAGCCGCATCTTTAATTAAAATTCCTTCTTTTGCTCCTTTACCAACTCCCACAATGATTGCTGTTGGTGTAGCAAGTCCAAGCGCACAAGGGCAAGCAATAACAAGAACCCCAACAAATGAGACGAGTCCGAACGAAAGTGCCTGTGAGAAACCGAGTGGACCTGTACCTGCTAAGAGCCACACAGCAAGCGTGACAAAGGCAATAACAAGAGTAATCGGTACAAAAACACTTGAGATTTTATCAGCTAATGCCTGTATCGGAGCTTTGCTTCCCTGAGCATCTTCAACCATTTTTATGATCTGGGCGAGCAATGTTTCCGAACCAACTTTCGTTGCTTTGAATGTGAAAGATCCGCTTGTATTCATTGTGCCTGAAACCACACTGTCACCAATTTTCTTTTGAGCCGGCATCGGTTCTCCAGTAACCATCGACTCATCGACAAAGGACGAACCCTCGGTGATAACCCCATCGACAGGAATCTTTGCTCCAGGCTTAACAATTATCAAATCGTCATGCTTCACTTCATTCACAGATATCTCAATCCCTTTTCCGTCACGAATCACGAGTGCTGTTTTTGCCTGAAGATTGAGAAGCTTTTCTATTGCATCTCCTGTCTTTATTTTTGATCGAGCTTCAAGATATTTACCAAGAGCGATAAAGGTAATAACCACAATCGTCACATCATAGTAGGTGTGGTCGACGTTTATAAAAGGTCGGAGAGATTCTTCAAAAGCAGTAACTATAAAACTATAGAGAAAAGCGGCAGAGGTTCCAATACCAATGAGCGTATCCATATTTGCTTTGCCATAGCGAAGGAAGCGATAGAAACCAAGGAGATATGGTTTACCGACCACGAACAAGGTGTATGTGGCAAAAATAGGGAGAAGATGATGAAAAAATTCTTTGATCGTATAGCTCATCTCTGGGACCGCATTGTATTGGGCGAGAATATCCCAACCCATGACAAAGATACTGAAAATAGCGAGTGGAATCGCTGATATAACCAGTGATCGCATGTCTGCAACTTCGGCCAACTTTTCCTTTTTTGATTGGTTCAGTCCGAGATGTGCAGCATGCTCGTCTGGAGACATACCCATCATACTGGCATCCATTGCCATCGAAGTGTCTTCTGGCACCACAAGAGAGTATCCGAGCTTTTCTATCTTCTCTGATAAATGATGTGGACTAGTCTTCGCAGAATCGAACGCTATTTTAGCGGTTTCAGTCCCGTAGTTTACTTCAATTGATTCAACACCATCAGTCTTCTTGAAGGTTTTTTCAATAATGCCAGCGCATGAAGCACAGTGCATTCCTTTTACTTTGTAGGTTTTGGCAGCTTTTATATTTTGATTCATAGATTTTATTTGCGTTTAAGCTGATAAACCTTAAGAATCTCTTTAATGGCAGTGTCTTCTTTTCCTTTTTTAATCTGTGTCACCACGCATGTGCTCAAGTGATTTTCCATGAGAGCGTCCTCGATGGAAGACAAGGCCTGCTTTACTGCTGATGTTTGAGTAATGACATCAATACAATATGCATCTTTTCCAATCATGTCCTGCAATCCTCGGACCTGACCTTCAATAATCTTGAGACGACGAACAAGTTTTTGTTTTGATGGATTCATGTCGCTAGTATATACCCCCTAGGGGGTATGAGTCAATGCGTACGGTAGTCTAATACTCCGCCATCTCCTTCTCCGTCGGCCGCACAATTCCAAAGAAACCTTGCTTGATATTCGGTATCCAAATAAGCTCTTTATTCTGCTTCCAGAAGGTTCCAATATCTCGTACTATGTCGAGCAAATTAAAAACCATCTATTTTTGGGTGGTTTTTCATTTGCTCCCCGGGAGTGAGTGACTAAATGTCACTCACGCCAGGATTCGAAGCCCGATTGAGGTAATTTGTGAGGAACGAAGTAAATTATCCAATTGGGATACTGGTCGTGTAACGACCGAAATTCCTGCCCGGGGAGCAGAGTAAAAATACCGCTTTTTAGGGCGGCATTTTTAATGTCTTAAATAATTAGTGTGG
>Ga0163147_10000311_pt1 | contig 76876 bp, 71 predicted proteins | sample OliLakLV19MP6G1_FD_148597 | JGI IMG/M metagenome (GOLD analysis project Ga0163147, IMG submission 148597) | Freshwater microbial mat bacterial communities from Lake Vanda, McMurdo Dry Valleys, Antarctica- Oligotrophic Lake LV.19.MP6.G1 | ecosystem: Environmental > Aquatic > Freshwater > Lake >... | reverse complement strand
TAATAATAGCAGTTGAACTTACGCAAACTATTTTATGCATTGCAGATTGTTTAAGCGATGCCTAACAAGAACTGGTTTAGCGTTTCCCTTCTTGTGTATTCTAAAATAGAGTTTGTAACTTTATTTTTCAAACCCTATACAAACACTGTTTTCGCTAACTTAACGCCAATGCTTCGCTACCTGCTCCTGCGCCCTATTGCCGTTTCGGTAATTTTGATTGCCGCGCTGGCCATTAGTTTGCTTGTCTTTTTTCAATTGCCTGTTTCGCTTTTACCTGCTATTGACGTGCCTGAAATTACTATTGCCGTGCGCTACCCCAACGGCAGCCCCGAAGAGATAGAGCAAAACATCCTGAAGCCCATCCGCGAAAGCATGCTTACTTTAAATGGAATAAAAACCTCGGAGAGTTTAGCACAAAATGAAGTATTTTGGTTTGCGTTGGCAGTTGCTACTATTGGGGGATTGGTAGTTTCGGTGGTGGTTAGTTTGGTAGTGTTACCTATGGCGTTACTTGCAAAAAGTAATCTAACCTTGAGTGCAAAGACAAAGAAATTTGGATCTATCCTTTGAATCCAAGTATGCCGAGATAAAGAAAGAACCTGACATAATAATAAAAGCGTTGCTCAAAATCCTGCTCTTTTCTTGGCAACTGTTCCAGCATCAATTCGTATGCACGAGTAACAGTCATTGAATCTGAAAGTAAATCAATCAGCATGATGCCCGATACGTCAAACTGATATTCGTAAAAAGTATTGGATGAACGCAACGGAATTATTGCCGTTAAAAAATAGGAAGGGTTTTGTTGAAATATGTGTTCCATGTGATTACCAAGAGCGGTTTGGCCTGATCGCTGACACCATGGCCATTCAGATTCCAACAAAATCACTTGACTTGAAATTTGAACGGTCATTTGAGCAAGGCAATCTTTACCCAAAGAAATAATATCGCTAACAAGCAATGAATGATCTTTGAAATTTTGCCAATTGAAGTCTTCAACAAATACTGATCGTTCGGATTCAAATTGATAGACATCTTTTAAGCAAGCCAATATATCGGCAGGTAGCTTTTGTTCAGCGTATATAAAAGTTTCGGCTACATCACGTCCATTAAAAACTTCCAACTCAAATTTGGCAGAAAGCACTTTGAAAAGTCCATTCGTTCTCTGATATCTATCGATAGCTTCCTTTACCAGCATATTGCTTAACAAGTAAAAAGAACAAAACTGCCAAGGAAAAACAAGGGCGTATCGTGCTGGAAGCGAGAGACGACACTTGAAATTGAGGAAAAGATAATAATCCCAACAGAGAGAGAAGACACTTGACGAAAATCAATTTTTGACTAGTGAAAATATGTCAAATGCCAAAGATTCATCGCTATACGCTGGGTTTTTAGGGTTAGCTTTTGATAAGTATAATCCCTTGTCACTGACAAAAAAATTTTCAATGTAATAGTAGTTTGCAGGCATTAAGGTTTCACCAAGTATAGAAAAATTTTTATCGAGTACGATAATAGAGAATGGACTTAAATCCCGCCAGGCATCCATCAGGTTCATTCCACTTTCTACTTCAATGCCATGAAATGCAAGCACATAATATACTTGCCTGTAAGCATCCCAAACAATATTAAAATAACCTGGCGAGGCAAGGAGGTCTCTCAAGTTAGAATCAACATCGGCTGGTGGTGGCATTTTGCCGAACGACTTAAAGTAGCGGCTTTGCAAGGGATATTCTGCAACCGTGTTATGATCTTTGGTTACGCGAAGCTTATCATAATACCGCCATAGATAAACAAAATGATCGCCATTGAAAATACGTGCATACGAGGGTTCGTAATAATTGCTATTTTTCCAATAGTCGTTCATAAATTTCATTGGCAAAAAGTTGGCTTCATTGGATTTTACATCCAACTCAATGCAAACAGGATGGTTGGCGAGGTCACTTGCCGAACGGGCAGTATAATTTCCAAACAGATAATTGGTAAGGTATATTTTTGAGCCTATCCGTATTAGCGGAGTGTTGATATCTGATCTTGAGTAAAATGCCATCTCAATTTCTTCGTTGGATTTTGTTCTTTTGTACGGGATTTTTTCAATGATGTCTCCAACCTGGTTTACAACAAAAATGGTACGATTCATCTTTGGGGTAATATAAATTGAATCCATTGATGACATCATAAAACCCTTTGCATAGCCCACGCCTTGGTCGCCCTCGGCCTGCAACACAACCTTATGAACTAGTTTAAGGCTATCAAGACTGTAAATTAAAATTGAATTCTCGTTTGCGTTTAGGAAAGCGAAGTACGAATTGTCGTCTTGCTTGAATGGGAAAATGGCATCTGTTTGCGTGCGTGTCCCTTCATCAATTGGTACGCTAATGCTCTCAATAACGTGCAGCGAATAAGTATCCTCAGATAAGTTGTTAGTCTTTTCCGTACACGAAATCAACAATCCTAAGCCGATAATTATTTTGAAGTCAATCACGTTGGATATAAAATTTAATTTGCGAAAATTAAGAAAAGTCGGAGAATTACCCCGACTAATCAATTTGATGTTATTGAAGAACAGCACCACCATCACATCCGCCCGCACAGGCACATGAGCCATTCTCGCAGCAGTCTTGATCTACCGGATTCCACCAGCAAGTAATTACTTGTGCCTTCACTTCTTTAGTTGGAGTTACTGAGGCAGCGATAGCAACAACGAAGACCACGATAAAAAACAAATTACTTTTTTCATAAAATTTTTAGTTTAGTTTTCTGCCTTATAGTATTACCTCAAAGTAAACTTCCTTCTGTGCAATTTCATTGCACCGAAGGAAAATTGCACAAAAAAATCTTTGAAGCTCTTTCAACAGGAGTTAAAGCTACATTAAAATAACTTTTTGTCGCTAACTTAACGCCAATGCTCCGCTACCTACTTCTGCGCCCTATTGCCGTTTCAGTAATTTTAATTGCCGCACTGGCCATTAGTTTGCTTGTCTTTTTTCAATTGCCTGTTTCGCTTTTACCTGCTATTGACGTGCCTGAAATTACTATTGCCGTGCGCTACCCTAACGCAAGCCCCGAAGGGATAGAGCAAAACATCCTGAAGCCCATCCGCGAAAGCATGCTTACTTTAAATGGAATAAAAACCTCGGAGAGTTTAGCACAAAATGAAGTATTTTGGTTTGCGTTGGCGGTTGGTACTATTGGGGGATTGGTGGTTTCAGTGGCTGTTAGTTTTGCGGTGTTGCCTGTTCTTGTATTCTCACTAAAAATCAAAAATGGCATAAACAATAGAATTATCTTCTTCAGAAAATATTTCTTATTGAATACGGAAGTTAGGAAAAAATGCTCCGAGTTTTGTTTGGAAATATTTCTGATCATAATATAATGTGTTCAAATTAAATCGTTTGATATTATTGACCCACTTACTATCTCTTAAAAGACAGGAAATTTTTTTACTAAGAAGAATTTCCGTTTCTGTTTTCAAATTACCGATAATTCCAAATTCTCTATGCGAAACTTTAGAAGCATTGCCTTTGGCATCGGTATCCTGAAAAGGATATACCAGCATGGGTACATTAAAAAACAAACTTTCCTTGATGGAATTAAGGCCTCCATGGTTTATAAAAATATCAACATAAGGTAAAACTAAAACCTGTGGTAAAAAGTCCATCTGAATTATTCTATTATCGCCAGATACATTTACTATTTTTCCAAGGTTGGCGGGTAAGATTAAAGCAAACTCAGGACGAAGTGAGATAAAATTTATGAGTTTTAGCAAAAAAGGCTTGATAATGCGAAGCCCTTCTTTATCAGTAACTAATGTTCCAAACGAAACTAAGATGACTTTCATTCCCGCCCTTCGAATTTCGTAAAGTCTTGGTTGGATGTCGCGAAATGTTAAACATTCAGATCTTCTCGTTAAATAAATCTTCGACCCAACATAAATCTCTTCAGGTCTTCGTTCGTTTGATAAATAATCAAATTCAGAGGGCATCAAAATAAATTCAGGAATACCCGAAATAGCAACGCTAAAGAGACGTTTTTTAAGTAACTTATGTTCTTTCGGCAAGCCGGAGAGTTTATAAGCCAGTCTTATTAAACTGAGATTATCATTCCCAAGGTATCTTATAAATACACCAACCCTCCTGAATATTCTTCTGAACGACCGAAAAAAATAATCAAATCTGATGATACTCAATTGACTCTCATTGAGTGATGAATTTAGAGCAGGCTTATCAATAAAGATAGATGGCGAGAGCATGGTATTAACGAAACAAAATCTCGTTTGAGCAACATTCACACAATTGTAAACCAATAACAAGTCAACAGCTAAATAGGAGTCAAAAATGAAATATTCGGGCTTAAATCTATTGTAAAAATCAGTGAGCGATTTTTTACGCTTATGGTAGATCATCATGTCAATCCTACTCAAAAGGGCTTTTAAATATCCAGTAAAGTTCTTCTTCGGTAGTGAGAGTTCTTCATTATCGCGTGCGAAAAGTAGATCATTAAACTCATAAGCCTCAAATCCTTCATCAGAAACAAGATTCAAAAGATTTCTGGGAATCAAATACACAACTTTGTAACCAGATGATCGAAAATAATCCGCGATACCGAACGTAGCCATCAAATGACTAAACGTTGGATAAACAAGGAAAGAAATAGTATCCAATCTATTGAAACTTTATTTCAAAGCTCTTAAATCCGATAAATGAACATTGTAAAATACCTGAATTTACAGGTACCTCGAATGTAAAATAACCATTCTTATTGGAGACTGTACCCAGCGGATGATCTTTCAGTACAATATTCATTCCTTCAAATGGAACTGCCGGATTCGTCTTTCTGTCAAAAATTCTTCCAGTTAAAACAGTTCTCTTTCCTTTTTTAGAAATTGCATATTTGACAGTAATCTGTTCATTTTCAAATTTTTTATCAAAATTATCTTGAAGTGTGAGAGCAAATATTACGATACAAGAGATTATTAATTTCATACTATACCAATTTAGGGTTTAAGACTTTTTATCCAAGCAGTATCAGCGGGGTTTTTCAATTCAATTGAATTAGTTATTTCGTTTTTTGATAACAATAACAACCAAGGGTAATCGGTGTTATATTGAATCAATCCAAACGTATTATTTTCATCTACGATAACTTCTATATTGCTAAATAGATTTTTAAACTCTTTGAAAAACTTTCTATCTCGAATTCGTATGGCGATCAAAATAGTTGAGTCCAGTTTATTTCTGCTTTCAATTATTGATCGCTTGATAGCAGCAATGCACGAAGGACAGCCATCTGACGGCAGCACAATGACTGAATGAAAGTTCCGCAAGTCAATTGAGGGATTTATATCTTGAATAACACTATCTAATTCATCATAACTATTCGTGTTTTGACATGAGATAAAGATAAAAATAACAAAAATCATAAAAATTATGCTTTTCATACTTAGCGAACCAACTTAAATTTAGCAAAACTTATACTGTCTTCATTCATTTTATAGGCATGTTCATTTGCAATATTTAATCCATTCTTATCAAGAAAAATCATATAGCCCCGCAGACCGTCTTCCAAAACGATTTCGCCCCGAACTTGAAAATTTTCGTCAATAATTATAATGGAGTAACCACCATTCCAAATTCCTTTTTCATAATTCTCCTCACTAACTGGTAAATTAACTACTCTGTAGTAAACTTTATTAAAGTTGTCTGAAATAAGCGAAGAGTAAGCTCCACTTAACACTAGCTGTTTGTGCGAAATATTATCATCCCAAGTAGCCTGATATTTTTTAAAAACAGGTTTGAAATCTCCAAGGAAATTACTCTTTGCCGAGTAACTCTCTCCACGTTGTGAGTGAATCATGTGATCTACACCAAAACCATATATTAGTTCTTCGTTTTCCAGATTAGGAGTTGTATAACCTCGTGTGTAATTATCCTCAACCCAAAACCCAGCATCATACAATTTTGGATACGGAATTGAATATGAAAAATCGTTAGTAATTACGTTATATACTATTAAAGCATGCTCTGCAGAATACCCCTCTTTAGGAACTCTGACAACGCCAGGTATAAATAAAATTTTGTTTTTGTTATCAAAACGCATTGGCATGTCTGTGCTTGCCCAAGGTATCGGCTCGCCATTCCAATAATCAGTATTTATATAATGCTTATCCAATAGATTACCTTCTTTATCAATAAGTGACAATTGATTATCCATATGAGACAATACAAATATTGAATCCTTGTTATGTACATAAAAGGCCCATGGGCTAGTTCCCACATTGTCAGGCCCCTCTTTTTCAAACTTAATTTTTTCAACAATCGCTCTCAAATTGAGATCATAGACATTAATTACACCAGTCTTGAAATTATTAAAATACAAATACTCTTTGTCGTTATAAGAATATGGTTGCATACAGAACGTCATAAAACCCGAAGTAGAATCCAGAGGCAGTTTCAATTCACCACTTTTGATTAGGCTCCAATGTTTCTCTCTTTTATTGTCCTGTTTTCCGCTATTTTGACAACAGATAATAACTCCAATAGTTAAACCCATCAATAGGTATCTCATATATCTAAAGTTAATATTTAAAAACAAGTTACATCAACGAGTTGATATAACTTGTTAAAAGATACCTCACCAACAGTTATGATTACAAGAGTAACCACCACCAACACAGGTTCTTTCTCCGTTTAGCATAGTGCAGTATCCAGTATTTGGACTCGCAATGCTGCAACACGCAGATTTTGCATCTTTTGTGGTAACTAAAAAGCTACCAACAAAAGAAATAATAAAAAGTACCCCCTGAACAAGTTTTCTGCTTTTCATAAAATTTTTATTTTAGTTTTCTGCCTTATAGCATTACATCAAAGTAAACTTCCTTCGGTGCAATTTCATTGCACTGAAGGAAAATTGCACAAAAAAATCTTTGAACCTCTTTCAACAGGAGTTAAAGCTACATTAAAATAACTTTTTGTCGCTAACTTAACGCCAATGCTCCGCTACCTGCTTCTGCGCCCTATTGCCGTTTCAGTAATTTTAATTGCCGCACTGGCCATTAGTTTGCTTGTCTTTTTTCAATTGCCTGTTTCGCTTTTACCTGCTATTGACGTGCCTGAAATTACCATTGCCGTGCGCTACCCCAACGGCAGCCCCGAAGAGATAGAGCAAAACATCCTCAAGCCCATCCGCGAAAGCATGCTTACTTTAAATGGAATAAAAACCTCGGAGAGTTTAGCACAAAATGAAGCCGGCAAGATAACGTTGCAGTTTGACTATGGCACGGCCATGGACTTAGCTTACATTGAGGCAAACGAAAAAATTGATCGCCTTACTCCGCTTTTGCCACCAACCTTAGAGAGACCCCTTGTCATAAAATCTTCCACAGCCGATATTCCTATTCTAAGGGTACAGATGGTGCCATTAACTGATCCCGATTTGCAAATTGCCTCGCAACTCGCGAACAAAGTATTGAAGCGCAGATTAGAACAGATAGCAGGCGTGGGCATTGTAGATTTGAATGGCACCGTGCGCAGCATTGTTCGCATAACCCCCAATACCGCAGTGATGCAAAGCTTAGGGTTAACCGACAAAGATTTAATTACCACCATTGCCAACGCCAACCTTGAGTTAGGTTCGGTATCGGTAAAGGATGGCAACTATCGGTACTATCTTAAACTTGGTGCACGCATTGGCAGAGCTGAAGATGTAGAAGAACTTCCGGTGCTGCTGCCTAATCAAGGCGCAGCCGTATTGCTAAAACAGATCGCCACTGCCACGCTGCAACCCGAAAAACAATCAGGTTTTCATTTGTTTCAAAACCAGGAAGGGATAGTAATAACTATACACAAGCAGGCTCAGGCGCGCATGCCTGAGCTGATGCCCAAACTGTATGCAGCCGTTGAGCAATTTAAACTTGATTATCCTGCGTATTCATTTCACCTTACCCAAGATCAATCGCTGTTACTTTCGTTGAGTATTCAAAACCTGTCGCAGGCGTTGGTATGGGGCGGTGCTATTGCCTTTGGAGTGTTGTTTTTGTTTATGCGCGGCTGGCGCGAGCCGCTAATCATGGGCATCGTGCTGCCGCTTTCGTTACTGTTAGCGTTTTCTGTTTTTGCCATTTTTAAAATCTCATTCAACATTATTTCGTTAAGCGGGCTGGCATTAGGGCTGGGCATGCTGGTGGACAACTCAATTGTAGTAATTGACTCCATCATGCTAAAACGTAGAACGGGTGAAGATTTGTTAGACAGTTGCGTAAGCGGAACGCAAGAAGTAATTGTGCCGTTAATTACTTCGGCACTCACCAACTTAGCGGTGTTTATACCACTCATTTTTTTAAGTGGCCTTACGGGCGCGTTGTTTTACGATCAGGCTGTGTCGGTGGCGGCTATCCTTTCAGTATCGTTGCTCTGCACATTTTTGGTGGTACCCTTACTTTACCTGCTCTTTTTCAAAAACAAAATCTTCGATGCCCGTGAAGATAGTCGCTTCTTTACGCTTATGCGGAAAGGCTATACCCGCACGTTTGGCTGGGTGTGGAGAAATAAAAAACTAAGCCTCGCACTGATGACCTTACTGTTACCTGCTGCCATCGTTTTGTTGATCTATCTGCCTAAACAGGGCTTTCCGCAAATAGCGCGCACCGAAACGGTGATCTCCATAGATTGGAACGAACCAATAGATGCAATTGAATGCCGCAACCGGGTGGGCGAATTGCTGGCTGGCAATGAAAACTTTATTAACTACTCAGAAGCCGAAGTGGGGTATCAACAGTTTTTGTTAGGCCGCGAGAGCTATTCGGTGCAGCATGCCGAAATTTATATAGCCTATAAAGATGAACGCACAAAAACAACAGGTGACAGGCAATTGAAAGCATGGCTGAATAATAAATTCCCATTGGCAGCAGCTAACTTTACAAATGCACCTAACGCTTTTGAACAACTGTTTGCCAATGAACAACCCATGCTTGAAGCTCGCTTTCGCGATTTAAAAGCTAAAAGACCACTTGCTATTTTGCGGGCTGATAGTCTGGTGAAAGCGGTTGGTGAAATTTCAACTAGCGCCATCGGCAAAGGCTTTGAAAAAGAAACCATGGCTTTTATAACAATAGACTTTACTAAGCTGCAACAATACCAAATCGATTATGCCGCGCTGATTGAAAAATTAAAACTTGCTTTTGGCGACTACCTGATTACTGACTTCACCAATTTTGGCGAAGCCCTGCCGGTTATGTTTGCCCCATACGCGGGCGACTTTAACGAGGCTTTTCAAAACCTTACTGTAAACTCAGCGCAAGGTATCGGATATCCGATCAAAGAACTTGTTCAGGTACAGTTTCGTGAAAGTTACCGCTACATTACATCCGATGCCGGTGGGGTGTATCAGGCAATCGCCATCCACCAAGTTGATGATGTTAACGCTGCAACCAAAGCAATAAGTGATCTGGCAACAAACTATCGCGCAGTAGTCGACTTTTCAGGGAAATGGTTTAACGATCAAAAAAACTTTCGCGAACTGGGGATTATACTTTTGGTTTCCGTTTTACTCATGTACTTTATTTTAACGGCCGAATTTGAATCGCTCAAGCAGCCATTAATGGTTATGGTTACTTTACCACTCGGTCTTGCAGGAAGTTTATTGTTGCTTTGGATAACCGGTGGCACAATTAACATTATGTCGGGTATCGGGTTGATTGTTGTGTTGGGGGTGTTGGATAACGATGCTATTTTAAAAATAGACCGCATCAATCGGTTAAAAGCACTACTGCCTTTGGAAGAAGCCATCCACCAAGCCGGGCTTGATAGGTTAAAACCCATTGTAATGAACACCTGCACCAATGTGCTTGCCATTACGCCCATCATTTTTTCAACAGGCTTAGGTGCCGACCTGCAACGGCCTGTGGCCATCACTACAATTGGCGGCTTGATTGTGGGTACATTTACGGCTTTGTATTTTATACCGTTGGTGTATTGGTTTAGCACACGCAAAAAAAATTAATCCAGAAACTTATACGTCTTGGATTTGCGGCAATAGGTAAATTTTTTTTCCTTGTCTTTAAGGACTTCTAAATAGTTAAAGAGCATGCGCCTGGAGATACCAAGTTTTCGAGCAAGCATCGCAGGACTTCCCGTGCATTCTTTAGAAATCAACTCTATCAGGTAGTTTACCCGCGAAGTGTATTTTTCAATTTGCATTTGGTTAAAAATTGATAACCAAACTTACATACATGGCTACAAAAAATTCTTGCAATTTGTCAACTTAACGCACATGTTAACGGCTACTACTTTTGGCGGCAGAACCTCCCATTCTTCAAACGCGCGGGGGTCTTGATTTTTTTTGTTTTTTTTTCGAAAATCTTACATGTACGCAAGTTTCTTACTCAACTTTTTTTACCGGAGCATCGTGCGCCAATTGCAGGTTGTTGGTAATAATAACTTGTTGGTTTTGTTTCAATCCTTCTAGCACGGCTACATCCTTTCCATTAGCACTGCCTATCTTTACATAATTCCATTTGGCCAGATTATCTTCGAGTGTAAACACAACTTGTTTGCCACTTCGTATCACCACCGCTTCCTTAGGTACTAGTATGGTTTCCTTTCCCCGCACTTTCAAAGTAATTTGAACACTCATGCCAGGCATCATGGCCTTAGTTGCATTTAACTGCACTATTACGTTTACCAAATTTGTTTTTGAATCCACCCGCGGATTTATTTCTTTCACCGTGCCTGTCAAAATGGAGGGCTCAATTCCTAATGTTTGCACCTCTGACGTAACACCCAGTTTCAATACCAGCGCATCGGCTTCCAGCACATTACAAACAACAATCATATTGCTTGGGTCGTATAGCTGGCAGAAAACCTGCCCGGCAGTAAGGCTCGCCCCGGCTTTCACTTCCAGATCGGTAACCCTGCCGGTGGCAGTAGCTCTGATAAATGTGTAATCAAACTCTAACTTAGCTTCGCGATAAGCAACTTCGGCAGCAGCCAAGCCACTTGTAATTCTGATATTTTCGCGCGCCTTTGCAAACTTCACTGAGTCATCGTCATATCGCATAACCTGGTCATCGAAATTCACTTTTTTTTCTATCAAATTAATTCGGGCTTTTTCCAAAGCCAAAGCTTGTTTTTCATTTTCAAGTTCGGCCAGCGCGCTACCTTTTACTGCATACCCGGCATTTGTTATCAATAATTTTTTTACAATGCCTGCACTATGCGAATAAATTTTAATATCAATGGCGGATTGAATTTTCCCAGTAGATTGAATTAAATATTCGAACGGGGCTTTTCGGGTTAACGATGTACGAACCTCGGTAGCCGGTATTTCACTGCGCAATTGTTGTGGGTCTTGCTCTGTTGAGGGTGTATCAGGTGCGCAGCCAAAAGCCAGCAGCATTAAAACAAGGATTGTCAAAAGTTTTAACATCTTAATTCACTTTTCAAATGAAAAGATAAGGCTAAAATTTTTAATTCAGGGTAGAATAAGGTAATAAGGTTGATTTGCCTTAAAATGGAAAGTTACTAAGGTAATAAGGTAGATGGCCACAATTCATAGGTGGCTTTAGATAAATCATGCCAGCAACTTCAAAAAATAAGGTGGCTCAGTTTAGTTATAAATCAAGCGAAAATTTCTATGCATAAGACCCTCACTCTGGTAAATACAACAATCGCTGATTGGCAAAATCAAAGAGTGTTAGTCTTCGCAAATCATAGTAAGCTGTCCAGAAAGATTTAAGGGCATCCAGGTAACTGCGCTTGGCAGCATCTTTTTCTGTTAATGCAATGTTCAGGTTGGTGATATCAATCTTGCCGATTAAATATCGGTTTTGTGCCACGTTATAACGCTCTTGAGCAACCTGATCCGATTTATTTGTAATCTCAATTTGCAATCGTAACATTTCGAATTGGCGAACTTGTGTTGTTATCTCCTGTTCAAAATTCACTTCATCTTGAGCAATCACATAATCATTCAGGCGTTTGTTAGCCAGCGCGGTTTGCATAAGTGCCCGTCTCCTGCCCCAATCTACTAAAGGAACATTGAATGTAACATTCGCCTGCTGTTGCTTGGAAGTATTTTGATATAGGTCGCCTAGTGTGTTGCCCACGTTATTGGTACCATACGAAGCCGTTACGCCAACCTGGTAACGTTGACCTTTTGCCTCGGCAACATCTTGATCGGCTTCCATCTTTCTTCGCTCAAAAGCAACATAGGCTGATCTCGTTTCTTTGGCGTGTTGCAACGCAGTTACTTCATCCACCAAAAATTGTGGAATTGCATCTGGCAAAATCAAGTCAAACGTTTCACTATTTCGTAAACCGATAAACGTGCGTAGTTGCAAGCTTGCGGTTTGTAAATCAAGATCTGCCCTTGCGACATCCTGCCGCGAACGAAGCAATTGAAGTTCAACCTGCAGCAATTTATCTTTTGATGTGGTGCCTATGTTATATCGACCTTGCTCAATCTTATAAATCGTATCGTTGTTAGCTAAATTAAATCGTGCAATCTGCATATTCACTTGCGCCTGAAGTACATTAAAAAAGGCATCCACTGCATCGCGACTGATTTGCTCCATGTTTTCAGCATATTCACGCTTTGACTCTTCGTATCGGATTGGTTCTATCTTCTTATCCCACTTATATGGATTAAAAGCAAAGAGTGGTTGATTTAGCAAAATATTAAATGGTGCCCCATTCCATTGTTTAACATTCGTGGTAACATTATTGAAATAGTTATAGGTAGAATTTACATAAATCATACCACCTGTCCACTGAATAGGTTGTTGTAATCCAAAATTGACACCAGGATTAATTTGATTTAGTGGTAGATATTCGATCGATCCATCGGGTTGCCTCACTGCCGTAAAGCTATTGTTGTACAACGATCCACCATTACTGCTAAGGCGCAATTGAGGGTTGTAGTTAGTTTTAAAATAACGGTATTGCCAATACCTGTTTTCCCTTCGTGTCTCCGCTTGTTTAAATGCCGGAGATTGCATCAGTGCGCGATTAATAACTTCCGCCATCGTGAACTTCTGTTGCGCTTGGATTGATAAATTACAGCAAAGAAGAAATAGAATTATTATTTTTTTATTCATAGCGGAGGGAAGTTATTGGATCTTGACTGGCGGCCCTGCGGGCGGGTGCTATACCGAAGATTAGCCCAACCGTTGCAGCAACACCAAATGATAAAACAATTGAGGAAAAACTAATGACGGTTGGAATGTTGGCAAACGCGGAGACGAATGAAGCCATGGCCACACCTAAAACAACTCCAATAAGCCCGCCACTTACGCTAATCATTACGGCTTCAAATAAAAACTGTTGTACGATGTCAGTCTTTTGAGCACCAACGGAAAGTCGTAAGCCGATTTCTTTTATCCGCTCCAATACAGAAGCCAGCATAATATTCATGATGCCAATACCTCCAACCAACAAAGAGATGCCAGCTATTGCGCCAAGTACATAATTGAAAATATCGTTTGTGCGTTGCTGTTGTTTTAAAAGCAACTCCGGAATTTCAATTTCAAAATCAACAACTTCATAATGCTTTCGAGTAAGCATGCGCGAAATAATTTCGGCTATGGGTTGCAGCTTTTCTGTTTCATCAACTTGGATAACCAGGCGATCTAACTGGTGATAATTTTTAGATTCTGCTTCCTGCTCATCAGACTGCTCCTCATTGTTACCTCCAATAATCACCACCATACCTCCCCCACCCCTATTTTTCATAGCCTCTTTACGAAGCGCCTCAGCAGAAATAACATCGCGATTTCGGTAACGCACTAAAACAGTTTGAAGTGGAGCATAGATATCCATATTAAAATCACGAATACCTAATTTACTAATGCTGCTTTTGGATACCAGCCTATCTTTCAGCACGCCTATTACTGTAAGCCAATGGGGCCCAACTTTAATGGTTTTACCAATAGGATCTTCGGTTGGAAAGAATTTGGTTTTTATTGCACTGCCCACTATACAAACCGGTGCGCCAATTTTCAACTGCTCATCATTAAAGTTTTTACCATCGTATAACTCAAAATTGAAAATGTCAAAATATTCAGGCTCAACGCCCACCAGTTTGGCTGATCTACGAATACCGTTTCTAATCACGTTTGTATTCAGTATAATCTCAGGACTTATTTTAGTAATGCCTGGTATATTTTGAGAGATGCTGTTAACATCGCGCATAGTAAGGCCGGGTGAAAACTTCTTTTTTTCTTTTTTGCCCCCTGTGTTTTCAGCTATTTTTTCTTCTTCTTGTTCAATGATTGGTTTAATAACAATATTGTTTACACCTACCAGTTTTATCTGTGCCAGAATTTCCTGCTGTGCACCATTGCCAATTGCCAGCATAGCAATTACAGCGGCTACCCCAAAAATTATTCCCAAGGCAGTTAAAAGTGATCTTACTTTGTTTGTAAGTACGGCACCAATAGCAATATAAAGGTTGGCCAATACACGTTGCGTAAACATGGGCTGCCTGTTATTGTTTTGGGGTATTGATCTGATTGGCTAATTCCTTCTCCTTTATTTCCTGTTCACCTTGTTTCTTGCGTTTGCCATTCATTTCAGGCAATAATTGTATGGCTTTGCTTTCTTGTCCGGGTGGGATAGAAAGATATACCTTATCGTTAAGTGCAAGACCTGCCTTAACAACTACATCGTTCACATTTGCCACATCCAGCATAACTTCCTGCTTCACTACGTTAAGGCCTTCGCTTTTATACACATAAGTTATCGTATCGCTTTGGCTATGCAGGCATTCCAATGGAATCTGTAAAACACTATCCAACTTGTTGGCTACTATTTTATTACTCGTTGTCATGGCTGGGCGCAATGAAGCATCACTACCTTGTATTTCGATAGTTACCTCAAATACTTTTGCATCGGAATTAGGACGCTGCTCACCCACATTTGCCACACGCACAACCTTTCCTGTTAGCTTTTTACCCGGATATGCATCAAGCCCTACATCTACAGGTTGCCCCGGTTTAATTTTGCGAACATCTACTTCATTCACATAAGTTTTAGAAATCATTGAAGTAAGATCTGGCAATTTGGCCACCACCGGATCCCACGTACCTATGCGCGAACCTCCTTTTATAGGTCTTCCACTCCAATCTTTCGTATAGATAACCATACCAGCCTCTGGTGCCAACACGGTAAAACTCTCGCCTACCTTCGCCATATTGTCTGCCTGATTCTTAACCTTACGAAGCTCGGCTGCTACCTCACGCATCTTTTCGATGTTCTGATTCTTCTTGATTTTATTATTCTCGATTGCCTGTTGATATGCACGCTGTGCTTTTTCGAATTCTATTTCATTTTGTTTAATCGTTGCCGGAGGCTCAAACTTAGATTGCTCCAGTATAATTTTCTTTTCTTCTACGGTATATTTCAAATTGATTAACTCATCGCGCGATTGGCGCATGGTAAGTGTTGTATCCAACTGCGTTTGCGTAAATTTTGAATTCGCCTTCTCCAGTTCAATCAACTTGTCACCTAACTTACCTTGAAAATCAGAACGATCAAGGTCTGCAATCCAATCACCTTTTTTCACTACAACACCTTCATCCACAATATTAAGGATAGTGATTTCGTAAATTCTGAAATTCTGCACTGCTGTTGGCCCGGTAATGTTCACTGAATTTTTAGCTTCCAGTTCACCAGTGGTTTCAATTTCTACCCGAAACTCACCTCGCTTAACAGTAGCCATGATGGAGGCTGTATCGGCATTTTTATTACCTCGAATAACAAAATATCCGATTAGCAAAACAGCCATTACGCCAGTTCCAATGAGTACATTTCTTTTCATAGCATTTTGTTTAGCCTAATAACTGTAAAATTGTGCGCTTAGTATCTAGTTATTTACTCGCAACCACCCTTCAAGGTTACGATTGTGTGTAAATAAACCTAAATAGACTCCAATTATAAGGTTGAGAGGCAAAGTTTCCCTTCAACTTTTTCTTCAAGACATCTCGCAACCTGTCCGTTTTTTCTTTCAAATGCTGAGGTTCAAAGATATCCACCAGCCTCTATTGATTCCCACTCTTTTTCACAGTCATCTTAGCAAGCGCTGATTCTTTGGTCAGTTTGCCCGAAGCATAATCCTTTAGCACATCCGCCTTTATCATAAATTCTACAGCTGATGGAAGGTCACATCCATCACATTTGGTCATTCTAACATTAAACACAAGCAACTCTTCCGGTTTTAAACTCTTCACCGTGCGACCATACTCAAGAATGTCGGCTTTAAAATCTTTTTCAAATTGCGGATACAACTCCTTTACTTTTTTATCGCGCTCTTCGGTTGTCAATCCCTCCAACCCTTGTGTAGGCATAACCCAACGTCTGTTAAACTCCATCTGATTGCTTGAATAAACCTGCATGTAATAAATTACTCCATAGTCTTTCAGCTTCTCATAATAAATATTGTCTTCTGTAAAATACGTCTTAGATAAATCTCTACGGTAGAGACGATTAAAAATACTCGTTAGCAATTCTAAATCGGGTTGAAGTTCATCATCCATCACACTGTTAATTACTTTAACCGTTTTCATGAATTGATCGCGGGTAAATTTTCCTTGCTTTAGTTGACTGATGTCTCCTTTAGTCGCTTCAATTGAAACATAACTTGGTCGCGTAGCATTAACGAATGCACCATACCAAATGCGCTCACCATCACCACGGTTAGTTATTAGTATCTTTTCATTTGGTGACAATTGTGTTATCAAGTCTCCATACTCTGCCAAAAAATCTTTACAGGCTTCAATTGTTTTAACTGTTGATGCGTTTCGCATGCTGTCTGTATTAACTTTATTTCTTGATCTTGTTGTAGTAAGTCCAGTAGCAGTTTCAGTTTGCAAACGCCCCTCGCTGTCATAAACTCGGGCAAAATCAGCATCTTCTTCTGGAAATTTAAATGAATAACTCCCACTTAGCAGACCATCCAATACAGCCACGTCCGCAGACTGACCCATACCCCAAACCATGGGTCCATTAAACTCGTAAGGCAATCGATAGGTCACTCCATGACCTTCGCGGTATTCACCGGTAATTTCCATTGGAAAAAACGAACGTTTATCAAATTGCTGTTTAATCAAGGTGCTCAGAATATTTTCTGTCACCTCAATATCCCGAAGCATGCGATCTTCGTCTATTTTTTTCTGAGCGTACGTGCTACTAACCAAAAGCAAACACACCACCATCATCCCTAAAAATCTTGCTGCTCTTTTCATATATCTTTAAATTAATAATTATTTACTTTTTTAATGGCCGCCTCCGGGTTGGCAATAATACTAGCCAGAATCTGCTCGGTTTCTTGTTTAAACTGATCACTATTCTTTTCCATGCTGCTCATGCGGCTTTGAAAGAAAACTAAATCTTGTTTGCGTTGTTCCTGAAGGTATTTTGAAAAATCAACTAACAAACTCTCTACATATATTTTTTGATCTTTAGCTGAGAGTTGCATGTAATCACTCATTATTTTTCTATTGTCAGCTTGCATACTTGCCACAAAACTCTGTACCTGATCTTGCGAAGCCTTGGAAGTCACTTTCATCAATTCATCAATCTTGGCAGAATTAGAGGAAAGATTATTCCGAAGGGAGGCTTGTATTTTTTTGTTGTTGGTCTCCCACTCGGTGGCAATCATTTCATTATTCTTTACCAAAGAGTTGTTGATCATATCCTGCACATCAACCGGGGTGAGTAAAGGTGGTATCGGTTGATCAAGAGGTTTTTCAATTTGCTTCTGCTCTTTAAAACTTATTCGCAATTCACCATTCGAATACCTGATCTCAGGACCAATCAATTTTGCCGCAACAAGCAAAAGCAAAAACGAGGCGGCAATACTTATTACAGTTTTAAAATAGTTGCTTTGCCAAAATCGCGATGCATGTTTATCCGAATCCATAAAAATAGGTGGCGCAATCACCTCCTGATCCTCCACATGATTCAAAATTCCCTGCACATCGCTAAGTTGTTGCAGTTTTCTTGCCTCGCCCGGATTCTGATTTAAGTACGCTACTACCTTTTCAGTCTCTTTTGCATCCAACTCACCATACAAATAAGCGATTAGGATGCTTTCGTCTGGTTTATAATTCATAACCTATTGTTTCTTTAGTAATATTCCTTCTTTCCAAAATTCGCTTCAAGCCATCCAAACCATAATACATTCTGGACTTAACCGTGTTCTCCGAAATTTGAAGAGCCTCCGCTATCTCTCTAAACTTCAATCCTTCATACTCTTTCATAATCACAACTTCTCTTTGCTCGTCACTCAACTCCAATAAACATGTTTGTAAAAGATCTGATAGTTCAGTGTGGCGCAACTGCTTTTCAGGATTCTCATTCCTTCCACTGGTCGCTTCCCAACGATAACTTTCTTCCGTCTCACCCGGCTTTAAATCGTGCAGCGAAACAGACCTGCGGGTTTTCTTTTTTCTCAACTCCTCGCGACAGTAATTAACTGCTATCGTATAAAGCCACGAGCGAAAGCGGGTAACTTCTTGCAATCCTTCCATATTTTTATGCATGCTTATGAAAGTCTTTTGCGCCACTTCCATTGCCATATCGTGATCGAAAAAGAATTTATATGAGAAGTTATAAATCCTCTTATACCACAACTGCACAAGTTTTCCCTGGGCACTCTTATCCCCTTCGCGGGCCCGGCTTACGAGGGCATCCGAATGCATCATAGCTACTTTAAGTGAGGTTTCGGCCACAGAAATTGATCAGTTTTCTATTAATTCATGCAATTGCACCGTAAAGATGCAGGATTGGGATAAATAGTTTTAAGGATAAAAGAAAAACTTTGGAGTGCATTCCGCCAGCCAATCAATTCAATAAACTGAAATAAGAAGTTATTTTAACCAATCAACCGCTTTTCCACATTTCTATGGAACTCAGTGACTATTCGGCCATGCAGCAATGGGTATAACTGCTTATCGCGAAAGTCTGAATTACTTTTATAAAACGTTTCGTGCGCTACCTCGGTGGTTCCATCCGGCATTTCCCTTAAGCGGATAAATTGATAGCCCTTCGATGCTCCACCTTCCAGGTAACACATCTTAATAAACTTTTCGTCTTCATTTACTTCGGTAATTTCATGACCTACTGCTAAGCAGGCAACATTCCAAAGTAAATTCAAATTCAAAATAATAATCTGGCCTACTTCTATTGTGCCGTGGTCGTCTTCATGATAAGTAACAATATGATTTCTTCTTGAATATTGAAGACCAAAACCCAACATAGAACCTGTGCAAGTTTCTTCCGGTCCAATTGTTTTATATGCATTCCAAACCTTTTCGATTGTTTCATTAAAAGAAAATGTTTTTAAATGCCGATTGTAATTAGTTATATCAACTATTCCTGAGCAAGAATGAATAAGGTCAGCAAAACTACTGAGTTGGAGGAGGCCCTTAGTATGGATAAATTTCTTTACAGCCTTGTGCCTGATTTTGCTTAGATCAATTTGATCTTTCGAAAAAATCTTAGATAATTGCATTAACTCAATATATTTTTTTAGTAAATACCTTACGCTAGCACACTTTTATTCCTTCCAACTCAATCAATTGCTTCGACAAATCATCAGCACAAACCACAAAATCGATATTTGTCTTAACTTTCAAAATAGAAGCCATCTGAATCGAATCAAGTGTTCGCAAGCCTATTAATCCATACTTAGTTACCAACTTTCCAGAAGATATAATAACCTCATTATCCAACTCAACAAAAGTATATTTTGGATAATCCGACTCAAAGAAATTCACCAAAGAGATCAATTTTGGAAAGTGTTGAATGAAATATAGATTGAATCTTATTTGCGTAAAAGATATTGTCTAAGTCTTCAGTACCAGCTTCCTTATGATATAACTTTACTAATGAAGAGGTGTCAATAAAAATATTCATTGTTCAGCCCTTCGCTCCTCAATGACTGCTTCTGCTAGCGACCCTTTATAGTTCTTTAACTTCTCTCTACTGGTTAAAAAAGAAAAAGTATCTATCGCTAAAGGAGCAGTGCCTTTGTTGTTGCTCTCAATTAATTTCCGATTCTTCAGTAATTTCACAAAAATTTCAATCAAGGAAGGGTCATTAACTCTGCTTAACTCGGTCTTTATCCATTTGATCTCTGCTTGAATATCCATACAGGTATTTTTTGTATTTTCAAAGATACTAATTTCCACTTCCAAAAATAAGCTTACTATTGGTTGGACTTTAAATAGCACCACATAGATTTTAGTAAGAAATACCCGCGTCTGTTATCTTTGCCCGTTCATGAAAAAAGTAATTTCATTATTGATTCGTTATGTGCCCCGCAAATATCTGCAACTATTCAGTGGTGTGGGGTTGAAAGCGATGGGTGTTTTTTATAGCGGAAATAAAGTAGAATGCCCGGTATGTGAGCATACGTATCGAGTATTTCTTCCTTACGGACGAATCAATCCAAGACCTAATGCCTTGTGCCCAAATTGTTTAAGCCTGGAACGGCATAGGCTAATCTGGTTATACCTGAAAGAAAAAACTAATTTCTTCACAACCAAGTTGGATGTACTTCATATTGCACCCGAGCCGTGTTTTATGAAACGGTTCGAACAACAACACGGTGAGAAATATATCACGGCCGACATTGAATCCCCATTGGCAAAAGTTAAAATGGATATTCATCAAATTCCATTTCCTGAAAACCACTTTGATATGGTGTTATGCAATCATGTATTAGAACATGTTGCCGATGATATAAAAGCAATGAGTGAAATCCATAGAGTGTTGAAGCCAGGCGGTTGGGCCATTATGCAAATACCCTTCTTTTCCCCAGTTCCTGAAACAACATACGAAGATGCATCCATCACAAATCCGCGTGAGCGTGAAAAGGCATTTGGGCAAGATGATCATGTGCGGATGTTTGGGAAGGACTACGCGCAGAGAATAACCCGTGCTGGTTTAAAACCGGAAGAAAACGAATTCGCGAAGACGCAATCGGATAGATATGGTATTTCGAAAGCGGAAATTATTTACATTGGAAGGAAACTTTAATAAGCTCGTATAAGCACCTCGGCCGGAATTTGTAATTCTTCATTCAACTTTCTGATCATCGCTAAACTCAGTTTACGCTTGCCCGAAAGAATTTCTGACTTTCGTGATCTATAGCCGATGATATCAGCTAAATCTGCTTCCGTCAATCCTTTTTGATCTAGTCTGAATCGGATCGCCTCTATTGGGTTTGGCTTTGGCATTGGGTAGTTACCATTTTCATACTCCTTTATAAGCAAAGAAAGAATTTCTAATTCATCAGAATTGGAAGAGTTAGGTTTAATATCTTTTTGCATTAACTCGTAAACCCTACTTAAACCTTGCTGGTATTGTTTATTATTCTTAATTGGTTTTATCATAACTTATTTTATTTGCTTTAATAGTACCATACTGTTTATGAGTTCCTAACCATACAATAAAAATGATCTGCAATTGGTACTCAATGTCAACAATCAATCTAAAACTATTTCTGTGAGTATTAAAGACAACACGTTTAATAGAAAGTATTGATGCATTTCTATAACTATCCTTTAGTTCATTAGGATTCTTCCAATTGGCTGCATGTGCCTCTTCATACCAAGAATAAATAGACTGACTAGCCAAAGGATATCTCTCTGCATACTTTAACAAAGTCTTCACTGCTACAACGAGCATCCAACAAAATAAATATACAAACTGTTACCAAAATGGTAACAATTAATAAATAAAAAAACCGCTAAATGCGGCTCTTTATTTTTACTGTTTAATAAACTTATTATCCTAATTTATCCAATACCTCCATCACTTCCTTTACGTGAACTCGACTGGTTTCTAATAATGCCATTTCCTCGCTATTCAAATCAAGTTCAATAACCTTTTCAATACCATTTTTACCTAATACTACTGGCACACCTAGGTAGCAATCTTTAATTCCATATTCACCATCCAACTGCATACAAACAGGTAAAATTCTTTTTTGATCTTTCACAATTGCCTCCACCATTTGTGCAGCAGCCGAACCCGGTGCATACCAGGCTGAGGTACCCATCAACTTCACCAATTCGCCACCACCTACTTTTGTGCGTTCAATGATTGCGTTCAATTTATCCTTGCTGATTAATTCTGTAACCGGAATACCGGCCACAGTCGTGTATCTTGGAAGTGGTACCATGGTGTCGCCATGGCCACCCAATAAAATTGCCTGAATATCCTTTGGTGAAACATTTAAAGCCTCAGCCAAAAAAGCGCGATACCGGGCTGTATCCAAAATACCCGCCATCCCCATTACGCGCATGCGCGGAAGCTTTGAAGTGATATGTGCCTGATAGGTCATCACATCCAACGGGTTAGAAACCACAATGATGATCGCATTGGGAGAATGCTTAACAACATTTTCAGTTACTGACTTTACGATACCCGCATTGGTTGTAATCAAATCATCGCGGGTCATGCCTGGTTTGCGGGGCAAGCCGGAGGTAATTACTACAACTTCCGAACCTGCAGTTTTCGAATAATCATTGGTAGACCCTATTGTGCGACTATCATATAAGTTGATAGGAGCCTTTTGCCAAATATCAAGAGCCTTGCCTTCAGCAAAACCTTCACGGATATCGACAAGTACAATTTCATTTGCAATTTCTTTGTACGCCAACACATCAGCACACGTAGCGCCTACATTTCCGGCACCTACAACGGTTATTTTCATAATAGTGGGATTAGTTCTTTGAAAATTAGTAGTGCAAATTTATCAATCGAGCCTTTAAAAGAAAAAGCATTGCCTTTAAATATGCCCAAGGGCTAAAGTAATTACCTGATTGGTCGAATCTGTAATTTTAAATCGATTGTCTATGCGATGGCCAACCACCCAGGCAATTTCACCAGCTGATTCAAGCACAGTAACAGAGTCTTTTTCACCCACCGAAATCTTGCTATCAATTAAAAAATCGCTGATTTTCTTCCGATGAGTCATCCCCAATGGATAAAAGTAATCCCCAGCTCTCCATGTGCGCCAGGTAAGTGGGTAGGTCAATTTTGTCTGATCAAAACTGGCCTCGTGTTGATTCGCGGGTAATTTGAACCTTGAATCGTGTTTAATACTTAATCGCCACAAGCCATGTTCTGCACTCAGTTGTTTCTCTCCTATCAGCACCTCGGTCAAATTATTATTAAGAACTGTAATAATGATACAATCCCTATCAATCACCAGCTTATGCGAATCCGAAAGAAACTGCTTGCCTGCCTGACCATATAGTGCATCCATAACACACTGACAGGTTGCATAGTTAAATCCTAAATCCTTAATGCCATGCCACAATAGGGCTCCACTTTCGTGGGAGTTAAAGCCAGTCTTTTTTATTTTAATCGCATCGATTTCAATTGTCCAATAATCGTTTTTCCAAGCCTCAATTTTGTTTTTCAAGAGTGCCAACTCACCCTCTATCTTATTGACTGACTCCTTAAACGTTTCTTCAAGAGATGGATTTATCCTTTTTAATATTGGAACAACCTGATGCCGGATTAAGTTGCGTTGATAGTCATCCGTTGCATTGCTGCTATCCTCGCGCCAGGCAATTGAATGTTCTGCTGCATACTCTTCAATCTGCTGCCGCGATGCAAACAGCAGTGGCCGCAGTCGGTTCTTGCTTTTTACAGGAATGCCGGTCATCCCTTCGATGCCGGTTCCACGAGCAAGATTAATGAGAACTGTTTCAATAGAATCATTCAAATGGTGCGCGGTGCACACGTAATCTGCTTTTACGATTGAAAGCAATTCATCAAACCAATCATACCTAAGTTCACGCGCTGCCATTTGAGTGGATAGTTTGTTTTCTGTGGCATATTTATTGGTATCAACGCGCTTGTTATAAAAAGCAATTTTATGTCTATCGCACCAATTTCTAACAAATTGTTCATCTTCATCAGAAGCTTTGCCGCGCAATTGAAAGTTCATGTGAGCAACTTCAAAAGAAAGTTGGCACGATTGAAACAGATGGAGCATGACCATCGAATCGAGGCCACCACTAATAGCAAGCAAAAACTTTTCAGTTTCTGGCAAGCACAATCCTTCAATATGTTCCAGGAATTTCGTTTTCACGGATTCAAAGATAAGTTTTCTCTATTTTTGACACTGCTATGAGCCGTTTTACTTTCTTAATACTTTTTGTATTTGCAGCCGCAGCCGTGCAGGCTCAGAAACGGGTAAAACTGAAAAAAGCCGATAACCTGATTGGGGGCATTAAAGATGGGCAACGTTTTGATCGGGTTATTGGCAACGTGGTGTTTGTTCAAAACAAGACGACAATTTACTGCGACTCGGCACATTTTTTTAAGACAGAAAACAGAATTGAAGCCTTTGGAAAAGTTCATATAACGGAAGGCGACTCGGTAGATGTGACTTCACGCGCACTTACTTATGATGGCAATGAAAAGATTGCCCACCTCCGCAAAAATGTGGTGTTCACTAAATTAGGAATCGCTACACTTTACACCGACTTTCTGGATTACGATCGACCTAAAAATGAAGCGCGCTATTTCAATGGCGGCAAATTGGTTGACAGCACTAATGTGCTTACTAGCAAAAAAGGTTATTACGACATCCGTACCAATTTAGCCTCTTTTAAGAAAGATGTGGTTGGCGTAAATCCAGATTATACTCTTCAATCTGACACACTTCAATACAATTCTAAAACTAAGATAATTTACTTCCGCGATCTCACCACAGTAATAGACAAAGATGGTGGTAAAGCTATTTATAAAAGTGGTTTTTATAACACCAATCAAAAAGTATCGAACCTGAATACTGGCGAGATAGAAACTGCGGAGTACAAGATTAAGGGTGATGAATACTTTATTGATGATGCTATAAAGATATATCGGGCAAAATTTAACGTAGTCATGACTTCCAAAGAGGAAAACATGCTTATCTATGGTGACGAAAGTTTCTACGACAAGAAGAATGGAATCTCAAAAGTTTATAACAACGCCTACATAGCCAAAGTTGACGACAACCTTGACACCTTGTTTATAGCTGCCGACACACTTATTTCTATCGAAAGCAAAGACCCGCGAAAAAAAAGACTTTTAGCTTATAACCATGTAAAAATTTGGAAAGCCGATTTGCAAGGAGTCGCTGATTCATTGGTGTACATTGCTTCTGACTCAACCATTCATTTTTTTACCGAGCCTATTTTATGGAGCGATGGTAACCAGATGACTGCAGACTCTATCTGGATGCAGCTTAAAAATAAATCGATTGATAAATTGTATATGATTGGTAATTCATTTGTAGCCTCTGAAGATTCACTCAAAAACTTTAACCAGATAAAAGGAAGGCGCATGACGGCAAACTTTGCCGGCAGTAAAATCAATCATGTATTAGTAGAGGGCAATGGCGAAAGTCTATACTACGCTCTGCAAGAAGAAGAGGTTGAAAAAGAAGACAAAAAATACCTGATCACATTTGTTACTGGTATGAATAAAATGATCTGTAGTAACATGCGCATAAATTTTGTAGACGGCAAAATAAATAATGTGACTGCCTACAAAATGCCTGATGCTTCGTTTATTCCACCATTCGAAATCAAAGAAGCAGACCGAAAGCTTAAAGGCTTTATCTGGAGGGCAACCGAGCGACCTACTCGGTCAGATGTCGTACAAAAATCCGAAACAACGACACCGAGTATTAAAAAATTGTGAAATCCTTCTATTTTTTTCATTTAATCCAATATTAAGTGATACCTTTTCATGTAATTTAGTGTGTTGTGTTATGAAATTTTGGGTTGTCATCGCTCTTTTGTTGATTTCCAGTCTCTCGGGACTGACCCAAAACTTCGATCTTATTGACCGACAGGAAAATTTTCGTGCTTCTGTTGGCGAAACACTACAAATTCCTTTAAAAATCAAAAACACTTCGGATAAGGCTCAATTTTATATTATTCGCAAGCTTCACTCAGATTTGAGTCCTTCTCAAAAAGCCTACTTCTGCCTTGAGGAAAAGTGTTTAGAATCGACTATAAATGAATTTTCAAAGCGAATTGAGCCAGGCGAAACCATCCAACTGAATTATACAATAGAAGGTAGTATGCTCAGTAGCCAAAATTCAATCCGCTTTCAAATTTTCCCGAAAGGAAATCCTCAGGAAATCACAGAATATGCCGTTTCGCTAGCAATTCATGAAAAAACGGATAAACCAGTTTTATTTCAATCAAAGGACATCACCATTCAGGATGTGTATCCAAATCCAGTTCAGGATCATGCATTTGTTGATTACAGAATTCATAATGAAAATGTAAAGGCCAAATTGGTTATTCATAATATATTGGGAAAACCAATGAATGAATATGAGTTGCCGTCTTCAGAATCGCGGATAAAACTTCAAACAGAAGAATACACCTCAGGAATCTATTTTTATACGCTATATCTGGATAACAACGGGGTGCTTACTCGTAAATTGATTATCCGAAAATAATTACTGGTTTAAGTCGTTAATTTAGCTAATAGCCCAAATTGCTAATTTAGCCTGTATCCGTATATTTGCAGGCTTAAACTTAGGGCAACCTTCAATAATTAGGCATTTAACAGAACTTTATAAATCAACGCATGCGATTCAATTCATTAGTCATAGTTTTCATTTCAATCACCCTTATTTCTACTTCCTGTAGCAAATTCAGGAAAATAGAGAAGAGTGAAGATTGGCGTGTGAAATACGAGGCTGGTTTAAATTATTTCGCTAAGAAAGATTACTATCGCTCATCTATCCTGTTCGAATCCGTATTACCAATTGTTAGGGGTTTGCCTGAAGGCGAAAAGGTTGAGTTTAACCTTGCCTATTGTCAGTATAATGAAAAGCTTTACCTATTAGCTTCCGATCAGTTTAAAACGTTTTACGAAACTTACGGCCGCAGTGCCATGGCGCAAGAAGCTAACTTCATGTATGCTTATTCACTATATGCTTCTTCACCTGATCACAACAAAGATCAAAGCAGCAGCATTGAAGCAATGAATGCGATGCAGAATTTTTTAAATCGCTATCCGGGAAGCCAGTTCATGAATCAGGCCATTGAAGTAATAGCCGTGAGTCAGCAAAAACTTGAAAAGAAAGGCTTTGAAAATGCACGACAATACATAAAATTAAAAATGTTTGGAGCTGCTGTAATCGCATTCGATGATTTTAAAAAGAATTTTCCGGATTCAAAATTTTTAGAGGAAGCCGCTTATCTAAAAGTTCAGGCTGAATATGAATTGGCAAAAGTTAGTATTCCTTCCAAGCAGTTGGAACGCTTCAAAAATACAGTTGACTACTACAAAGAGTTAGTGGACAATTTTCCAAACAGTAATTTTTTGAAAGATGCCCAGCGTTATTATTCAGAAAGTCTATCACAAGTAAATAAGTTAAAAAGTAATAAAATCTAAATTATGGCTATCCAACCTTCAATTGTAACCCGCGATGTGGATAAGATTGCAGCACCTACAGGAAATCTGTATGAGTCTGTAGTTGTGATTTCAAAGCGCGCACGTCAAATCGCTGTCAACCTGAAAGAAGAGCTAAATAACAAGCTGGCTGAGTTTGCTACAACAGTAGATAACTTGGAAGAAGTTTTTGAAAACCGCGAGCAGATTGAAATCTCTCGTTACTACGAGCGCATGCCTAAACCAACTTCAACAGCTATTGAAGAATTTTTAGAAGGCAAGCTAAATTATCGGTTACGTTCGGAAAGTGACCTTCAGGTAGAAGTAAAGCCTGAGTAAGCAATGCTTGCGGGAAAAAGAATTTTGCTGGGAGTAAGCGGCAGCATTGCTGCTTACAAATCAGCCTTCTTAACCCGGTTATTAGTAAAGGCTGGCGCGGAAGTGAAGGTTGTAATGACTCCTTCGGCTCACGACTTTATCACTCCCCTAACCCTATCCACGCTCTCTAAAAATCCTGTCCTTACAAATTTTACTAAGGATGAAACGGGTGAATGGAATAATCACGTTGACTTAGGTCTTTGGGCCGATGCAGTTGTGATTGCCCCAGCCAGTGCCAACACACTGGCAAAAATGGCAACTGGAATCTGTGATAATCTTTTAATAGCGGTATATCTATCCGCTCGCTGTCCCGTGTTCTTTGCCCCGGCAATGGATCTGGACATGTTGCAGCATCCATCAACAAAAAATAATATTCAGAAATTAACTTCATGGGGAAACCGACTTCTTGATCCCACCCACGGTGAATTAGCCAGTGGTTTAGTAGGCACTGGCCGAATGGCAGAACCAGAAGAAATATTAAAATCGATTGAACATTTTTTTTCTAGTGGACCTTTAAAAGGAAAAAAAGCATTGGTAACAGCGGGACCAACTCATGAGGCCATTGATCCCGTTCGTTACATTAGTAATCACTCAACCGGAAAAATGGGGTTTGCCATTGCCGAAGAGTTAGCTAACCAAGGGGCGGAGGTTACATTAATTACAGGACCCACTTCCCTATCCAAAGATTTGAATGGCATTAAAGTAATTGCTGTTAACTCGGCTGACGAAATGTATGCTGCTTCTGTTCAACATTTTGCTGACGCAGATATTTCGGTGCTTTCGGCTGCCGTGGCAGATTATAAACCAGCCGCGAAGGCTGACCAAAAAATTAAAAAGAAAGACGAGAACCTTATTCTTGAACTCGTAAAAACAAAAGATATAGCAGCCGAATTGGGTAAACTAAAGCGTAATGGCCAAATCATCGTTGGCTTCGCGCTTGAAACAGAAAACGAAACGGCACATGCTGAAAAAAAGCTGACTTCAAAGAACTTCGATCTCATTGTATTGAATTCACTAAACGATAAGGGCGCTGGTTTTGGCCACGACACCAATAAAATTACAATTATCGATTCTGCTAAGGAATCGAAAGAATTTAATTTGAAATCTAAAAAAGAAGTTGCCCGAGATATCGTTACAACGATAATCGAACACACGCATGCGTAAACTCTTACTTTTTATTGGCATCACTTGTTTCAGCAATCTTGGTTTTGCCCAAGAGCTAAACTTTAAAGTCACTATCAACGCTGACCAAATTCAGACTTCCGATCGTGGGATCTTTAACGATATGGAGCGCGCCCTTGCCAATTTTTTAAATACCCGAAAATGGACAACTGATTCTTACAAGAATTATGAAAAAATAAACGGTACGCTCTTTCTCAATATCTCTAAAATGCCGTCAATCGGAAATTTTACGGCCAACATGCAAGTTACAGCGGCACGACCTGTATTTAACGGAAATTATGAAACTGTTCTATTCAATTTTGCCGATCGTGAATGGGAGTTTGAATACATTGAATCATTACCACTGGAATATAATGACAACACGTATATGACAAACCTAACTTCCATGTTGGCGTTTTACGCATACGTAGTGCTGGCTATGGATTATGATTCATACAGTGAACTGGGTGGCAATCCATTTGTTCAAAAAGCGCTTACAGTTGTAAACAATGCGCAATCATCAAATCGGGTTGGATGGGATGCATTAGGAAGTAATCGTAGCCGATATGCTTTAGTCGAAAATCTTAATAATCCTCAAATGGTGGAATTGCGGAAAAATACCTACCGCTACCATATACAAGCACTTGATATATTTGATAAAACACCCGACCAAAGTAGAACCATGGTATTAGAAGTTTTAAAAAACGTGAAGAAGGTTTGGACAATTTATCCCAATTCGATTTTTGTAACTACATTTTTCGATGCCAAGGCGGTAGAGATCGTCAACATCTTTTCAGAAGGCGCACTGCCTGTAAGGCGCGAAGCTTATGACATTCTAACGTCTATTGACCCGAAACGGAATATTTATCAAAAAATCATTTCCAACTAATGTCGCGTTAACCGTTATTTTCAGCAAATAAACCTTTGGGTAGAAAGCGAAAACTTATTTTAAATAAATTGCTGGCCTTATTCTATTTTTAATGTTGTCATTTTTCTTATTGTCAATTGTCAACTTTTTTTAGATGCTCACTCATCTTACCATAAAAAATTACGCGCTCATTAAACACCTGCAGTTTGAACCTTCAGCGCAGCTTAACGTGATTACTGGTGAAACGGGTGCCGGCAAGTCCATTATGTTGGGTGCAATTGGACTGCTGCTTGGCAATCGTGCAGACAGCAAAACTCTTTGGGACGAAAACGAGAAATGTGTGACCGAAGGCGTTTTCGATATTGCGGCCTATGATCTTAAAGATTTCTTTGAATCAGAGAATTTAGACTACGAATCACAGACCGTTATCCGCAGAGAGATTAGCCCTGCCGGAAAAAGCAGGGCTTTTATTAATGATACGCCTGTTACCTTGGATGTGATGCGCAAGATTGGATCGCAGCTAATGGACATCCATTCGCAACACGAGACTCTTGAACTTGGAAATAAATCTTTCCAACTCAACCTAATAGATTCCTACGCTTCAAACAGCGAACTGAAAAGTACATATACTCAAGCCTGGAAAAAGTTTACAGAAGCTGAGAAAAAATTCAATGCATTAAAGGAGGAGTCAATCGCATTAAAAAAAGAATCTGACTTTGTTTCTTTTCAATTGAATGAATTGGTACATGCTGATTTAAAAGAAGGCGAAACAGAGCAGCTTGAATCAGAATTGAAAATTCAGGAGCACGCGGAAGAAATAAAGACTCAGTTTAATTTAATAATAGAGCAATTAGATAAATCAGATTCCGCAGTAAACTCCACGCTGCTGGCCGTAAAAACCCAATTACAATCAATTGCCTCTTATTCAACAGAATATGAAAATCTTTTAAAACGGCTTGAAAGCACGCGTATTGAACTTATCGATATTTTAGCAGAGGTTGAAAACTCTGAAGAAAAAATAGAATATGATCCACAGCGAGCCGTAGAAGTAAAAGAACGGTTGGGATTAATTTATCAACTACAACAAAAGCACCGATTACAAAATGTTAGTCAATTAATTGAATTGCAGAATTCACTTCAGCTTAAAGCTGACAAAACAAATAATTTAGATGACTTGCTTATAGAAGCTAATACTGGGTTAGTAAAAGCTGAAAAAGATTTAACGGTTACTGCCAACAACCTCAGCAAATCGCGGCAAAAAACTTTTGCTCCGTTAGCTAAGCAATTGATCTCATTACTTAAAGAATTAGGAATACCCGATGCTGCACTTACTGTGGAGCATACATCCATCGCGCCAACTCCGAGAGGAAGTGACTCAATAGAAATTCTATTCAGTGCAAATAAAGGAATTGTACCACAGCCACTGGCGCAAGTTGCATCGGGTGGTGAGTTTTCAAGAGTGATGTTTAGTGTTAAATATATTATGGCTGAGAAGGCAGCCCTGCCCACACTCATCCTCGATGAAATTGACAGTGGGGTATCCGGAGAAATTGCCATTCGGTTAGGAGATCGGATGAAAGAAATGGCTAAGCGACATCAAATAATTAGTATCAGTCACCTCCCCCAAATTGCGGCTAAAGCCGATGCACATTTTTTTGTTTATAAGGATAATTCTGCCAAGCGAACAATCACATCCATGAAAAAATTGGCCGATACTGACCGTGTTTCAGAAATTGCTCAAATGATTGGAGGCGCTAAACCTTCTGCTTTGGCACTCGAAAATGCCCGCGAAATGTTAAAGCAGCTATGAATCTACCTGTCGGCAGACAGGCTCACGAATAATTTTAGGAACTAACGCACCTATTTGTTTTTAACAAATAGGAACATAGAACACATAAGCAGCCATCATGGGCGTTTGAAAATTTTTTTGCATGCACGAATATCCAGTGGTAAGTCACAGGGTTTTCCGAAACTCAGGCATTGTTGAGCCTAAGCACGAGCTATGAAGGGAATAGTGTGTTTAATATTTAATATGATCCAAATCACCAGTTGAATATCTCTTAGCTTTAGGTATGTAAATATTTTTTTCATCTATTAGTGGGCAGACAAGGCAGGAAATTTATATAATTCCGTTGGATTTTTGACCTGTTTGAAAATATAATCAGCCGCATCGGCATGGCTTATTGCTCCGGTATTTCAGCTCATTTTTATAAGCATTCACTTATTAGAAGAGTTTGAGAGCAGCCTAATAAATATTTGCGGTTTACTTCCTAAAGTGCGAAGCTATCATTCTGTTCGACCTTTTTTGAGGGAAGGAAGGTTGATTCTTCAAAAATCTTTCGATAGGTTCATTTACTTCCCATCGCAATAATAGTTCCTATTCGTTTTACTGAATATGAATATGAATATGACAACACAAAAATGTTAGGTTAATGGACGTGGATGTTTGATCGGTATTGATAACTAGGGTTTGAATTGAGTGATTAAAGGACTAGCTTCGATTAATGTTTCATTTGGTTTACACGAGCCAATCAATAGCGCCCTTTTCGCATAAGGAATTACTTGAACTTTTGGAAAAAAGTTGGCACAACAATAAAAAATTGAAAATTACCGGCCTTTTGATTTACCTAAATCAACGATTCATCCAAGTATTAGAAGGTGAAATGGAGCCCGTCAATAATCTATACGCCATTATACAACAAGACAAGCGGCATACTAAAGTTACAACCGTAATTGAAGGCAATACTCAAGATCGGCTTTTTAAAGATTGGTGGATGGGATTTAAAAACTTATCGCAGACGGAGTTTACAGACCTAAGTGGATTTCAAAACATAGATGATTTTTTTAATCATCAAAAAATTTCGGAGGACAGTAACCTTGTATTGATTTTCCTGCAACTTTTTTACAATAAAAATCTGGTAGATTATCCCGAACTTATTCTATATGGTAAATAGACGAAAGTTTAATTAATTGTTACCAATTGCCCTTCTCTATTACTTCTAGTAAAAGTATGAATTGTAAAGTTTTCGTTTCGAAATAGCTATTTATTCTTGCGCATCTCTGCCTTGCGCATAGGCATACTATCAATTAGGGCGAAAAGAGTTTCGGGCTTTACTACCGCAAAAGACCTGAATTTCTCACCACCGTCTTTGCCAATCAGAATGATGGCAAACTGGCCAGGCTTTATCGCATATTTTTTATGAAGCGTACTCCCCTCATTATGTGTGTAGATTACAAGATCGCGATCAGCCAAGCCTATAGAATCTTGCTTTAATAAGTGCAGCTGCTTCTTAAACTCGGGTTGGTTAACGCCAAAGATCAACAGCTGGCGCTCATCCGCCTGGGAACCTAAAGAAAGTAAAAGAAGCACAAATACAATCACTCCTAAAAAACCCACACGGTTGCTAAATGTTTATTAAAGTTTAACTTATCCTTCTGATTAATTAGTTGGAGTCTGCCTCCATTCTCCGCTTTGCCTCTATACACCAAAGCATTTCATTCAGAAAACTTAATGCCCGTTTGTCGGTCGCTTCTTTGTATGATGGCACGCCTTGCTCGTTGAATGTTGTTGTTACTTTAGGCGTTTGCTGAAAAATTGCAAAGCGCCTCATCCGCGGCTTCGCTGTAGGCTAATGTTGGCATGTTTAAATTCTTTTTGTAATAGATCAGCCAGATAGATTGTTTCTTTTTGTAATTCTCTCGTAACCATTCTCGCCATGCTAGCCGATCCCTAGGATAAAAAGTTTCAATTTCCTCGCCCACCATTTTTTCGTAGTTACCAGTAAATTACAAATTCATTTTTTCTCTGGAACATGCTAGGATAATAAGCATCGCGGAAGATAAGCAGTTTCTGAGAATGTGGATTGGAGCAGAATCCAAAGCAATTTCTCAACCTGTATAAGTTGAGTTTTGTTTACCCCTATTTATTGATCGATGTCGCGCTCACTTGATATCAATTCTTAGCATAAGATTCAAACTTCGTCCATATTCATCGACTCCGGAAGCATAAATTCTGTAAGCTTTGTCTAATAGATTTAAAAAGGAAGCTTGAATACTCACTGACTTGTATTGATAGCCTGCATATAAATTTAAGCAAGTCCAGCCGGGCATAACACCATCCTCCAACCGGCTGGAGATTCGAACATCCGATTTATCACCCGCGGCCAGCCGATCCTGCTCAGCCGCCATCGCTACCTCTCCTTTGAACCACCAGCCAGTATTGTTTCTGTAATGCAAACCCACCCGCCCAAACAAAGGCGGAATTCTGCGCATCGGTTCCTGTTTGGTTTTATTACCGCCATGCGTATACGTGAGACTTCCAAACATACTCATAGCGGATACAATCGAGACTTCACCTTCTGCCTCGAAACCTTTTACTATTGCTTGGCCTACATTTTGTTTTTGATAAACGTTCTTTCCATCGTAGGTCGGGCTGCCCTGATACGTTGCCGATACCCGATCAATCAAATCCGATAATTGTGTTTGGTAGGCTGTTATCGCGCCTGAATATTTCTTGCCATTAAATTTAAATCCAGTCTCGAGGGTTAATGATTTTTCCGGAGATAGAATGGCCGATGGGATTTCAAAAACGGTAGCTTCCACTGCGCCAAACTTACTCATGTCGTCCACGTTGGGCGCTCGAAAGCCTGTATTGCCCGAAAGCATCGCCCGCATCCAAGGGGCTATCTCATACATCACCCCGAGGTTACCCACCCACGCAGCAGGATTAATTTTTTGGTTTCCGAAGGTGGCATCTTCTACAGCAATCGTTACTGCATTAAATCTCAGTCCGGAAGAGAACTGGAATTTCCTCCAATCAACCTGATGGTTAGTAAAAATTGCAAGATTTGCCGCGGTTGATCCATCGGCATACGAACCCCGCACAGCGGTCTCCTCATTAGTTACTGTATTCAGGTTCGAGGCTTCGCTTCCAACTTTATCAAAATAATATTCAATCCCAGACTGTGCATTCCAATGGGTTGTGGGATTAGAAATAACTTCGGCTATAAATCCTGTGGTGTTTACTTCATCGCGTTGCCTTCTAACCGTTGTTGAATTTATCTTTTGCGAAAATAATCCCTCCACCGATCGATTAAAGGAACCTGTAAGCCGGAGGGTTTGAACCCAGGGACTTTTAGAAGTAGTTTCCCACTTTAGATAGCTAAGCTGTCGCATTTGCGGATCGAAATTGTAAACACTATTTCCCCCTTGCGCAACCTGATCGTAGCGCGGCACCTCAAATTGCGTTAGCTGCTGAAAGGAAGCTGTCAATAAGCCAGTAGCCCCTGTTCGTACCAACAATTTTGCATCTCCCGCGCGCTCGTTGTAACCCGTAGGTGATAATGTTCCCAAATCTCCCCCGGCCTCTAACTCTCCAAAATGCCGCTCAGAAAAACCACTCTGAAAAGCAATTCTCTTTGTTCCGATTTCAAGCTCGGCCCGTCCACTTTTTTCCATGCCGCCACTCATCCACTTACCCATCACACGGCCCGCCACACTTGTTTTCTGTGGTGAAAAAGAGGGCACTTTTGAAATCACTTGCACTACTCCGCCTAACGCATCACTTCCGTACAAAACTGAACCACTGCCGCGAATTGCTTCAATTCTATCTACCAAACCCGGATCGATTGTATTCAGGTATTGATTTGGTCCGTATCGATAGGTGGAATTATTTAATCGGATTCCATCGACCAATAATAAAACCTGATTACCCACAAGGCCGCGGATGATGGGAGAACCGCCACCATGATTTGTTTTTTGTACCCAAACACCCGTTTGATTCATCAATGCTTCGGGCACCGTGCGCGGGGCATTTTGCAAAAGCATATCCTGACTTACAACGGTAACCGATTGAGAGACCTCGCTTGATAAAACTTCCTGACGTTTAGCCGTAACTACAACACCTTGATTCAACATGATTACAGATGGTTCAAGTCCAATACGAATCGAATCTGAAGCGTCTTTTATCATTACTTCAATGGTTGAAAAACCAACCGCGCTAATTCGTATCGCATGGGCACCCGGAACAGATGCCAATTGAAATTTCCCTACCCGATCAGATACGGTGCCCACTGTAGTGTTAACCCACTGAATGTGAACATCGGGAATTGGGAGATTATTTTTTTTCTCTATGACTGCCCCCTGAATAAACTGAGCGAAAGCACACTGGGAAAAAAGCAGAAAACAAATGGTATTTACGAATTCCATTCTGTTTTTAAAGTTATTCATCTTCACTCTCCGCCTGATGCAGAATAAAGGCTCCTCGCAAGGGAGATGGCATTTTACTATCTAAGCCTTTAATAGTCTTCCAGATTACTTCATTGAACTCAAGATCCGGAGCTGCATCCATCACCGCGAGGTTAAATTCTGCCGAACGTTTCGCAATAGCCGTAAATTTTTTATTCAATTCTTTAATGTCGTAGGTAGCCACTTTTGCATTATAGGATGTGAGATTCGGAGAAGCCGTAAAACATTCCCACATGGGCGTTGCGGCAGCATCGTACTGACTCATAGGCGGCAGCCCCAAGATTAACTCCATGGTTCTAAGCATTGAGGCAGTCGAATACATGCGACTAACCACGGCATTGCGTTTGGCATAAGGGCTTACGACAAAAGCAATTGTGCGATGGGCGTCTACATGGTCAGGACCATTCTGAGCATCATCTTCCAAAATAAAGATTGCCGACTCTCTCCAAATTTTGCTTTTACTCAGATGCTCAATTAAAGACCCCAATGCCAGGTCATTTTCAGCAACCATCGCTCTGGGTGTTGGCATTCCTACTCTTGCCCCGGCAGTATGGTCGTTGGGGAGACGAATGGTGCTAAACCGCGGCAGGGCATCAATTTGTACTAACGAATCAAAATCCTGTTTCCATTTTCCAAACCGAACCATATCCGGTATCTCAAGATCATACGATGGAAAATCCAAATCAAAATTATTCTCCAACGACTTTACTGCGGTTTTGCCGTTATTGACAAATTCGCCATAACTCCGGTAACTTACCCCTGCCCGCTTGCAATAATCCCAAATGAACCCATCTTTTGGAAACGCAATTTCACGCGTGCCTTCATAATCATAGCTGCCACCCCGCGAGCCATAACTAGTTGGCCAGGTCTTTTCTACGTAATCATTCGCATACCCAGCCATTGACCAATTGTGACCATCAGCACTAACCTCTGCATTCACATAAAAATTATCCAGCAGCACAAACTCACTAGCCAACGCATGATGGTTGGGGGTTACTTTTTCAGGAAATAAGCATAAGGTTGAATCACCATTTCCTTCTGGCATATCTCCCAGTACCTGATCATACGTTCTATTCTCTTTAATTATATAGAAAACATATTTTATAGGAGTAGGATCCCCTGGCTTTCGCGGAATTGGATTTCCAGTTTCACCTGCAGCCAGTCGTTCGATTTCTTTTGAATACGGACTGTTCTTATAGGTTTGTGTGGTGTAAATCGCCAGCTCTTCGGGTGTTGGCGTTGAAATGATTGAAAGTGTTCCTTTAAAAAGCGAACCGATGTATTGCGTTGAATCTGTTCTGCGCTCGTAAGGGTCAGGGCCTTTCGGATTGGGCAAGGAGCGAACTCCTTTGCCGTTGGTTACCCAAATCTTATCATTAAAAAATTTTACGGACGTTGGATACCAATCGGTTGGAATATAGCCAAGACTTTTACTATCGCCCGGATATCCAACATTAAACACAGCCAGACAATTGTTGTCCGCATTAGCGACATACAGCGTATGCTCGTCCGCAGATAGGGCGACTGCATTGGGTGTGCTGCCAGCCGGAGAATCCGGGTACAAGCTGGATGTAAGTACTTCAATTACTTTTTGTGCCTCGGTATCTATCACAGACACCGAATTATCGTTGGCGTGAGATACAAAAAGATACTTACCATCCTTAGTCAGCGTCATGTCATTGGGGTTGCTACCTACGGCAATCGTTGTTACAATTTTTCCTTTTTCAGGATCAACGAGCGCAACTTTATCGCCCCCCCAGAGTGAAACGAATACGGTTTTCCGATCCTTACTTAACAAACAAGTATAAGCTTCATAACCAAGTTCAATTTTTTGAATCGCTTTGGATACGATGTCAGCTATGTATAGCGAACTATCTTCCTTGGTAGCAATGAACAATCGGCCCTTCTCATCATCTAAGGCAATGCCGGTAGGTGATATTTTGACCGGCCAGGGTTTACCCAGAACAATAGAATCCACCTTCTCTAATTTTAAATTATAGATTGAATAAATAAGAATCATGTTATCATTGCCCCCGGAAGCGTATAGGCGGGTAGCTTCTTGATTAAAAGCCAGGCCATACCAGGATCTTTTTATCTCCACCTCATCCAGAATTTGTTCAGTGGCCACATCAATGAGGGTAATTGTTTGTTTACTCTGACCATTGTTTGTAACCGCCATCAATTTTCCACCAGAATCTACGACCAGATTCATTGGAAAATCGCCCAGCGGAATGGACGTGCCAGCCGGGCTGAGTGACCAGCCATTGGGAAGCAACACTTGCTTTTCAGCCAACTGATTCACCAATGGATGGATAGTAATTTCTTTTGGCTTGCAGGCGTACCAGCTGCCAGCCATGCACATGGCCGTAACAAAAAAGAATCCTGTTGACTTTATCATAGCAGTAAATTCAATGGTTCACCTTGGTGCGACCATCGCCATCGCGGGCCTTCTTTATTTCTTCCGGATCGTCAAGCATGGGTGACTCACCCATGGCCTTCCAATCAAATTTTTCATCGAATGGTTTCAACGCCTTGGCCGGATCAAAAATTCGTGGATCAACCAATACTGCGTTATAAGGTGTGAAGTCAGGCTTATCCGTAAAGCAATCGCTGAGCGTAGTGGTACCAAAATCATATTGATTGAGGTACGGAATGTTTAACACATTCCAGAAGGTTTTGAAGATAGAACCAAAGCTGTAATGCTGGTGGCTGTTAAAATTTCGTTTTGCGTACGGAGAAACAATCATCAGTATACTTCGGTGTGCATCAATATGATCGCGACCACCTTGTGCATCATCTTCGGTAACTACAATCATCATGTTTTTCCATTGCGGTAAGTGACTTAAGTATTCAATCACACGACCCAGCGCCAAATCGTTATCAGCCATATAACTCTCATTATAAGGAAAGCCTGCTTGTGGGCGTTCACCCGCGCCATGATCGTTAAGCAATTGTAAGGTAAGCATGTGTGGCAAATCTTTTTTCTGGTCAATGTACTTCTCGTTAATCTCTTTGATAAACACATCGGCCCGAAACTGATCGGGTATTGCCATGTTGAAAGTTGGGAACAATCGGGAGGTGCGATCGAACATAGGGCCAGGAACAGGATAGTTAACCAGGTAGCGAACTCCGCCATACTTAAACGTAGAATCGGCAAAGCTTCCAGCATCAAACTCAACACCAAAACCAAAATTATAGAATTCAATAGCATTGCGGTGCATATGGTCCCACATGCTACCATGCTGGTTATAATCTTCCGGATAGATGGCACCGGAAGCACCGGTCATTCCAAATTTTCCGGGGGCTTTTGATTCTTCCTTCTGGCTTCTTCCGCCTCCATAAGCTGCAGGGTGTGTGGTCTCCATCCACTCATTAGGATACGTGTTGGTAAGCCATCGATGCCCATCTGCAGATACATCTGCATCCACATAAAAATTGTCAGATAACGTAAACTCTTCAGCGAGTTTTAAATGGTTAGGCATTACGGTAGCACGATTAACAAAAGAAGTTTTACTTCGATTAGAGAAGGATCGATTATCGCCATAATGCGCTAGGGATGTATCTCCCTTTCCATTTTTCAGCTGGCCAAATACTTCATCGTAGGTTCTGTTCTCTTTCGAGATAAAAACAATATACTTAATGGGTGACTCACTTTGATTGATTGCTTGCGGGATTGGATTTTTATCTTCGCTAACAGCACCTTGTTTGAATGAAAAATTATTAGCCACTACTTTTTGTGTGAGCTCAACCAATTGTTCATCGGTTGGTAGATCAATCACGGAAACAGTGCCGCGCATTAACGAGCCAATGTAATCTGATCCGCGACCTTCGAAAGGAGCTATAAAATCTTTCCCGCCATTCGGGCCGCTGCCATAACCCTTGGCATTCGAAACAATTAATTGTTTACTATCAGGCGTAACTTTTAGTTTGGATGGAAACCAACCTGTAGGAATATGACCCAATACCTTTTGCGAAGCGACATCGATCACCGCCACAGCATTGATACCAGCTTCGGCAACAAATAGTCTTTTTTGATCTGGAGAAATAGCAAGCCCGAAAGGAATAACACCTTTTAAGTTACCAAGACGTTCGTCAAGTTTTAGTTCGATTGAATTAACAACCGTGCCTTGCTTCGCATCAATTACTGATATGTTATCGTTATTGCCGTTACTTACATACACAAATTTATCAGTTGCTACTAATGAGTTTGGACTCGATCCGCCTACAGCGGGAATACCTTCAACCTCTTGGCCCACCAACACACCCGTCTTCACTTTGGAAACAACTTCCGGTTTTTCTTTAGTGAGATCTATACTCCACACTGAAAATGACTCCGGTGTATTTGGATCGCCAAGTCCTTCCACTTCTAGTGTATCATTTTTAATTCCTTCCTTCATCTCTTCGGAGCCATACGCTGTTGACGGGAATCGTAATGCAGTTTCTTTCAAATGATCTTTATCTAACGATTTTATGTAGCTGTATTCAAACATGCCCACGTTGGCCACATAAGCAGTTTGTTCATCTGGCGACAATGCAATCCCGAAAGGATAGCGACCCGTTTTTACATTGTGAAGTACTTTCTGTTTTTCAGTATCGATTACAAGCATTCTAAAATTAATCTGATCAACCACATACAACCGATCACCTTTCTTATTCAAAACCATATCCCCTATATATCCATCGCTATAATCCGAATCATCAAACGACTTGTTGCAGGAGATCTCACCGATCTTTTTAAAAGTTTTTAAATCGAAGATGTAAATGCGATTTTGTTGGCCGCCTGCTACATACACTTTTGAATTGTCGGGTGAGATGGCAAGCCCCATAAAGGCAGCTTCCAGCAACCCTTCCTCTGTGTCACCTGTTTCAGGAATTTGTTTTACGAAAGGCTCGTTGCTATTATAATTCTGAATAATTGAAATTGAAAATGGTCCGGTGCCTGAGTTAGCGGTAATAATTGTTTTACCATCCGGACTTAATATTAGGCCAAACGGATGGGGTGCCACCACAATCTGTTTTCCTGTTGGAGTAAGGAGTCGCCCATTCGGGATTACCGTTGTTCCGGTTTTATTTATTTGTGTATATAATTCAACAGCGGGTGCTGTTGCTACCCATTGTGATTCAGATGTTTCCTTCTTTGTTGAGCAACCTGCTAACATGGCAAAAGAAATTAGAATTAAGTACCGCATGAGAATAAATTAGAAAGAAAGATACCAGTCTGAAATTACTTTTTAATTACCGTTGACATAACTGCGCCTGGTTTGCGCGCATTTTTATACTCGACTCCAAGCAGCGCGCCCATAGTGCTGGCAATCTGGTTCTGATAAAGCTGCTCGTCATTCTTTATTTCACCTATAGCCGGAGTATCAGGCCCCATCACAGCCATCCAGATTTGGTCGGCAACCGGAATCTTTTGTCCGTGGCTCTTCCATTCTTCAGCAGTCGTTCCGCGCCCATGATCGCTCGTAATAATTAAGGTTGTCTTGTTTTTATATTTTGTATCGGATTGAAGATAAGCCCACAACTCGGAAATGAATTTATCGGTATAGTTGGCAGAGTTTAAATAGGCACCATACTCGCCTCCATGTGCAAAGTCATCCGTTTCATCAAAAGCTAAATAAAGAACCCGTGGCTTATTCTTTTTAAGATATTCAAGGCCATAGTAAAACGTAAACGCATCGAGACGTACCTCACCTAGTGGATTTGGAAGATTAAGAATCATCTTATTCATCATCTTCTCGGCTTCCGTCAAACTAGTGCCCTTCACTTCTTCTACACCCGTACTTACATAAACGCCACTGCGCTTGTCGTTTATGATGTAGGGAAAAACATCCCAAGAAGAAAACGCGGCAACTTTTCCTTTAAAAGCTGGCTGACTGTTTAAAAACTCCAATACGGTGGTATTGGGATTATAAATTTTATCGTTAGAATTGATTCGGTCGTTATCGGCACTGCCGGTCAAGATTTCATTGTAACCTGGATATGAAAATAATTGATTATTGGTTACGTTCACTTTACTACCCATGTCTCTATTGCCATGCAGTTGACCTTGGGTTGCGATTGTATTCCAGAAAAATGGAAGCAACGCTTTTCTTCTTTCAGTTAAATCATCACGCCAATACTTTTCTTTTAGTTTAGGATCTTTGAGATACACCTGCTGCTTCATAAATGAAGAATCGGCACCATTAAAAACCTCCTGCCAGCGCAAACCATCAAACGTTATCAAGATTATATTTTCAGTTCTATTTTTTTGCTGAGCATTAACCTGACAAAAGTTAGATACAAGCAAGGCGAGTAGAATCAATTTTAGTTTCATAGAACAAGTTAAATATTTTAAATTTTAAAATCAGTTAAAAAAATCCGAGGCCTTTCGGCCCCGGATAAAACACAAATAAACCCAGCTTAATTATTATCCCACCATACTGGTGTGTTGATTAAATCGGCACCTTGTCTTGAAACCGCTTCCGTTCTATTTGTCGCATTTAAAGATTGCTCAGACAGCGGATAGATATAGCGAATCGGAATTTTATTGTCATTAAGATTGCTTGCGCCCGGAGTTAATGCAGGCAATCCTGATCTGCGCCAATCATACCAAGCCTCCAAGCCATTGAAGAATAAGGCAATCCATTTTTGTGTAGCCACCTTATTCAGTTTTTCTTGAGTTGTTCCTGTATAAGCTACAGAACTTTGTGTTAAAAAGCTCGCTGGCATAGCAAGGTCAATTCCATAGCTGGCAGGCACAATGCCTCGGTAGTAATCAAAGTTTGCATTAATACCATTGGTGTAGAATGTTTCGGCAACACCCGAAGTAATCAAATTCCTTTCGCGCGCCTCAGCCAGAATAAACTGAAGTTCAGCGTAGGTCATCAATAACCCTCTTGAGGCATTTGCTACCGGAACGGCTTGCCCAGTATCGTTGCATACCAGACAGGCAAAGGTATAGCCCACACGCGAAACATTTTGCGGACCACCATTGAAACTAAGTGCCTGAGTATCTTCAAGTCCATTAGGGATACCTTGAATTAACGGAGATCCTACAATCACAGAATTTTGCGTTGGCCTTCCAAAAACCGCCAAACGAGGGTCGCTATTTGCAGTCAATAGATCAGCCAACGTTTTGCTTAGTCGAAACTCGTCAAACGAACCTACACGGGTAGTGTAAAGTGGCCATTGGTTTGGTGCGCCAACCTGATAAACCAAAGCAGCATTGTCGCCATTGTTTTCAAAAATCGGATTCTGAGTTGTATTGCCGATAATTTCCTGCATGTCTGCAGCAACATTTCGTTTATTAGAAATGCGCATGAGATAGCGAAGGCGAAGTGAGTTGGCAAGTTTGCGCCATTTAATAATTGAACCCGCACCACCTCCATAAAGAATATCTCCACCAATGGCCTCGGAACTTGTACCTAAAATTTCATTTGCCTTTTTTAAATCAGCGAGTATGCCGTTATAAATAGTTTCTTGGGCATCGTATTTGGTCAGGTAGATACCTGCAGACTTACCCTTGTTGGCTTCTGAATATGGAATATCTCCATACGCATCGGTTGCCAATGAAAACATCCACGACTTAAGCACTAGCGCAACTCCTAAATAATTATTTTGAACCGGTGACGCCTTTTCAGCAAAGTTGATAACGTTTTGCAAATTACGCATGTTGCCATATACCGTATTCCAAATTCCATTCTGCTCGCCCCACAAGTAGCGATCTTCGTTTACAAACTGAATTTTGGCGGTATGCTGAACGACAATGTTACCAATGCCCCAGGCCTCGCCAACTTGATTATTAAGCGTATTACGGATTACACCCGATAACAACAGATCCGGAGTAACATCAGTTGGTACATTCTGATTCGTATTGATCTCCTCGAAGTTGTTATCACACGAAATCGCAGTGCACAAGGCCGACAGAACTAAAGCTATTTTAATTATTCTAGTTTTCATCATATTAATTTTTATAACTCACAATCAGAATTTCAATCCAACATTTACTCCGTAACTTCTTGACGATGGTATGGACATAAATTCAATACCAGGCAAGGCAGTGCCACCTGAGTAAGACATCGTTTCAGGATCGATGTGTGGCACATCTGTCCACAAAGCAAGGTTTCTTCCAACAAAGGAGATATTCACGCTTCTGAACGGAGTTTTCTCAAATAGCTTGTCAGGGAATGTATAACCGACTTGAAGTTCACGAAGCTTGGTAAATGAAGCATCGTACATCGCGCCTTCAGCAATATTTCGCCCACCCGTCCACGCTGTGTGCCACTGACGCGGAAGCACTCTGCGTGTGTTTTCGCTAAAGGTGCCGTCACCATTTGAAACTACACCATCCCCAATAACATACGTACCCACGGGTGCATTTAATAATTGCGGATCGGCCTGAACCGAAGCTTGAGGGTAATACCCATTTTCGCGACCTTCCAATGTTTCGCTGATAATACCGCCTTCGCGCCCTACCGTCTGTGTTTCTGAATATACTTCGCCACCGTGTCGAATATCAAACAAAGCACTTACTTTAAATCCTTTGTAAGTAAACGTATTGCTGATACCCGCCATCCAATCGGCATTGTAATTACCTAATTTAATTCGAGAAGTTGTGCGAACAGGGCGACCTTGGCTATCGAAAACCATTTCACCTACAAACTGTCCATTTGCACTATAGTAAGGCTTACTTGCATCCGTATTTTGAACTCGAGCAAATGCAATTCCATACATATCGCCCATACGCTCGCCAACCCGGGCTTCAATACTTACTCGTCTGCTAGCCATCACAAAGTTGGTAAGGCCATCGGACAAGGACACTACTTCGCTTCTGTTGCTTGAATAGTTGATGTCTAAATTCCATTGAAAGCCGCCTGCCAACTTTACAGGAATTGTATTTAACATTAACTCCACACCATAATTTTTAATTTCACCCGCATTGATGGCTCGGCTGTTATAGCCACTTGTTATGGAAAGCGGAATATTGAGGATCTGATTTGTTGTAATGGTATGGTAATAGGTTACATCCAATCCTACTCTATTTCCAAAAAACTTTAAGTCAACACCAGCCTCGTAAGAGGTACTAATTTCTGGCTTCAAACTAAAGTTTGCTAAACGGTCAGTCTCGCCATAAACTTGCGAGTTACCAAACGGATCACCGGGATTAAAAGATTGAGTAAATGTAAAAGCGTCTGTATCGTTTCCTACCTGCGCAACACTTGCCCGTACTTTTGCAAATGAAAGAAACTTGGGTGTTTCAAACATATCAGACACCACCGCACTCAAAGCTGCCGAAGAGTAGAAGTAAGAATTGTCTTGTGAACCAATACCCGCATCCTTTAATTCTTGAGGCAGGGTAAGCGCACTTGACCAATCATTACGAGCCGATAAATCCAAAAACAAAATATTCTTATACCCTAGCTGCACTGACGTGTAAAGACTGTTGATTCTTTTCTGAACGTCCGACTGTGAAGACTGCAAGGGCGCTCTAAAATTTGTAAGACTGTAGATTTCTGGAATATTTAATTGAGGCGCATTAACTTCTAAAAACTCTGATCTCTGACGGAGTTGGTTTCCGCCTAATGAAGCAGTAAGCGTGAACATCGAAGGCACAATTTCCTTATTAAATGTTAACAAGAAATCAGAGTTACGTTCCTCAGTAACAATTTTCGCTTCGCGATATTGACCAAACGGAAACCGCTGGGTGCTAAATGCTCTGCGGTATTGCCTGCGTTCGCTGGCAAAGTCAGATGCCGTGCGCAGTTGAAGGCTCAACCAACTTGTAAAATCATACTTCAACGAAACATTGCCAATCATACGATCAACATATTGCCCGTTGGTATTCTCAAACATTGTAAAGTATGGATTGTCGTGATAGTTATAGTTAAAATTATATTGCCTTCTTCCCTCCAGCCCCGGCATCCAATAATTTTGAAGGTCGGCAACATTTACTGAGCGAGGCAGCCAGCAATTAAATAAATACATGATGTTTTCGGTACCATAGCTAATCGATGGCCGGTTATCGCTTTCGCTTTTTATATAGCTCACAAATGCTCGTGCAGAAAATTTATCACTTAAATTATAGCCACCACCAAACGACACAGTATTTCTGCGCAGGTCGGTATTAGGCACCGTTCCGGTTTGATCTAAACTGGTGTACGACAATCTGAAGTCACCTTGTTTATTGCTACCCAACAGCGCTACGTTGTTAGTCAATGTTCTGCCCGTTTGAAAGAAATTTTTTACTCCGTTCGGATCGTTTAACCAAGGTGTTGGTGTAATTACACTTCCGGCAGGGGCGTTTAAATCTCCTCCACGAAATGGAATAGGTTGTCCATTTAATGTTCTTGGTGAGTTGAACTGAGGATATGATTGACCACTAAAAGCTGGTCCCCAACTTTCATCTACACCATCCGTTAACCCGGCACCACCACCATTCACAAATGCAAAATCACCACCGTTGCCATTCCCCTGTCCATACACATTTTGATACTCGGGCAATCGCAAAACAGACTCAAAAGTTGTGTTAGAATTTATCTCAACGCCTAAACCTTTTGAGCCTTTGCCTGACTTGGTTTTAATTACGATAACACCATTGGCAGCGCGTGAACCATAGAGAGCCGCAGCTGCAGCACCTTTTAATACAGTAAGCGACTCAATATCATCGGAGTTTACAAAACTGGCACCATTACCAAAATCAACTTCAAGATTTCCCCTACCCGAAGCTCCAGTTATTCCATTTGAAATAGGTACTCCATCAATAACATACAGGGGTTGATTCTTATTTAAATCCACAGATCTTTCACCACGTATCGTGACACGTGCCGAACCACCAATACCCGATGGACTTCCCACAACGGTAACACCTGCTATTTTTCCTGCTAACTGATTTACTACATTGGTTTCGCGCGCTGTGGTAAGATTTTCACCTGAAACACTTTGCACTGCATAGCCCAATGCCTTCTTATCTTTTTGAATACCTAGTGCGGTAACCACAATCTCAGAAAGTTCAGTGGCATCGCTGGCCATTGTTATGTCAATAGAAGCTCGGTCATTAATTGAAACTTCCTGACTTTTAAACCCTACGAAAGAATAAATAAGAACATCAGATCCCGACCCTACGGTGATTAAATACGTCCCGTTTGCATCCGTAATTGTTCCGTTTGCGCTTCCCTTTACCAGAATGTTTACCCCGGGTATCGGACTTTGATCTTCTCCGGAAATTATTTTACCGGAGACCTGAATCTGGGCCATGGCAAACTGAGTTGCAAATAGCCCCACCATTAACAGCAAAGCAGATCTAAATAGCTTTGCTGAGTTTCTTCTCTTTACAAGGAGTAGAAGTTGTTTCATAAAATTTTTATTTGGTTGGTTACGCAACAAATGTTGACAACTGGATTGATGTAAACTTTAGTGAGAGGTTATTGATCGGTTAATAGAAGTGAGCCTTTTAGCCAAATGGGTAATGCTGGGATAAATTGACAATTAAGAAACACGCAAAAACATCAACTACATCGAAGGATGCTGTTAAGGCTATGTTAAGAATGGCACCGAGTCTTAGTGCCGGCAATTGAGAGTAAAATCAATTTTAACTTCCTAGAACAATTAAAATATTTCAAAATCAAGATCGGTTTAAAAAATCCGAGGCCTTGCGACCCCGGAAATTAAAACAATTAAACCCGCTTGTTATTTATTAATCCAAAGTTCGTTATCAACATCATCAACGGCTGAACCAAATTGACTTTGTAGGGACGCTTTCAAATTTGACTCATTGTAAAACGTTTCAGCAGTTGGGTATAACCAACGTTTTGGTATAACATTACTGTTGCCGGTGCCCGGCCCGGCATGGAATACTGGAACTCCAGTTCTACGATAATTAAAGTAAGCCTCTTGGCCAGAGTTTTGAAAGAAAGCCAAATACTTTTGATTGAGAATCTGATTCAAGCCGGTAGCATTGTTTCCAGCATAGGCAACAGAACCCTGGGCAAGATAATTTGTAATAGATGCTGCGAATGTTCCAATCTGATTATCTTCATCTTGTTCATAAATTGGAATTTGCGTTCCATCTTCAATTCCATAGAAAGACATAGAGGCTTTAATTCCATTTTCATAATAGGTTTTCGCATCACCCGTTACCCAACCACGGTTTATTGCTTCCGCTACTGTGAAACATAATTCCCAATAGGCCAATTGAACTCCCGGCTCGGGTCCGGTTAACGTAGTATAATAACGCTTTTGGTTTATAAAAGAGTACACTCCGTCACCAGCCTTTACGGTCATATCATCCAGACTCTCACCTGCAGGAGCACCTACATAAGCAGTAAAGCTATTGGCAGGAACACCGGCAGTAATTTTTGCTTTAGCAGGATTGGCCGCAACAAAAATGCGTGGATCGTTGAGATCAGTTAGTCCCTTCACATGAGTTTCTGTCAGGTTGTAACGACCCTTATCGAAACCACGATTACCCGGAAAGGTTGGATAGATTTGCGTAGAACCATTGTACACATAATTCATGTTATCGCTATTGCTGGTCATTACCGGAAACTCCGATGGATTGCTAATAACTGCGGCAAAACGCTGCTTCACACTTAACTCCGCATCCGTATCGTGTTTACTTAAACTTATCAGCACTCTAAGTTTAAGGGTATTCACGGCTTTTCTCCACTTTGACAAATCGTTGTTGAAATAAAAATCACCTTGTAAAGAGAGATCGTTAGCAGCAATTAATTGCTTCAAATCGGCATTGGCCTCATCTAACCAATTCAATACCTGTACATATACCTCTTTTTGGGAATCATAGGTAGGTTCCTTTACTTCCAATCCTTTCAATGCTTCAGAAAGTGGAACATCGCCCACGCGTTGAGTCATTCGCACATAAAATACCGCTTTGAAATATTTACCCAAGGCTGAATATGGATTTAGATCCGCACTTGACTTAGCAGCTTCTTCTTCCATTTTAATTACATTCTTCAGCGTCAGATAGCTGAGAGAGGCGTTAGTCCAATACTCATTGGTGCCATAATAGTTGTAGTTGCACGACCAAAACTGATTTTGGCGATGCTCCAATGACCACGGTTCTTCATTAAGATCACTGAGTATTCCCCGCAGCACAAGTGATGGCGGTACGGATGCAGGCCGGTTTTCGTTCAAACCGATTTCTGCAAAATCCTGACAGTTAAACGATACCATCATGGCAATCGCAAGCGTTATATATTGAGTTGTCTTCTTCATAATTTTTAGTTAAAAAGTAATATTCACATTAAATCCATAACGTCTTAAAGTTGGCGACTGCAGAGAAGAATAAGCATCGGGCGCAACGAACTGGTCGATATCTACGTCTTTCTTCTCAGCAAAATACAGCAGGTTTCTTCCTACTATGGAGAAAGAAGCTTTTCGAATAAACGACCGCTCTAGTAGCGCGGATGGCAAATTATAAGTAAGGGTAACTTCTCTAAGTTTTGCATACGAACGACTGATCACATTGAACTCCTCTGCCTGGTAGTAGCGGCTAATATAGTCTTGCAGGAATGTGGCTGTAGTATTAGGTGCAAATTGCAATTCATCGTAGTTTGTGATTGCGCCTGTAATCGGATCATACTCTATAGCAGCCCCATTTGATACTACCACACCTTCACCTTTATACGATTTCACACCCAAAGCATCTTGTGCTCTTGCCACTCCCATGGCTCCTTGAACTGTTTCGATATGACGACCACCACGGAAGGTCTGACGTTGAATGTAATCGACAAGAATACCGCCTACACGACCATCAAATTGAAACACTAAACCCCAGTTTTTGTAGTTGATCCTATTCGTAATACCCCATGACCAGTCTGGGTTTGTATTGCCAAGGAATTGCGAAACTGCGGTGCGAATTGGGCGACCACTGGCATCATTGATCAATTGGCCATCCTGAGTTTTATAGAATGCACCGGCATAGTAGGCATCTACGCGATCACCTATTTTAATAAATCCTAAACGGTCGGCATTGCCCGGCAACTCTTTTAAGGTTTCTTTAAAAGAGCCGTAGTTAAACAATATGTTCCAGTTCAAGCCATCCGGATTCTCCAATGGCTTGGCTGTTAGCACGACTTCTAAACCGGTACGCTGTGTTTTTGCACCGTTAGCAATAAAACCCGTATATCCTGTAGTTGAAGAAAGAGGCTGATTGGAAATTTGTGGGCCATCGATGTTATTAAAGTAAGTAACATCCAAGCCTATTCGGTTATTGAGAAATCGTGCGTCCAAACCTATTTCAGTAGCTGATGTGAAGTAAGGCTCCAGCTTAGAATTCGTTAGTGTATTCGGATAGTAAGCACCAGGCTGGTTGTTATAAACAAGAGGCGTACTATAAACCGCTTGGTTTCCATACGTAGGTCCACCGTAAGGTGTTCTATAAGAGGATCCATAATCCAAAGGATAGGGTGCATTTGGAGTTGCTCCAATAGTTGGTGTAGTAAAGCCCTCACCTACTCTCGCATAAGCACCTCTTAGTTTAAGCAGGGATATAGCGGCCGGCAACTTCAAAGCTTCAGATAATACGACACTCACCGAGGCCGAAGGGAAGAAATACTTCGTTTCCGTTGGATATAGTGTTGAGTTGTTATCTACCCGACCCGTGGTAGAGAGTGTTAACCAATCGCGCAATGAAAAATCAAGCGTATAGTAGTAACTATACACAGCCATAGGGGCGCGATAATTATACGCTTTTATTGGATTGAGCGAATTATCAAAAGTATAGGCTCCCGGAGTAAGCGAAGAGGCCGGAACATTTAAATAATCGGTGGTGATGTAGCTAGAACGATAATCGAATGCGCGAATGTTGCCACCCAATGAGGCCGTTAAATTCATGTCAGTTGTTAGATCTTTATTGAACGTCACTAACAAATCGGTATTACTATCGAAAAGATTTCTATAATCCTCCCGATAATCCCCTTTGGCCTGTTCGCGACCATACACGGTTGCCGAGTAAGGAAATTTTTCACTTCTGAAAAGATCATACGTGCTAACACTGGTTCTTCCTAACACTTGCAGATAATCCGTTATCTTATAGTTTAACGACATGTATCCATAAATGTCTGTTTTTTGGTGGCCACGCAGCCACTCATAGGTCAAGAAGTATGGGTTATTATACCGGGTATAATCCGCGTAGATTTGTTGAACCCCTTCTTTTCCTTTCTGCCAGTAGTTTCTCATATCATTAATATCCCAATCGGCAGCTCCCCAAATGGTAATGTTATAGATCATGCTATTAGGACCGTATTGAACATCGGGAAAGTTGTCGCTGTATTGGCGATTATAATTGATGTTTGACTCAAAACGAAGTCTATCTGAAAAGTCCAATCCCGTAGTAACATTAAAGTTGTCGCTGTTTAATCCAGAATTTGGCACCTGTCCTTTTTGATAGCCGTGGGTATAAGAAAACCTCAAATCATATTTTTCGCCACTGGCAGATACGGCAATGTTGTTCGTTGAAAGCACGCCAGCATTTAAGAAATTCTCGAGGTTATCTTTTCCGCGAGCCACCCACGGTGTAGGTATTATGTTTCCTGTAAACGTAGTTCCGCTTGGGAAGGTAGTGGTATAAGTATTATTAGGATCAACTACTCCATCATACTGCGGAATTAGCTGTCCATCAAAACGAGGTCCCCAGATATCATAATCTGAATCATATAAGCCACTACCTTTACCATCGCCAAATGCGTACCGGCCATGGTCGCCAGGGCCATACTCATCCTGAACTTTTGGGATGGTTAGGAATGTATTGTCCCACATAGTGGAAGAATTGAAGTCAATACTAAATCCACGCTGATCCTCAGAACCCTTCTTGGTAGTTATAATAATCGCTCCATTTACTCCCCGGGTACCATAAAGTGCAGAGGCAGAAGGACCTTTTAATACGGTATAAGATTCAATGTCATCAGGGCTGATATTCCAGGTGTCAGAATTGATAGGATTTCCATCTACTACATAGAGTACATTGCTACGGCCTCGTAATGAAATTGCCGGAGCACCAATCATCTCGCCCGAAGAACCTACGGATAATCCTGCCACTTTACCCACCAATGAATTTATGGCGTTGGGCTCGCGAGCTTTAATTAGCTGATTTCCCTTTACCTCTTGGGTTGCATAGCCAATTTTTGATTTATCTTTTTGTATACCCAACGCTGTAACCACAATCTCAGAAAGCTCAGTGGCATCGCTGGCCATTGTTAGGTCAATAGAAGTTCGATCATTAATTGAAACTTCCTGACTTTTAAACCCTACGAAAGAATAAATAAGAACATCATATCCCGACCCTACGGTGATTAAATACGTCCCGTTTACATCCGTAATTGTTCCGTTTGTGCTTCCCTTTACCAGAATGTTTACTCCCGGTATCGGACTTTGATCTTCTCCGGAAATTATTTTACCGGATACCTGAATCTGAGCCATGGCAAACTGAGTTGCAAATAGCCCCGCCATCAACAGCAAAGCAGATCTAAATAGCTTTGCTGAGTTTCTTCTCTTTACAAGGGGTAGAAGTTGTTTCATAAAATTATTGGTTGGTTGCGCATCAAAAGTCGACAACAATTTTTCTCATATTGTTAACTTCAGGTTAAATAATAACCCAATACAGGTGATTAAATACAAAAACTAAAACGAAGTTTATTAAAATATAAAATAAAATTTTGCGATAAATCATTTTATCAAAATATTGTTCGTTTAAAAAAATTGAAAACAGGTTTTTCTAATTGCCTTCCTCGAAAAAGAATCGCCAAAAAAACAGGATTGATGTAAACTGTTGTAAGAGGTCACTGATTCGGCTGATAAAAATGAGCCTTTTAGCCAAATGGGTAATGCTGGGATAAATTGACAATTAGGAAACACGCAAAAACATCAACTACATCGAAGGATGCTGTTAAGGCTATGTTAAGAATGCTCCAAGACCTTTCAACTGAAGGGAAAAGTTTACAAATAGGAAACAAAAAATACTATGGACGATGAACTAACAGGCCATATCGGCAAAAGAATCAAGTCGTTACGAAAAGAAAGAGGATTGACCTTGCAAATTTTAAGTGAGCGGTCGCTTGTAACAAAAGGGCTGTTATCTAAAATTGAAAACTCAAGGACGATTCCCTCGCTGCCCGTACTGCTTAAAATAATAAAAGGATTGGAGCTTACTGCCAAAGATTTTTTCGACAATCTGGCTATTCTGAATGGCAAAAACTACATTCACTGCAAGTACGAAAATTATCAGGCACTGCAGAAAGAAGACCGACCAGGCTTTGATTATAAATTCATTTTAAGTCAATCTATATTAAGTAGTATGCTCGAGGTGGTATTATTAACCGTAAACCCCGGAGCTAAAAGTCAGCCGACTCAAACCGATGGATTCGAATTCAAATACATATTGTCTGGAAAATGTCACTACTATATTGATGGCGAAGAAATTTTACTGGAAGAAGGTGACTCACTTTATTTTGATGCCTCAAAGCCACACAACCCGGTAAATAAGTTTAGAAAGAAAGTTACGATTTTGGTACTTTACTTCTTAACAGCAAAATAAAGAGTAACCTACTTGTAATAAATAATAAAATCTTCATTTTGCGATGAATTAAGTTATATGAATTCAAATCATTTTGATGTTGTTGTTGTTGGCGCTGGAGTGCTGGGAACTTTTCACGCCTATCACGCTGCCGAACTAGGAAAAAAAGTATTGCTAATCGAAAAAGATTCCTTTCCCGTGCAGGCAACGGTTCGAAATTTCGGACAGATTGTTCCATCAGGTATGGCGGGAGCCTGGTTTAACTATGGTTTATACAGCTCACAACTCTATAAAAATATCCAATCGGAATATGATATTTCTATCCGTCAAAATGGAAGTGTCTACATTGCTTCCAATGCCGATGAGCAACAATTGATTCATGAGCTCAAGCAGCAGATGGATGAAAAGAATTATGAGGCTATTTTGTTAACTCAAATTCAATGTTTACAAAAATGGCCCGCACTTCTACCTTCTTATTGTCGCGAAGGGCTTTACTTTCCGCAAGAACTAAGTGCTGAACCTAACGCATTGATTTACAAACTCCTTTTTTACATCACGCGAAAATTTCCATCACTCAGGTATTATACCCAAACTGCCGTTGTTGGTTGTGAGCTTAAAGAAGGTAAGGTTAAAGTATCAACCAACAAGAACGAGACATTTACCTGTGATGAAGCTATCATCTGCAATGGCAGTGAGTTTGAATTTCTATATCCAGAATTATTTCGGGCAAGTGGTATAGTGGTAAGTAAACTCCACATGTTGAAAACTATTCCGTATCCTGAGGCCGGATTGGATGGAAATATTTTAACGGGCCTTACCATAAGGAGGTATGAATCTTTTAAGGCGTGTCCCTCCTATTCAAAAATTGAGACGCCACCTGAACTTCAGGAATTAACAAAATGGGGAATCCACATTCTTTTCAAGAAGGCAATTGATGGATCAATTATACTTGGCGACTCGCATGAGTATGCACCGGCAGGTGAAATTGAAAAGCTTGGGTTCGAACTTAATCAGCATATTAATGATTTGATGCTAAAAGAAGCTGCAAGAATTGTAAACATGGGCGAATTAAAAATAGCTACCAGTTGGGCTGGATATTATTCGCAGCATGCTGAAAAAGATATTGTAGAGATTGATCTTGATAAAAAAATACACATAAGAACTGCTATTGGTGGAAAAGGTATGACCTCATCAGCTGGGTACTCCAAAAAAAGCATTGATAAGATTTTCAAGAACTAGTTTATATTGGCACTGCAATGTGGACCAACTTTCATACGCATACTTCTTATTGTGATGGAAAAGGTTCGTTTCAGGACTTTATAGATGTTGGCGAAACCAAAAGCCTTGGTTTTTCTTCGCATGCACCGCTTCCCTTTTCTACCTCGTGGGCAATGAAAAGCGAATTGTTATCGGACTATCTTAACCAGATTCAACAACTAAAGGAAATAGTAAAATCTACTGAAATATATGCAGGACTGGAAGTTGATTATATTCCCGGGCTTATTGCACCTACCGATTTTAAAAATCTTGATTACACAGTTGGGTCAATTCACTTTGTTGACTCTTTTATTAGTGGAGTTCCTTGGGAAATTGATGGACTTCATTCTCTGTTCCTCGAGGGACTGAAATCAATCTTTAAAAACAATCATCAAAAGGCCTGGGGCCGATACTTTGAATTGACGCGCGAAATGATTCGTGAAGCACCACCCACTATTCTTGGTCATTTGGATAAAATGAAAATTCAAAATACAGATTCTAAATTTTTCAGCGAAAGCGAAACCTGGTATCGCAATGAAATTAAAGAAACAATAGCCGCGATAAAACGAACTAATATAATAGTAGAGGTAAACACCCGCGGCATCTATCAAAAAAAATCAGCCACAACATATCCAAGTCCGTGGATTCTTGAATTAATTAAGGAAGCAAAGATTCCAATCACACTAAGTTCAGATGCGCATCATCCCCAGCATTTGATTAGTGAGTTTGGGGCAACGGCTATACTTCTGGCTAAAATTGGTTTTAAAAAAATAAGTATTCTTACTCAAGGCCAATGGAAAGAAGTTAACTTTAGCCAAAACGGAATACACTTTGAAAGTTAAAAATTCTAAAATCACCAACTGGCTTTCGCAAACCAATGGCTTTTGGTTTACCGTCTATACAGCACTATCAGCATTTTGTCTTTACACATGCATCTATGCATTTAGAAAAACTTTTGCGGCTGCGACATTTGATGGACTTGCATTTGCAGGCATTAGTTATAAGGTATGGATGGTAACGTTTCAGGTTGTTGGCTATGCATTAGCCAAATTCATTGGCATTAAAGTAATCTCCGAATTAAAAGCGCATTCAAGAGCGTTTGGCATTTTGTTGATGGCAGCAATAGCTGGTGCATCTTGGTTTTTCTTTGCCTTAGTCCCTGCTCCATATAATTTAATATTTCTCTTTACAAATGGATTGCCATTGGGTTTAGTCTGGGGGATGGTATTCGGATATCTGGAAGGCAGACGCATGACTGAAGTGTTAGGTGCATCACTTGCGGTCAGTTTTATTTTTTCTGCCGGATTGTGCCGTTCCATTGGGGCTTTTGTAATGCGCGACTGGGGCACGTCTGAATATTGGATGCCGTTTGTGGTTTCGTGTTTGGCAGTTATTCCCCTGCTTCTATTCCAATTCTTGTTAGACAAAGTTCCACCACCAACTTTATTAGACGAACAGTTACGCACTAAGAGATTGCCTATGAACGTTGGCGAGCGCAGACTTTTTACAAAAACATTTTTACCGGGTATTATTCTTTTCATTCTTGCCTATGTCTTACTCACCACATTTCGGGAATTCAGAGATAATTTTTCTGCCGAGATTTGGAAATCACTTGGCATGGGTAACGATCCCTCCATTTATACCTCTACCGAAATTCCAGTTTCCATTATCGTGCTTATTTGTATGGGCAGTTTAATGCTTATTAAAAACAATAAGCTGGCGCTTATGGTCAATCATATCATTATTGGTTTTGGCATGTTGATGATTGGGGTGGCAAATTATTTTTTTGAACAACATCTGCTTAGCCCACAAACCTGGATGACGCTGGTGGGCATTGGCTTGTACCTTGGTTATATTCCCTTCAATAGTATTTTCTTCGATCGGCTACTTGCCGCATTTAAATATGTTGGCACGGTAGGATTCTTAATGTATCTCGCAGATTCATTTGGCTATTTGGGTAGTATAGGGGTACTCTTTTTTAAGGAGTTTAGCTACACAGAGATTACCTGGCTCAATTTCTTTTTAGCAGGCGGCTACTTTATGTCGGTAGCTGGAACTCTGTTGATAGGTGGATCGATGATTTATTTCCATTACAAACACAGGGAATGGAAAAGCTCTGTTGTCAATTCGAAGCCAGCAGATTTGCTGACCTGACCAGATTGTTATACTCTTTAATAATAAGTACTGCGGATTTCCCTTCATTAAGATTAAGACGCTCCTTATCAATCCAATCTTTTAATTGGGGTGCCGATGTAATAAGCATGGGTAAAATATTTTTTTTGAATTCACGAAGTGGAGTAAGCTTCTGATTGTCCATAATGAAATAGTTAAAATCATTTCGGTCGTCAGGGCTTTGGGCACGGTGTAGCTTTAATTTTCTGACTAATCTAATTTCACCCTGAACAACCAACTCATAGAATGCTGCACTCCTCTTGTCTTTGCCGTTGACCGTCAAAAATTGTCGGTTAACATTTACCGTAGGATCGTAAAAACGAAATGAGCTAACCTGAAGAGTGTTGAGTACGCTCACCCGATCATTACTTTTTAACACCAGCGTATTAAAGTGCACATGCAACAGGATATCGCCTGTTAAAACCTGGTCATTCCTCAACACAACAGACCCTGTTCTCCAAGCATCTGGTTGTCCACTAACAATAAGAGCGCTGGTTAAAAAAATCGATAAATAGAGAAGTTTCAACTCATGTTAACATTTGGTTAACATGAAGGTAACATTATGAAAACATAATGAATAGCTTTAGCTACTTTTTTTTATTCCGAGAATTAGGAGTAGCTCGGAAATATTTTCAATTAAATGTGTGTGTGGTTCTTTGGCAAGCTCGGCTCTTGAAAAAGCACCTGTTGTTATACCTAAAACGTAGCGACAACCTGCACTGGTACCCTCATGCAAATCAGAAGCAGTGTCACCAACTTTGGCAACACGCGCTACATCTCGAACACCCGTTCGTTTCATTGCTTCAAAAATCAGATCTGGAAAAGGTCGGCCCTGTTTCACCTCATCACTGGTTACACTGTCATCAATTAAATTATTCTCCTTCCAACCTAAGCGTTTAAGCAAAGGGGTTACAATTTGCCGATCAAATCCGGTATCAACCACCACTTTAATTCCATTGGCTTTCAATGCTGCAAAGGTTTCGCTCACGCCTACCTTTTCGCCTACGCTTGCATCGGTTTCATAAAAAGAAATCATACTTGCAACAAAGTCTGTATGTATCTCATCAATAAATTCATCATTAATGTTTGGATAGTTTTTTCCCTCAAGCAATTGTTTTATGGCTACCGGCTTTGGAATTCCCATTACTTCATTTGCATCGGCCAGGGAAATGGTAATGCCCTTTTTCTTGAGGGCAGCCTGAAGAACTTTATGAACATCCTGATTATCTTTTACAGTGGTGCCGGCAAGATCGAATACGACTAAATCAATTTGCATAAGTCAAGTAAACAATTATAGATATTTGTAATGATAGCCGAATACCTTTTAATAAAAAATTGTAACCTGGATAATTAATTATTTGATAATAATATCCCAACAGCGCTAATTATTCGGTGATGTATTTTTAGAATAGATATCTTAAATTGAATAAAGGGCATCTCTAAAAACTCCGCTTACCCTTCTCTTCCGGAGAAGGGGCAGGGGTTGAGGTAATGAAAGCAAGGGTTTTTAGAGATGCCCTAAAATTATTGATCCAATGAGGACGCCTGCCGAGAAAATTACTGATGAAATTTTTGAACTCTATGAAAGATTTGGCGCAGAAGATTATATAGGTGAGCCCGTTTCGCAAATTGAACACATGTCGCAGGCTGCTGAATTAGCTATTCAGGCAAACTGTGACGATGAAGTTGTTTTAGCAGCCTTCTTCCACGATATAGGTCACATCTGTGTTCAAAACAATCCGGCTTTGAAAATGGAATCATTTGGAATTAAAAGCCATGAAGAAATTGGAGCCGATTATTTAAGAAGTCACGGGTTTTCAGAGCGGCTTGCACAATTGGTTGAAAACCATGTGAAAGCAAAACGATATCTCACTTACAAATACCCTGAATACTTTGAAAAATTATCAGAGGCAAGTAAGCAAACGCTAAAGTTTCAAGGAGGTGTTATGAGTAAAGTTGAAGCCAATGAATTTGAGCGTGACCCATTATTTGAAGCAAGTATTTTATTGAGAAGATGGGATGAGGAAGCAAAAGAAATTGACACCCCAATAATTGATCTTCAATTATTAAAGAAAATGAGCGTGCAGCTTTTATCTAAATAATAGGATCACCTTCAGCAACCAACCCCCTCAAACTATCTAAACTTTCAATAGTTAAGGGCTTCGAAATAAATGTGATCACATTTTTGAAAGACATGGCCCGTTCCTGATCTGCTTTACTGTTCGAACTGGATAATATAACCACTTTCATCCGATTGAAAATTCCGCTAGACATCTCACGCGCTTTGTCTAAAAATTCAAACCCATTAATCAGAGGCATATTGAGATCTAAAAAAACGAGGCCGCCAGTATACTTATAGGTTGGAGAACCTAATACTTCCAAAGCTTGCGTTGGCGAATTAAACGTAACTACTTCACCAGCAAAATGCCGTAATTCAATAAATTTCTTTTGAACGAATAAGTCGACTTCACTATCATCAATAATAAAGGCAGTTTGTACCGTAAAATTTTTCACTATGGTGGCTTTAACTTGAATTTGGGCAATAACGTTTAACAATCTGAATCTTTTGCAATATTATGGCTAAAATAAAGGTCGAACGGTTTCAGCGAATAGGAAAAATGTGCTAAAATTGAAGGCTAAACCAAAAAGCCCATGAAACTTACACGTCTCACACCCCTTTTATTTGCTTTGCTAGCCCTAGTTGGCCTTTGGTCCTGCGGGGGTCCTAAAGAAGACTCTAGCCAAAATGCTGAAGATTTTGATAAAGCTGGCGAATCCTTAAAAGAACAAATTGAAGATGTTATGTATAACATTCCTTCACCTTCCGAAATACCTTATTTACTTCAGGCAACGGGTGCGGAATTTAACCAAAGCTTACTTAACGATAGAAATAAAGTTGATCAGTATAGCAGTCGCAATGATAAGGCCGCTCTTAATCTTGGTGTTTACACTGCCGACATTGGGTACCTAAGTTCTTACGATAAAACTCAGGAAGCAATCAATTACCTTAATTCAGCAAAAAAATTAGCTGATAACCTTAACGTAATTGGTGCTTTTGATATGGATGTGCTTCAGCGCTTTGAGAACAACATTTCTAATAAAGACTCACTTGCTAAAATATTGAATAGTGCCGTTCAAGGAAGCGAAAAATACTTGAAAGACGATAGCCGCAACAAGCTAGCTGCTCTTCTTCTTACAGGAAGTTTTGTTGAAGGACTTTATATTTCAACTGGTTTGATTAAATCATATCCAAAAGACCTATTACCTGAAGATTCGCGCAACCTGGTGCTTACGCCTTTGATGCGGGTTATACTTCAGCAGGAAAAATCGGTTGACGAATTAACTAAAATGCTTTCAAGGATTGATCAGGCAGAACCCGTTGCATCGTTAACTGCGGATTTGGTAGCACTACAGGCAAGCTACCGCGCGTTGAACATTGATGAACAAATCAAAAACAACAGATCTGATTTGGTGTTGACCGACAAAAACCTTGTTGAAATTACCAAAGTGGTTGAAAAAATGAGGAAATCCATTGTTGAATAAGTTTCAATAAACCCCTTGCAAAAAGGATTAGCCGATGGTTAATCCTTTTTTATTTTTAAAGCACCATTCTTTGTTAACTTTAAGTAAACCAAATCTAAGCTATGAGCGAACCGGTATTAAACGCCATTATGAGACTTTTTGCGCTGGTTGCTAAAGAGGATCTCATTACCAAGCAGGAACGTGAGCACATCAAAGTTTTTCTATCCGATCATTTAAGTCAACGCGCAACAGAAAGTCATTTACAACTTTTTGATACCTATGCGCTAGAAATGAGCAACAAACTTAGTCTCACTCAGGAAAAAGATACAATCACAGAAATCTGCCGCTCTATAAATGTGGAGGTGGCACAAAAGCAAAAAATGGTGATCGTGCTTGAGTTAATGAGTGTTATTCTTGCCGATGGCGCCATTTCTGATCGAGAACAAACACTTGCTTTGCAGATTAGTGAAGCTCTTTACATACAGATAAGCGATCTTGACCTAATAAAGCAATACGTATTAGCAAAGGAAACAAAGGATAACAAAAGTGAAGATATTCTAATTGTTGATTCCCAAACAAGTGCGCCTGCATCAACCAAACACATCTTTCGCGAAAGCTTAAATGGATTTATATCCATCCTTTATCTTCAGAGCACCGATACTTTTTTCTTTAAATACATTGGTAATACCGATGTATATCTAAATGGAGTTCCTCAAAAATCAGGGAGCATCAATGTATTGGCCACCGGCAGCACACTGCGCTGGGAAATCACCGACCCAGTATACTATGGCGAGATATTGGCACAATTTAAAAAAATGAATAATGGTGATCGTACAAGTTTTGAAGCCAAGGAAATTTCATATCAATTTAAAAATGGAGGCCTCGGTTTGCGCGAAGTAAATGTTGCTGAAGAGTCAGGAAACCTTGTAGCCTTGATGGGAGCCAGTGGTGCTGGCAAGTCTACCCTATTGCATGTGCTTAACGGAACAGAGAAACCTTCAAAAGGACTGGTGTTGATTAATGGCGTTGATATTTATAAAGAACCCCAAAAGATTGAAGGTGTTATTGGTTTTGTACCACAAGATGATTTACTGATTGAAGATTTAACCGTATATCAGAACCTCTACTTTGCCGCCAAGCTTTGCTTCAGTGATTTAAGCCAAGAGGAAATTGAAAATTTAGTTTTACAAACCTTAAGCGATCTTGGTCTTACTGAAACCAAACATTTAAAAGTCGGCTCACCCCTTCATAAAACAATTAGTGGCGGGCAGCGTAAGCGACTTAATATTGGTTTGGAATTATTAAGAGAACCAGCCGTTCTTTTTGTGGATGAACCCACGTCAGGTCTTTCTTCACGCGACTCAGAAAATATTATCGATTTACTTAAGGAATTATCCCTTAAGGGGAAATTAGTGTTTGCTGTTATTCACCAGCCATCTTCAGACATCTTTAAGATGTTTGATAAGTTAATAATCCTCGACACCGGTGGCTATCAGATTTATTATGGAAACCCGGTGGATGCGCTCACCTACTTTAAACGAAACATCAACCTGGTAAATAGTGAGCAAGGTGAATGTTACTCGTGTGGAAATGTAAACCCTGAACAAATCTTTAACATCATAGAAACCAAAGTCATAAATGAGTTTGGCAATTTCACTGACGAAAGAAAATTCTCACCTGAGCAATGGAACAGGCAGTATAAAGAGAAGATAACCCTTACCACTGTTGAAACTTCTAAGGATGTTCCGCACTCAACACTGCGAATTCCAACTTGGTTTAATCAAATTCGATTATTTGGCATGCGCGATTTGCTTGCCAAATTAAATAACACTCAATATCTATTTATTAACCTGCTCGAAGCTCCACTCCTTGCTTTCATTCTTGCTTTTATAGTTCGCTACTATAATCCGGATGATCAGTTTAATCCAGATTATATATTCAGTAAAAACCTGAACCTGCCCGCTTACCTCTTTATGAGTGTAATAGTGGCTTTGTTTATGGGGCTAACCGTAAGCGCAGAAGAAATAATCCGCGATCGAAAAATTTTGAAGCGCGAGAAGTTCCTACACCTTAACCGAAGCAGTTATATTCTTTCCAAGATTGGAATCTTATTTATGATTTCCCTAATTCAAACAGCCCTGTTTGTCTTGGTGGGAAATTCAATTCTTGAAATAAAAGGTATGTACCTTATTTATTGGGCAATTTTATTTTCGACATCTTGCTTTGCCAATCTGTTGGGGCTTAATATCTCTTCTGCTTTTAATTCGGCAGTAACAATTTATATTCTTATTCCCATTCTTTTAATTCCACAATTAATACTCAGCGGGGTTGTAGTTAAGTTTGATAAGTTGAATCCCGTGATAGGCAACACAGAAACCGTTCCGCTAGTTGGCGACATCATGGCTTCGCGGTGGGCATTTGAGGCTAGTATGGTTTCTCAATTTAAAAACAATGATTTTGAACAAGAATTTTATCTGGACGATAAAGTAATGGCCGATGCCGACTACAAAAAGATCTACTTCATTCCTGCACTTGAAACAAGGCTTGATTTTGTTAAACTTAATTACCAAAACCCTGATCCGATTATTAAGAAGGAAGTACAGGACGATTTAAACCTACTTAAACGTGAACTCACGGAACAACTGGCTTTTGTAGGGAAGACTGATTTTATAAGCATGGATCGGTTTACGGTCGATAGTTTCGATGCATCTGTATATGGTGAGGTAACAAATTTTCTTACAACATTGAAAAAATTCTATGTAAATCGTTTTAATAGGGCTGATCAGGAAAAGGACAAAAAAGTTGTGAGGCTGACAAACTCTGCGGATAAAGAAAGAAACTTTGAGAATTTTCGAAATAGCTATCAAAATGAATCCATAAGCGAACTGGTGAAGAACTCTATGGAAACCAACCGTGTAATTGAAAAGGATGGAAAGCTAATTCAAAAAATATTTCCTATCTACAAAGATCCAGACCCTGCGCACATGGTTGATTTCGATGCCCAGTTTTATATGCCGACCAAACATTTTCTAAACACAAACATCGACACACTCTATTTTAATTTGGGGGTTATTTGGGCAATGACAATTTTACTGGTGATCACACTATACTTTGAAGTACTAAGAAAAATTATTGACGGCTTAGGAAATATGTCAAATCCACTACCGAAAAGGATGTAACCAAACATGTTTTTCATTCTTTCAAAAACATTGAATTATCTCACCATGCCGTTGGTGATTATTTCTATTCTATTTCTGCTATCCTGGATTTTGCGTAACACCAAATGGCGCAGTCGCTTATTTAAGATTGCGCTAGTCTTGCTGCTGGTAATGTCAAATGATTTTCTGGCGAATGAAGTTGCTAAAGTTTGGGAATTACCAGCCACACCACTTCATGAAATTAAAAAAGAGTATGCGGTTGGCATTGTACTTACCGGGGTAACCAAAGGCAATATGACACCTGACGATCGGGTTTACTTTCAGCGCGGAGCAGACCGGGTTATTCATGCCCTGCAACTTTACAAAACAGGAATAATAAAAAAGATTCTTATCTCAGGCGGAAGTGGTTCCTTGTTGGAACGCAACCGACAAGAAGCAGATGAAATTGCCGATGCGCTACAATTAATGGGAGTATTACGCGAAGATATTATTATCGAAAATCGATCGCGCAATACCCACGAATCTGCGGCAGCGGTTAAGGCTACACTACTGAATTTCTACGCGCCACAAGATTGCCTGTTGATTACCTCGGCCTTTCACATGCGCAGGTCGCGTGCATGCTTTAAAAAAGTCGGGTGGCCTGTGGATACATTCACCACAGATTTCTTATCGCACGAACGAAAGTTTACGCCTGATGTGTTGTTCATTCCGCGTGCTGAAGCGTTATTGAATTGGACTATTATAAGTCGTGAATGGGTGGGGATTATTTCTTATAAAGTTGTTGGTTATATTTAATAAGAAAATCTTTGAACAAATTTGTTTTGCTGTTAGGTTTTAAGACTTGGCAAGCTTGAGTTAAAGATAAAAATATAGATTCTGAAAATGGATCAGCCGGGTTGAAAGACCTGACTACAATGGAATATAATTGATGAGGTACACTTTAGCGGCCAAAATGAACGGCTATATGCACCTTTTCTAATGGTACATGTGATATATATGCACCTAGGTGCATATATTCAGGTGTTAGCACTAAAAGCATTCAAAATATAACCTCGCCCTTTGATACTTTATAGATGAAAATAAATATATTACTAAGAGCTATAAACCTTCGCCAAGCGATCCCATTTGGGCGGCTAGGCGAAACTTAGTAGCGGGTATAAGAGAGTTATCGGTCATGCTATTGGGACAGTGCAAACACAAAACGACAGTGCAAAAAATGAACAGAACTAAAATTTCGGACAAGCCGTATTTGCCATCCTTCGCAAAAGCAAAAGAGAAGCAACGCCACACTCAAGCCAACTCTCCGTTGCTTCACATTTGCTTTTGCCCAACCGCACAAAGACCGTCTCCGAATTTGACAGAATTGCAATCAACATAATCTTAACTTTGAAATCTAAAATCATAAACAAATACTAATGGGAGAATTTTCAAAACGCATAGGTGACCGAGGAGAGGAAATCGTAATTGAATTCCTTTCTTTAATCGGTTGGCACAAGCCAGTCCGAAACTTTGACATTCAAAGCACCGACCCAGAGAAGCACGGAAAGAAAACACACGGCATTGACGGTTACTTTCACTATCAAAGCCCAATGATTTCAAGAACATTGGAGAACATTTTAATTTCTGTAAAATACAGCAAGGACAAATATCCAAACGCACCAGTTGAGAAATTCAAAGACTTTTACAAAGACTTAGGAATGGGAATTGAATCTTTCAAGAAATCTGAAATGAGAGCAACGACAATAAACAACCGTTCAGATTTTGAGAATGTTTTTGACAGAGGAATAATTTTTTGGCTCAATGATGTTGATGATGATTCACAAGATGTTTTGCAAAAGCTATACAAGATTGACGCACCAAAAGATTTTAACCATGATGGAATTTTTCTTATTGACAACAAGAAAATAGAATTTATTTTCAAAGCAATTGAATTTGTAAAACGCAAATACCAAAACAAGAAAATTGAATTCACTTATTTCAACACAGGTTTTAATAGCGATGATACAGCGATTAAGAACGGTGAAATTATGCCAGTGCAATACTTGTCATCTAACATTCTTCCAATGAGAGTGCAAACCGAGACAGAGAAAAACACAATCATACTTTGTTCAAGAGAAAACTTTGAACAAACCGAATTAATCAAACTAATTGGTTTGGCAAAAAATATAACAGCCAACTATCAATCAAATACAGTCATTGCATTTCCTGATTACAACAAATTGCAACACGAACAAATTGTAGATAGTGCAATACAGGCATTTGATGATTCTTCTTTTACAAATTCTTTGACCGTTGAAAATTTCAATCCTAATTTTAGAAACTAATGGAAAAAATAAACGACAACATAAATAGATTTCTTCCTTACGGAGAATCTCTAAGAGCAATCTTGCAGCATCCTTCAATCAAAGACACCGAAAGAAAACAACTGCTAAGAATGAAAGGAGTGTTTGTAAATAATGCTGATGAAGACAGCACATTTCCAATTCTAACAACTTCATTGTTAAGTCCAGTTGAGTTTGATTTTCTGAAAGAGAAACTTCAATCAAAAGAAGACAGAGAAAAAACAATTACAAGAACTTTGGATTGGGAATCCAAAAGCACTTTGATTGCAGCCATACCCGACAACTTCAATATTCAGGAAGTTATCAAAACCAATTTTCCGAAATACAAAGTAATTGGAAAACCCAATTTCAAAATGGTTGACAACAACCCAAACAAAATTGCTTTGGATTTCAAATGTGAAACTACCAATTACAGCAAGGCATGGTATAGAGGCAAGAATGAATTTAAAGGACAAGTTACTTTTGAAAAAGTGGTAACCACCGACAATAAAGTTCAACTACAAATAATCCACACTTCACCCGAAACAACAGAAATTGCAGAGAAGGTGTCAAAAAATTTAGAGAAACATTTCAAGGACAACAATTTTATGAATCCTAAAAAAGAAATTCAAAGAATTCTTTTCAAGGATTTCACAAACGAAGAAAGAATTCAATTCTTTTTGAGCATGACAGAGAGCAACGATGTTTTTGATTTTACCAAAGCAACATTCTTAGATATTGGACCCGACCCAAATGAAAGTTTACCCGACAACATCAACTGGCTTGAATTAGCAAAAGTCCGTGAGTTAAATATTAACGGTGAAGTGTTACACAACATTCCTTTCTTGAAAGACAAAACACTTCACAAGTTTATGGAGTTGGCAGAAATGGAAATCATTTACAATTTCTCTCTGCCTTCGGTAGAGGGCAATTGTAAAATCAGATTTGGTTTCTACAACTACTTCAAAAACAGAATCGGAAATATTGAATTGGTTGTAGACATTGTAAAAGTTTTTCCGAAAGATGAATATGCAAGCGTTCCGCCTGCATCAATCAGAAATCAATTATTCAAAGAGTTTGAAAAATTCAAAACCGAAAAATACGATTGGTGCAAACTCCAAAACATCAGTAAACAATATACACCAACTGCATGACGACTTTAGATTTTACAGGGGTTGAACTTCAACAGTTAATCACTCATCATGTAGGAAACAAATTGAGAGATGAAAAAATTTCGCTTTCAAGTGAAGCCACAAGCATTGAAGATGAAACCAAGAATTTCCTTTTGAAGTATTTTCTTTTGCTAGTAAAGACAGAAGAATTTTATTCATTTACTCATTCAGTTAAGTTGGAGTTGAATGATATTTATTCAGTAGCAGAATACATTTTTTCAAATCCGAAAAAATTTATTCCTTCCTCACAAAGCATTGCCAAACTTCTTTACGAACAATCAATGCACCCGAAAATAAAAGAAGGCGAATTAAACATTGCTTACTTTTCAAATGTGGTTTTGGATGATGAAGTTGTTGATGCAATTGGAATTTTTAAGTCGGAAACTAATGTGCCATTTCTGAAAATGAATAATCAGAAAACAAAATTTACTATCAATCATGATTACGGTTTTGAAATAAAAGGAATCGACAAGGGCTGCATTATTTTCAACACCGACCAACAGAACGGCTACAAAATTTTAATTATTGACAACGCCAACAAATCAGCAGAAGCACAATATTGGAAAGATGATTTTTTGAAAGTGAAAGAAGTTGCAAACGAGTTTCACCAAACAAGCCAATTCTTAGGCATTGCAAAAAACTTTGTAACTAAACAACTTTCAGAAGAATTTGAAGTAAGCAAAGCAGACAAAATCGATTTGCTAAACCGTTCAGTTGAGTATTTCAAAACGCATGAAAGTTTTGATAAGAAGGAATTTGAAAAAGATGTTTTTCAAGATTCAGGAATAATAAAGTCATTCCGTAATTTTGATTCCAATTATAGAGCAGAAAACAACATTGAACTAACAAACAACTTTGATATTTCATCGCAAGCAGTGAAGAAGCAAGCAAGAGTTTTCAAAAGCGTTTTGAAGTTGGACAAAAATTTTGACATTTACATTCACGGCAACAGAGAGTTGATTGAACAAGGAGTTGAGAAAGACGGAAGGAAGTTTTATAAAATTTATTTTCAACAGGAATCGTAAGTCATTCACTAATTAAAATCAGATTCTATCTTTACAAGATAACAACCAACTAATAAATTAAATTTTAAAATAATAAAATGGCAACAATAAACATTCAAACAGCTATTGCAGAATATCATCAAATCATGTCGCAAATGGGAATGGATATGCATACATTCCATGCTGACTGGCATCAAAATAATCGTGACCCACGAAGACCTGCTGCACCAGACGCAAACTGGGCAACTAACATGAGATTTGGAAATGACTTTTTGCAAATGCACCATGAGATGGTAAAAGCAAAAGATAATGACCCGAAATTATTTATGCATCATTCAAGTATAGTCAGTTGGTTTCAATCAAGAAATTATGACTTACCGAATGAATGGAATCCAATGACACCAATTCCTACCGAACTTGCATTTATTCCGACAGATTCTACTTTAATAAGAAGAACAAATAACCCGCAATTTTCCCTTCCTAAATATTTTACTGTTCAGGGAATTGAAGCAGGCGAAAATGCAGAACCAATAACAGGAGCAAAAAAATTAGCTGACTTCCAAAACATTAACCAGTTAGGATGTTGCATTATTTATCCGCATAACGCATGGCACGGTGCAATCGGTGGAGCAATGAATTTCTTCAACACAGCAATTGATGACCCTATTTTTTATTTTGGTGTACATTGGCACATTGATAAAGTTTTTGATGCTTACAAAAGTTTACCTCATGTTTTTGCTTTGGATGCATCAAAGGAAAAAAGAGTGCTACCTAATTCGTTTACGGCTGAACAGATTGAACAATTAAAAACATGGGAAGAACTTGGACTGAAAATAAGTAATAAATAAATCAAATAATAAAAGCAAAAACAAAATGGCAACAAAAAAATTTCACGTAAAATTAGAAGGTAAATCTCAACTCCATGAGCCTGTAATCAAATTGGAAGGAATTGAAGTTAATATTTGGTCTGTTGACGGAGGGTCAACTTGGGAGAACAAAGATGTTAAACTTGATGTAACAGGCAGTTTAGAAATTTACATGTCCTGTAAAGCAATGTCAGGAACAGGTTGGGAATTCTTTGTAGAAAGCAAAGACACTGATTCTAAAGTTTATGAAACAGAGGGAACAACAGGAGAAAAATTAGACAGCAGAGATGGAGAGAGAATTCCAAATTTTTCTGAAAGAAAAAAATCTGTAACCAATTAATATAAATGTTATGAAAAAAATAAAATTACTTTTTCTTTCTCTTGTTTCACTACTGCCAATTCTGACATTGGCACAAACATCTTTACTGCAAGATAAATCTGGTGAATCATCTATTCTTTTAAACGACAAAAAATCGGTATTTGTAAACGCTGGCGATGGCAGTGTTTCTGCCAATCTTTCATTTCATAAGCCAGTATGGTTTATTGGTACAAACATCAAATTCAAATCTACAGAAGGCGTATCTAAGTTGCTTGATGGTTACAAATTCAAACCTGAATTTGATTTTGGTATGTTTGGTGGAAAAACAATTAAATCAAGTAAAGAAGGCGTAATCCAATATATATATGGCGGGTTAAAATTTAACGCAACCAATTTTAATTTATTGAACCAAGACAGTTCAAATACATTTAAAGATAAAACTTTTTACGGAGGTTCTATTTATTTAGGCTACAACAGAATTGATTATGTAAATATTTTCAAAAAGGATGGACTTGCATCAAGTTATTTATTTGGTGCTTCAATTGATTACAGCCTGATTAATAACTTGGATGATTTAGAATCAGCTCAGACAAACACAACTTTTACTAAAGACACGGGAAGCACTAAAACTACTTTGCTTATGGATAAAAAGAGTGGTTTCTCTGGAGACTATTCAAGCTTTGGGGCTTTCCGTTTCAATGTAGATGCCTATATCTATCCTCAAACCATCGGTGGACAAATTGGCTTAGGCGGTTATTTTAGAAGCCAACTTAATGGCACAAGTCCAAGAACCAATGCAGGATTAGGGTTTGTAATTGGTCAGAAAGATGCACCTACCAATGTTGTTTTTGGGATTTTATATCAGTTCAATGATTTGTTCAACCAATTGAAAGAAGAAAACAACTTTCTTAAAAGAGGTGGCATCAATATAGTCGCAGGTTATAGTTTCTAAAGCAATTAATAAAAATTAAAAATGGCAAAAACTAGCACATGGAAAGCAGTATGCAAAAATTGTAAAAGTCCTGTTTATTATTATCCAGCAAAACTTTTACTTGAATCAAGAAGTTTCTCCGAACCGCCTGAAGATTTGAGGAAAAGAATAGTTGATTGCACTTGTACAGGCGAAACCGATAAAGGAAAGCATACGCTTAGTTATTCCTTTCCACAAGAATTTGAAAAAATAGATACTTAATATTTAAAACTATGGCTGGCATAGATAGAGACTTTTGGCTTGACTTTGCCAAAGATGGTGTTTCACAAAGCATTGGAAATCGTGAAAAAGCTGCTGAAAAGTTAGATACATTTCTAACTTGGATTTGGGGTATTTATACTTCTGTTTTTGCCTTAGCAAGCTTGTTTAATTTTGTAAGTTCTAATATTTGGCAATTAATTTGGGTAGCCCAACCAATTTTAATAATTATGCTTGCAAGATATTTCTGTACAATTGTTTCAATGCCAAGCACAAACAATGACGAGAAAATTAGTGCAGACCCAAATGATGTTGCAAGCATCATTGACAGTTTTAAACTTATTGTTCAAGACAAAAAGAAAAAACTTGAAGTAGCAAAATTTTTCACACTCATTTCAATTTTAAGCTTAACCGCCTCATTGGTTGGCTATAATTATTGTGACCCCAACAAAGCAATAAAACAAGAGCTACAAACCAAGAAATTACAAAAAGAAATTAGTACACAGGAAGTAGTTAAAACAAAAGCACAACAAAGCATTAATGACAGCATTAAATCTATAAATGATTATTACGATTATCAAATTCAAAATATTTTAAAGCAGAGAAAACTCAATTGCATTAAAACCAATGACAGTAGATGTTTAGATTCTTTAAAGTTGCTTGATAAGCCGTGAAAATATCCAACGCGTTTGCAAGCACATTTTATTTTTTTGCCGATACACAAACCAACAAAAAAAAATAAAAAGAGCTTGCAAGCCAACGCACGGGGACGGTGCTAACTTGACAAGACAATGCTTCGGACCGACAGAAGCACGAACCGATAACAGCACCTACCCAAAAGGCGGGTTTTAGTGTTCCAAAGACCGTTTTGTGGTTAATGGAAGTTTAGTTTTTCAAATCGAGTTTTGTGGTAAAAGTCCCGCCCTTCGGGTAGCTGCAAACCGTTATGTGTAACCTTATGACGACAGAAACAGACAGTAAAATACTAATAGAATTGCTTGACAATGCAGAACATTTGGCTGGACAATTTTCAGGTGGTTACTCTGGACAATTTTTATCAGCGGAAGAATTTCATTCAGCTTTAGTTGACAGCATAACAAAACTCAAAAGCGGTGACAATTCACAGCTTGACAAACTTAATGTATGGTTTTTGCCAACCTCTTGTTGGGACGACTTTGTAGGAAGTGACGGTCAAGACTTAGCAAATCAAATAAGTGACCTGTTAGTTAAAATGACAAATGATAAAACTTGAAAATAACTGGCGACAAAAATCACTTGAAAGTCTTGAAAAGAAATCTTGGCCTACGTTGAGTTCTGACGAAGGTTCTTATTTAATAAAGACTTGTAACTCGTTACGCAAAAAACAACTTCAAGACTTTACAACCGAAGACTTGAGAATAATGATTGGTCAGGAAATTGGACTTTATTTTTTAATGCCGTTAGCAATTGAAACTTTGACAGACAATTTGTTTGCAGAAGGCGATATGTATGAAGGTGACTTATTGAAAAATGTATTAGAAGTAGACACCAAGTTTTGGGACGACAATAAAAATTACTGGCAACAGCTAAACGACATAATTGAAGACAGGCGCCAAGAAATAGCTAAAATGAAGTTTGACTTTTTGAAATTTGATAACAGCAAACACCGACAATGAGAAGAAAGGCTACACATAACAGCACCTACAAGAAATTGGCGGTTCAGTGGTTAAATGAAGCTTTGTGCTTCGTATCAAGTTTTGTGGTGGCAGACAGTTTAGTGCTTCGTAATCACCAACTTCTTGTAGCTGCAAAACGTTAACTGCAACCATAAAAACGACCAACACATAACGAATGAGTAAAACTTTAAGACGAATTAAAACGCATAGAAAAGCGAAAAATATAATCAATGGCTTTTACGACAATGACTCTCATTGTTTACTTATTCACTATTCGTGCGAAAGCTTTTACGACATAAAAGACGGAAAAACACCGAGAATAACCTCTATCGCAGTAAGATATTTAAATACAGCACAAACAAAATCTTTTTCTATCCACAAAGTCGCTGAATTAGAGCGAATTCCAATCGACCAAATCAATGGAAGTTATGACCAATTAGAAAAAGAAATGCTCAAAGACTTTTACAAATTTGTGGAAGAGCATAAAGACTATAAATGGATACATTGGAATATGCGTGACATTAATTATGGTTTTGAAGCCCTTAAATATCGTGCGACAATTTTAGGAACTAATACTTATGACATTAAAGACGAAAACAAGTTTGACCTTGCAAGACTTTTAATCGACAAATATGGAAAGGGTTATTCAAGTCATCCAAGACTTCCATCAATATTAGAAATGAATAAAATTTCATCTAAACATTGGCTGAACGGAGATGAAGAAGCAAAAGCATTTGACGACAAAGAATATGTTAAACTACATCAATCAACTTTAGCGAAAGTTGACGTTATGGAAAACATATTAAAAATGACAGCGGAAGAAGATTTGAAAACAAAATCGAAACTTCGTGACATCTATGGAATTAATCCACAAGGACTATTTGAACTTGCAAAAGACCATTGGCTTTATAGCCTAATTCTAATTGGAATATCTGCAATTTTAGGAGTAATTATAACGAATTGGATAAATGGCAGCAGTTAACAGGCGTTTGGCAAAAGTGGCGGTTCAGTGCTCCGTAGAAAGTTTTGTGGTTAATCAAAGTTTTGTACTTCGCATCAACATTTGTGGTGAAAATCGCCACCTTCGCCAAGCGCCAAAACGTTACCTGCAAGTGTAGCGGACGACACAAACAAACCGACAGACAAACGTGAAAAATAAAATTCTATACAAAATTGGACTTCTATGTGGATCCATTCCATTGACGGTAGGACTTTTTATTTTTTTCGCTTGGTGGATAGCAAGAGCTTTTTTCGCATTTGACCTTCGTAGTTTTGAATCTTATGGTTTTTTGTGGACACTTATTTCAATTCCTGTTGCTTCAATCGGACTTTTAGTACTGACAATTTTTGCTTTTAAAAACTATCCAAACTTCCTAAGACAATTACTACTTGGACTTCTTTTGGTTTTAGTAAATATCCCCACAGCTTATCTGGTGTTATTGAAACAAGGCGACCTTGAAACAAGAGCATACATTAAAATTTACAATAAGACCAAACAAGACAATGTAGAGTTGACATTAAAAGCATCTGACTTTGATAAACAACTTGGAAAGTTTAGCGACACAGAAACTATTGTTGACTTTTATTACCCAAAATATATTGACGAAAGAGTTAACTCAAGTTATCCAACTATTGACAGCGTTACTTTGATTGTTAAGGAAAAATTTACAACACATTACTTTACTTTGCCACGAATAGACAAAGGCGAGTGTGTAAAATTATATATTGACAAAGAATTTAATTTGCTTGACAAATGGGAGTAACATTGACGACCGAAAGAACACCAGCAGGTAACAGCACCTACAAAAAATTGGCGGTTCAGTGCTCCGCAGACACATTTGTGGTTAATCGAACATTGGTTCTTCGCATCAACATTTGTGGTGAAAATCGCCAACTTCTTGTAGCTGCAAAACGTTATCGGCAACCTTAAGCAACGACAGTGCTACTATGAAACTTTTACCTTTGACAGAAAATATTTTGAAATATAATGAAACGAACAATAAAATACTACCGACTGCTTTGGTTTAAACACGACTTATCTGCCGGACTTTCCGTTTTTCTTGTTGCACTTCCACTTTGTTTAGGAATTGCTTTGGCTTCGGGTGCGCCTCTTTACGCTGGACTTATTTCGGGCATCATTGGCGGACTTGTAGTTTCAATTATCAGCGGTTCGCAATTAGGAGTTTCTGGACCTGCTGCAGGGTTGACAACTTTGGTTGCTGCTTCTATCATTTCACTTGGCGACTACAAAATATTTTTATTGGCTGTTATGGTTGCAGGACTGTTTCAGTTAGTTCTTGGACTGCTTAAACTTGGTGCAATTGCAAACTACTTTCCTTCATCCGTAATCAAAGGAATGTTAGCAGCAATCGGAATTATTTTAATCTCAAAACAAATTCCGTTAGCAATGGGTTACGACCAACCCGACTTTTGGACAAGTGGTTTTCCAAAACTTTTTTCTGCTGACAATTTTCTTGGAAACTTTGACACCTTCAATCATCACATAACAAGAGGAGCAATTTTTATTACCGTTATTTCTTTAATTGTTCTTGTTGCTTTGCAACAACCATTTGCTAAAAAGTTGAAAGTAATTCCTGCACCTTTATTAGTTGTTATAATCGGCATCATCACAAACATTTTATTTACTAATGCATCTTCAGGTTTTTCACTCAAGCAAACTCAATTAGTAAATATTCCTTCCAATATTTTTGCAAGCATTTCATTCCCCGACTTTTCAAAACTATTTTCTACAACAGAGATTTGGAAAGACGGAATAATAATCGGGCTACTTGCAACTTTAGAAACCTTGCTATCTACCGAGGCGGTTGACAAATTGGATATTCGGAACCGCATCACTCCTGTAAATCGTGAACTTATTGCACAAGGTATCGGTAATATGACTTGCGGTCTTCTTGGAGGTATTCCAATTACAGCAGTTGTAGTTAGAGGTGCAGCCAATGCAGATGCTGGCGGACGTACAAAACTTTCTGCTTTTACACACGGACTTTTTCTTTTGCTTGCAGTTTTTCTTGTTCCATTTTTACTAAACAAAATTCCTTACGCTTCGCTTGCGGCTATTTTACTTGTAATAGGTTTCAACTTGACAAAACCCAAACTCTATAAAAATGTTTGGAGTTTAGGATGGAAACAATTTATCCCATTCGTAATTACAATCATTGTAATTCTTTCTACCGACTTGCTCATCGGTGTAACCATCGGACTTTTAATTTCCGTTTACTTTATCATTCAAAATAATTTCAAAGCAGAATATAAAATTACCGAAACTCAACAGCAGGGAATTGACACTTACTTAATCAAACTCAACAGCAATATTACCTTCCTCAACAAAGTGAAATTGAGAAAGGCATTAGAAGAAATTCCAGAATACAGCGTGCTGACAATTGATGGAAGCGAATGTAATTTCATCGACTATGATATTTTAGAAATCATAAGCGAATACCACAACAAAGCACATAACAGACATATTGAGTTACATCTAAAAGGAATTGAGAAAGTAAGTGTAACAGCGGTGCATTGACAGAAGAGAAAGGCAGCCGATAACAGCACCTACAAAAAATTGGCGGTTCAGTGGTTAAATATAGCTTTGTGCTTCGTAGCAAGTTTTGTGGTGGCAGACAGTTTTGTGCTTCGAAATCGCCAACTTCTTTTAGCTGCAAAACGTTATATGCCACTTTAGGACGACTCACCTACAGACAACAAAATGAAAGAAAATGACGACATAATTGAACTTAAAACTAATACAGAAACGGAACGACTTTCGTTTGCGACAAGGTATTTAGTTCAAATCAATTTCACATTCGACTTGACAGTTTTGTCAGAAGGCTTTAACGGGACTTCACATTTTTGCGTTAGACGTGACCAATTGGAAACAATGTGTTTGGACTTGACAAATATGCAATTGACACTAACCGGAAAAACTCTACTTGACGACAACGACTCAGACGCATTTGTAGAATTCGTTATTGAACCAAACGGAAGATTGAATGTGCGTGGACAAGTGGGCGGAACACATGAAGAACATTTTGTAAAGTTTAATTTTCAAACAGACCAGACTTGCATTACCACTTTTGTAACCGACTTTAAATCGCTACTTAAAAAGACTGAACCAAAAGACTTGTATCAGGAAATAGACGAAATTCTTTGGAATGATTGGGACCCAATCGGAGTAAACGATATGGCACCACGAGACGAATATCAAGGATACACACCAACTATATTTAAATTGAAAACTAATGGTTCAGACAAAGAAACTATTGCTAAGACATTACATGAAATAGAAACAGTTACGATTGGCTTAGCTGGTAATATTGAACACTGCCGACAAATTGCTGACAAAATAATTAATCTAAAATGACAGAAGGGAAAGCGGCATATAACAGCACCTACAAAAAATTGGCGGTTCAGTGGTTAAATGAAGCTTTGAGCTTCGTATCAAGTTCTGTGCTGGCAGACAGTTTCGTGCTTCGAAATCGCCAACTTCTCTTAGCTGCAAACCGTTATATGCCACTTTAGGACGATTCACCTACAGACAACAAAATGAAAGAAAATGACGACATAATTGAACTTAAAACTAATACAGAAACGGAACGACTTTCGTTTGCGACAAGGTATTTAGTTCAAATCAATTTCACATTCGACTTGACAG
>Ga0163147_10000308_pt1 | contig 77176 bp, 76 predicted proteins | sample OliLakLV19MP6G1_FD_148597 | JGI IMG/M metagenome (GOLD analysis project Ga0163147, IMG submission 148597) | Freshwater microbial mat bacterial communities from Lake Vanda, McMurdo Dry Valleys, Antarctica- Oligotrophic Lake LV.19.MP6.G1 | ecosystem: Environmental > Aquatic > Freshwater > Lake >... | reverse complement strand
CGCAGTACTCGCGTTTGCTTTTTCCAGATGCAAGCCACCCTTCAATGTGTGCTAACCAATCGGTTTTTACTTTTGTATTCATGGCCGCAAAGCAGAACTGCGAAAATCATTGAATCAAGATGGGGTTGAGCGGGGGGTTACGTTGCCACCATCAAAACGTGCCACGAAATAGTTTGGGTAGACATACTCTGGATTTGCAAAAGATTCCTGAAACCATGAACCTGCCGGATGACAAACCGGAAAACTTCAATCATCGGGCACACCGCAAACAGGGTTCTCTTCATCTTCAAGGGAATGTTGCTCTGTCAGTGTTACGCCTAACAGTAATATATCGTATGCGGTTTCTGAATTTGGATAAATGTCCAGCTCGTAGATTCTGTCAAACTCGCTGCCGCCAAACATGGTAGCCCATTCAATGGATGAACTGTTGATGATTTTCATAAGAAACCCATCCATATTTCCGGCAGGGGTTTGGTTGTAGGCATTGGTCACAGGCTGCAACGGAAACAAATCATCGCTGTTAGTCGCACCAGCAATCCATATGTCTGTTGTGCCTTCCTGTTCGTTCCGTATTACATCTATCGAATATGGTATGTCCACTCCGTTTCCGCCTATATATGTGTCGGCCACTATTTGCCCTAAGGCGTTAAATACACAGAGAATTCCATCATCATCGTCTACTGCATCTAAGTCAAGAAACCCATCGGTAATGTCAAACCCTGAAACCCCCGTACCCACCACATAAGTGTACCCACCAATGTCATGAATCATAGAAATGCCGGTGGCATCTTCGCCATAAACGACAAGCCAATGTGCTTGAAGTTCGGATGAGAAACTGACCACATAGAGCGAGTTGAAATCTCCGTCTTGTAACGAAATAGTAACACCTTCCAACAAAGGCATCGTAGCACTGTTGGTTCTTCCGGTTGTCCAACTTGTCAAATTGTCGTTGCATGTGACGTCATTTGCCCAATCGTCATCGTTACCTCCCATATAGGTGCTCCATTCAAGAGTGTCCTCATTGGAGGCTTGACTCACGCTTCCTTGAGGCTGCTGCTCAATCTTAATAACAAGAGTACCTGACCAGCTTCCGTATGAAAATGAAACTTTGTTGCCTCCGGTAATGCTGTAAGAGGGCTGCCAACTTAAAAGTGTTAGCACTCCGGTTGTATTATTCATGGTATAAGCTTTGGCTTTTGGCTGCTCATGATTTTCAAACTCGGTTCCAATCACCAGATTGCCTGAACCATCAACCGACAATGAGCTTTGACCATCAAACTCCATTTCGATGTCCCCTGTTGGACTACCGGATCGGCAAACGATGTAGTGAACATAACCCCGGTTGTTATGAGTGAAGACTATATCTGTGTTGGTATAGACCGATAGTTTCAAAACAAAATCTGAAACCGGAGTTCTTTCACTTGCATCAGTCATGAAGGGCAGATAATAGTTGATGTACTCATCCCTCTGTTTCAAATTGTACACTTTCGCATTCGTTACTCCTTTGTTGAACTTCATATCAATTCGATGAAGGGTGTCACTTGCAACACTGTCCTCACTGCAATGCGCAAAAACCATTGAAAAATTAGTGTCATCTATGTACGTTGAGGGATAATGTTCTTTATTATAGAATTTTATGGATGTGTTAGAAGCACCATTGGAATTTCTGATTTGTCCCTTATTCGTTACATAACCACCGCTAGAACTAAATGAATCCGTTGGCACAGGCATGTAAACCGTTTTTACAGAATACTTACACATCATATAAGTAGTAGTGCCATTTCCTTTTCCAACGGTTCCAATCACATAGATATTTCCGCTTTCATCAAGCGCAATGTTGGAAGGAATATCATTATCGTTGTAGTCGCTGTTGAATCGTGTGCGCCACAGTTCCAAGCCATCGCTGTATTTGTATTTGATGGTGAGGTAGTCGGTGTTGCCGTCTTTGTAGGAAGAACCGGAAATCAACACATGACCGCTTGCGTCAAGCTCAAGGGTTTGTGCTTCATCATCCATTTCGCCCTGCCCTGAGCCTGTCGAAGAGGGTTCAATGAATGACGAAGTCCACTGAACTGTGCCGGAAGAATTGTATTTGCGGGTAACAAAATTTCTTCCTTGTCCGGTTACAGTTGCCCAACCCGTAACATATACGTTACTGCTTGCATCCACTTTTACACTCTGCGCTTCATCATCTTGGTTTGCATTGCCGTTGTAAGTGGCGCTCCATGTCACTGTAAGATTAGCGTCAAGTTTTAGCACTTTCCAATCGTAGCCGGTTGATGTGTAGGTTCCGTCCGTCCATGCGTCAGTTACTTTGTCCACACCTTCATCATCGCCTCCGGTTTGGTTCACGCTCACTTGTGCGCCTGTGGAAAGATTGTAACGAACGGTTGTCATTTTCCAATCGGTGCTGTTTGCCTGCGAACCTCTGCTGACTTCCACGCCAGATGACACAGTAATTTTCACTGCCACATCTTGCAAGTCGGAATAATCGTAAGTGCTTGCCCACTGTTGTGTGCCCGATGAGTTGTACTTCACTGTCACAAAGTTCGATTGCTCCGTTGTTGTCAACGTTCCACCACACACATAATAGTTGTTGGAATTATCCTTTTCGATGGAAACAAAACCATCGGCAAGATTTGCTGAACCCGCGTAAGAACTTGCCCACTGCAATGTGCCGCTGCTGTTGTACTTCGCAACCACTGCATTGTAGTTAATTGAGGTGACTTGGGTTGCTCCGCAGATGATGATGTTGCCGCTGCCGTCAATTACAACATCGGCAGCGTAGTCGTCACCATTTGCACTGCCGTTCCAACTCTGTGACCACACTTCGGTTGTACCGGAGTACTTGACAAGCAGCATGTCGTGGTTGCCATCGTCATTGATGGATGCTCCGGCCACATAAGTGTAACCGCCATAACTGGCGCGTGAGTTTTTGTAGAAAAATTCCTGTGCGCCTTTTTCGGCATATGCTTCGAGAAATGCTTGTTCGCTTTGCTGGGCGAACAAGTGCAGTTTCAGTAGAACAAATGCAAAAAGTAAAATTGTTTTTTTCATTTTGAATTTGTATGTGGTTAATAAAAACGTTTGCTTTCACAAGCGTCCTTTTGTTCCTTCAACTTCACAATTCCATTTCAAAAGAAAAAAAGGGCGTGAACCTGCTTGCCTTCATTACCGAGTGGTGGGCACGTGGAAACAAGCCCTCTGAACAATAATTACAACAAGAGGAACGCGCCCGTGGGCGCTCCCGCTGTGTAATTTTCCATTCAGATAAAATTTCCACGTTTCACCAATCAGAAAACTCACGCAGTCGCGTGATCAATAAAATTTTTGTACTCCATTAGCACATTTGCTAAATCGGCACAACGATATGGCAGTTCCACCCACCATCCCATCCATCTTACATGCGCCAACCGCCATCTGACGGACGCCAACCCTCATCTGACGCACGCCAACCACTTTCTTACATGAAATAACTTCAGGCATACAGGCCAAAATGGCAAACTTACACACGCCAACTCACGTCTTACACCTGTCAACCGACATCTGACGGACGCCAACTGATGTCTGACAACCGCCAACTTTGGACTTCCAACCCCAATTTGCTCTCCTTGCAAACCTCCAAGCCTCACACCTGTCTTCCGACTAGTTTTGTCGAAATCAACATTCCACCTACATGTCACAAAGCCGAAGAAAGTTTCTAAGTCAAAGCGCCACGGGAATTGCAACGCTCGGTGTGTTGCCATTGCTCAACGCATGTGGAAATGCAAATCCGCAATCAGTTGAAAAAGAAAATGCGCACGTTGCACCTATATATAAAGGTGGGCTTGTTATCTCCACCTGGGATTTCGGGATGAAGTCGAATGCTGAAGCCTGGCGCGTTCTGCAGGAAGGCGGCAATGCACTTGACATGGCGGAGAAGGGTGTGAACTTGTGCGAAGCCGATCTCGCGAATCTTTCTGTTGGACTAGGCGCCCTGCCTGATCGCACCGGGCACACCACACTCGATGCCTGCATTATGCGCAGCGATGGCATGGCGGGCAGTGTAATGTTTCTTGAACACATAAAACATCCTGCAAGTGTGGCAAGACGAGTGATGGAAAAGACACCGCACGTTCAACTGGTGGGAGAAGGTGCTTACAAGTTTGCAATCAGTGAAGGTTTTCCACACGATGATTTTGTGAGTGATGTGGCACAAAAGGAATACAACAAGTGGTTGGTGGAAAGCAAATACGAACCCGTCATCAATATCGAGAATCATGATACCATTGGATTGATTGCAATGGATCGCAACGGGGACTTTGCTGGCTCGTGCACCACCAGCGGACTCGCTTATAAGATGCGCGGACGTGTGGGAGATTCTCCCATCATTGGTGCAGGTCTTTATGTGGACAATGAAGTGGGTGCTGCCACTGCCACCGGCCTTGGCGAAGCAGTGATTCGCACCTGCGGTTCATTCCTCATAGTTGAATTGATGCGCAACGGTGCAACACCACAACAGGCGTGTGAAGAAGCGGTGACACGCATCTGGAAAAAACATAACAACGCGAAAGATTTTCAGGTGGGTTTCATAGCAGTGAACAAAGCCGGTGACACAGGAGCGTTTGCCGTGCAACAAGGATTTAAGTATGCGCTTTTGAAAGAAGGGAAGGGGGAGTTAAAAGATGCCGGATGGTTTGCTGGAAAGTGAAGCATTTCAAAAATCTTCTAACTGCACTTGATGGCAGCAACGTCCCCTGATTAATTCGGCATTTAATTTCCCAATGTGCTTATTGAGGATAATAAAATCTTGAAATTTTCTACTGCAGAATTTCATCAATGGCAAGGGCCAGTTTCCTGTCCTTCTCCGTTATTACATCACCTTCGTCATGCGTACTCAATTCGATGCGAACGAAATTGTACACGTTGTGCCAATTGGGGTGATGATTCATTTTCTCGGCTATGAAGGCCACGCGGGCCATAAACGTAAACGCCTCCTGAAAATCTTTGAAGCGGAACTCCCGCACCAGTTTGTTATCTGTTTCGCGCCACATAATTTGACTTTGGGGTAAAAGTAAAGTGAATGACGAATTTGGAATTACGAATTACGTACTTGGCATAATTCGTAATTCCAAATTCGTACTTCTGGATTCCGCCTAATTTCCGCCCATGATTCCATTTTCACCTCCGCGCATTGACGAAAAAACAATTGCAGCTGTTACAGAAGTTTTGCGAAGCGGATGGATTACCACAGGCCCAAAGACCAGAGAACTAGAAAAGAAAATTTCAGATTACACATCAAGCAAAAAAACACTTTGCCTTAACTCGTGGACTAACGCTGCTGAACTTGCCCTCCGATGGTTTGGTATCGGTCCGGGTGATGAAGTAATAGTTCCTGCGTACACTTATGCGGCCACCGCCAACATAGTTGTACACCTGGGTGCAACTCCCGTGATAGTGGACTCATCGGCCAATGATTTTAATATTGATATTGAACAACTGCGACAAAAAATTTCTTCGCGAACAAAAGCAATTATTCCGGTGGATATCGGTGGGCTGCCGGTTGATTATGATGCCGTGATGAATCTGTTGAAGAGCGAACCTGTCAGAAAAATTTTCCAACCATCAGGCGAAGTTCAATCACAATTGGGAAGGCCTCTTGTGTTGAGCGATGCCGCGCACAGTTTCGGGGCGAAATACAAAAACGCCAAAGCAGGAAATCAAACTGATATTTCTGGTTTCTCTTTTCACGCTGTAAAAAATCTTACCACTGCCGAGGGTGGTGCACTTTGCCTCAACCTTCCTCAACCGGTTGACAATGATGCAGTCTGGCAGTCACTTAATATTTCTGCACTGCACGGTCAAACCAAAGATGCATTCGCCAAAACACAAGCGGGGCAATGGAGATATGACATAGTGGAAGCGGGTTTCAAATGCAATCTTACTGACATTCATGCTGCAATTGGTTTGGTTGAATTAGAACGTTATGATGAAGAAACATTGCCGCGAAGAAAAAATATCTGCGATGTGTACATGAAAGCATTCAGCAATTTTGATTGGTTCATTGCTCCCACATTCAAAGATGAAATCCGTGAATCTTCCTATCACTTATTCATGCTTCGGGTTCGTGATATTGACGAACAGAAGCGCGATGACATTATTCAAACCATTTCCCAAAAAGGTGTTTCGGTAAATGTGCATTTCCAGCCGCTTCCACTTCTCAGCTACTACAAGAACCTCGGTTTTGACATCGCGGATTTTCCCAATGCATACGGCCATTATTCATGCGAAATTTCGCTTCCGGTTTATTTCGATTTGAATGATGAACAAATGAAGGTGGTGATTGATGTGGTGACCGATTCAATCCAAAAGCATAGCTGAACATCGTGGGCAAACGAATTTTTGACATCGCATTTTCTTTGGTGGCTTTGGTGCTGTTGTCACCCCTGTTTTTTGTTCTGGCAATTATCGTTTTGTGCGATGGCAGTGGCGGAATTTTTTTCACGCAAGTCCGGGTGGGGAAGAATGGAAAAACTTTTCGCCTGATAAAATTCCGCACTATGCGTTCCAAATCCGAAGCCTCCGGTCAACTCACCATTGGAAGTGGCGATCACCGAATCACGCGAAGTGGTTCCATTCTTCGCAACTACAAACTGGATGAATTGCCCCAACTGGTTAACGTGTTGCTTGGCCAAATGAGCATTGTGGGACCGCGACCCGAAGTGCCGCGGTATGTTGCCTTGTACAACGAAGAGCAACAACACGTTCTTGATATAAGCCCCGGAATTACAGACTATGCCTCGCTTCAATACTTCCACGAAAGTGATTTGCTGGCAAAATCGGAAAACCCCGAAGAGACATACATCAACGAAGTGATGCCTGCAAAACTTCAGCTCAATCTTCAATACATCCGCGAGCAAAGTTTTATTTCAGATTGCAAAATCATTGGTCGCACAGTCCGCAAAATTTTTGCTTGAAAATCATTTAAGTTTGCCGCTCAAATGGAAATTGCATTAACCTCTGGAATCCGCATCTCGGTTCAAACCCGTTTCGAACCGAAACTCAGCAATGCTTATGCTGACAATTATGTGTTCTCTTACCACATCACTATCGAAAATCAAAATGATTTTCCCATCCAGTTATTGCGCAGGCACTGGTTCATTTTCGATAGCGCTGGAATGCAGCGGGAAGTGGAAGGCCCTGGAGTAGTGGGATTTCAGCCGGTGATTCATCCCGGTGAATTTTACGCATACAACTCAGCATGCGACCTGGTGTCTAAACACGGAACTATGAATGGATTTTATTCCATGGCTCGTACCGATGACAAAAGTTTTATCCGGGTGGAAATTCCCAAATTCAAACTCGAAGTTCCGTTCGCATTGAACTGAACAAAAAATCATTCAACATGAAGAAAATATTTTCTATTGCTGCACTTTTCATCGCAGCGCAATCCGGCTTTGCTCAACTTGATTCACAACTGCAATCCATTTTCGAAGATTTTGAACTGATGGGAATGTCCGTTGCGGTGGTGTGCGGGCAAGGCGTGGACACTTATCACTACGGATTAAAAGACCACACACGCACTCTCGAAGTGGACGACAGCACTATGTACCGCATTGCCTCCATCAGCAAACTGGTGGCCGCAACAGGTCTCATGAAGCTTTATGATGATGGGCTCTTTGCGCTCGATGATGACATCAGCACTTACCTCGGCTACGAAGTGCGCAACCCCAACTGGCCCAATGTGCCCATCACTTTCCGCATGTTGCTTTCACATACCGGAAGCCTGCAGGACGGCACTGGTTATTCCGGATTTCTTGGTGATACTTATGGAAATGAAAACCCGCCTTCAATAAGTGAAATGTTGGTTCCGGGTGGCGACAATTACACAGCGAACATGTGGCGGCAGGAAGAACCCGGCACTTTTTTCATTTACTCCAATGTGAATTACGGTGTGATAGGAACGTTGATAGAAGCCATCAGCGGAGTGCGCTTCGATGTGTTTATGAAGAATGAGATTTTTGATCCGCTTGACATTGCCGGAAGTTTCAACGTGGCGGATATTGAGAACATTGACAACCTGGCCGTCCTCTATCGCAACGAAGGCGGCTGGACTCCGCAGGTTGACAATTTCCAGGGAGTGCCTCCCACTCCCGTTGATCTTTCAGGATATGTACCGGGAACCAACGGATTCATCTTCGCTCCGCAAGGTGGCTTGCGATGTTCTGTTTTTGATCTCGCAAAAATTCTGGTGCTTCATCAACAAGGCGCGTGGAATGGTGTGCAACTTCTGCAATCCTCAACACTTGAAATGATGCACACTCCGCAATGGACTTATAATGGTTCGAATGGAGACAACTACTACGGATTGTTTCGCAGTTGGGGACTTGGTGTGCAATGCACAACCGATACCGATGATGGAGATTACATCTGGGAAGATTTTCTTTTTCGCGGCCATGCCGGTGAAGCTTACGGACTGATTTCCGATTTGTATTGGTATAGTAATGATGTTCCGGGCGGTTTTGTTTTCATGACTAATGGGGCATGGAATGGTTTCGATTTCGGCAATGAAAGTGCATTCTACACGTTGGAAGAAGATGTGTTTCAAGCAGTGAATGTAGGAAATCTGCAGGGTTGTTCCTTAGATGTCCATGAAGTTGAAGCGGGTTCATGTGTTTTGCTTTACCCCAATCCTTCACCATCGCAGCTCCTGCTCTCTTCAAAGTGCAATGAACTTCCGGAAAGTATTCGAGTGTATGGAAGCAATGGTCAATGCGTGGAAATGTTGGAAATGAATTCATCATCACTGGCAATTCAAACTTCCCATTGGCCGGCAGGATTGTATCACATTGAATTGATATACAGCAACAGGATTGAACAACTTCGTTTCCAATTCATCAAATAAGCGAAGTACATTCATCAGACTGCGCCTTGCTGTTTTCTTTGTGAACAACAAAGGCATTGCACTTGGAATCTGCGCATTGCTTTTGTTTTTTTTTATGATGCTGTTTCCTGGAATTGCCGATGTGGTGTACCGCAAATTCATCTTTCAAATCATCCGGGTTGTTCATGATTTTACCTTAGGACTTCTGCCCTTCACCGCAGCATTTTTGCTCTTACCAGTTTACCTGTTTTTTCTTTTCCGGTTTCTGTTAAAACGAAAAATAACAATTGGAAAGTTGCTGCTGCGATTGTTGAACGCGACATTTTTCACACTCGCTTTATTTCTTGTCTTGTGGGGATACAATTACGCCTGCCCTGGAGTTTTTGGCCCGGATAAAATGGCAACCGCACCCTTGTCTGACGAACAACTTCTTCAATTCGGATTGGCAACTGCGCAACGCACTTCATCTCTGCGCGAACAAATTGCACACGATGCTGAAAGTGGATTTGAATTGAATGAAAGTGAAATCCGGACTGCTCTCGAAACAAAACTTCACGAACAAGATTTTCCAACTCTCGGTAAAGTTCGCTGCCGCATTTTGAAAGATGGAGGCCAGATGAGAAAACTTGGCATTGCTGGATTTTTCTTTCCGTTTCATGAAGAAGGATACACAAGCAATTCCTATCTCTTGTGCACGCAAGCATTCATCTGCGCCCATGAAATGAGTCATGGTTATGGAGTGACACACGAAGGCGAAGCGGACTTCATGGCCTATGTTTCATTGTCCAACTCTGCCAATGCTGAATTGCAGTATGCAGCAGAACTGGAGCTGCTGCGCAACATCCGTGGACGATTGCGTGTGGTGAATCCCCCGCTGCGCGATTCACTGAAAGCAAGAACAGATTCGCTGGTGGAAATCGACCTGCGCTCCATCTACACCAACGGACTCGCTTACCATGAATACGTTCCCGGTGTACAGGACAAGCTGAACAATTTTTATCTGAAGGCAATGGGAATTGGTGAAGGAACTAAAAGTTATGACGAGATGTTGGAGATGGTGTGGTGGATGAAAAATCAACACTGATTTGTGCGGCTAAATACTTTAGCAAAAAAATAAATTATACCCTGTGCTGAAAATTGACATGCACACCCACCTCTTGCCGCGGCACTTGCCGGACTGGACGAAGAAATTCGGCTACGGGAGTTTTATTCATCTCGATCATCATCGCGAGGGATTTGCCCGAATGATGCAGGGCGAAAAATTTTTTCGCGAGATTGCAGCTAACTGTTGGGATGAAAAACTGCGTGTGGAAGAGTATGCCGGATTCAATACACAGGTGCAAGTGATATGCACCATTCCCGTTATGTTTTCTTACTGGGCCAACCCCCAGGATGGTGTTGAAATTTCGCGCTTTCTCAACGACCATATTGCAGATGTGTGTGCGCGTTTTCCAAAAAACTATGTCGGACTTGGAACATTGCCGTTGCAAGACATGGAACTTGCTCTTGTTGAATTGGAACGCATAAAAAATATTGGACTGCGTGGAATACAAATTGGTTCGAACATCAACGGGCGCAATTTGAACGAACCGGAATTTTATCCTCTCTGGGATGCGCTTGATAAACTCGATCTCTGCATCATGATACATCCGTGGGAAATGATGGGGCAGGAAAAAATGGGCAAGTATTGGTTACCTTGGCTGGTTGGAATGCCTGCCGAAACATCACGCGCTATCTGTTCGCTCATCTTCGGAGGAATTTTAGAACGTTGGCCTCGTGTTCGTTTCAATTTCAGTCACAGCAGTGGTTCATTCCTGGCAACCATCGGCCGGATAGAACACGGATTTATTTGCCGGCCCGATCTTGTGGCAGTGGACAATCCCGTTAATCCGCGCAACTACCTCGGCAAGTTTTGGGTGGATTCTATTACACACGATGCGCGCATGCTGCAATACGTTATCGAGATGCAGGGATCAAAACGTGTTACGCTGGGCACAGATTATCCATTCCCACTTGGCGATCTTGAAATAGGAAAGTTCATAGAAGAAATGAACCTGGAAAAAAATGTGCTGGAAGACATTTTTGCAAACTCAACCCTCGAGTGGCTGGGCATGAAGGCGGAGGATTTTGATTGATAAACCACAAAGTGATGCACTTTGCGAGTTGTTCAATTCGGTTCTTAGTTTCAAAAGATTATTTTTTGGTGAACTAGATAGTGGACAAGAATAGCTGGGAGATTTGAGACAGTCGCCTTCGGACGGTTGTTTTGTTAGCGCTTCTTTTTACCAGGTTTTTTGGCTTTTGCTTTTGGTCTGCTGAGTAATTTTAGAAAGTCCTGTAGCTTTTTCAAATCTGAATCTTTGGCCTGAATCGCAGTATTGATGTTGTGGCGCATCGTTTTATCGAACCGATCCATGCGTTTGCTGGCTGGCATGAATGAGTCGATGCTGGTGGTGAAGCCTGCTAAATGTTTTTTGCAAACTGCATGGGCTACACGATCCATAGTTTTTGAAGAGATAATCAGGTAGTGATTATTGGTCGGATGTTTTTTTACCTCTATATGCACGTTGGTGGCTATCGGTTGTTTCAGTTTAGAGATTGTGAATTTTTTCTGATAGTCGGGCTGGCGTTTTTCCTTATCGCCATCAACGAAGCCTATACCCAGCTTACCGGATGGAAGTTTTAACAGCGCTTTGCATACTTCAGCATTGTTAAGGCTATGGGTGGTTTCTTCGCCACACACCACTGATGAAACGAGTGTTTCGATGTGGCATTCTGCAAAAATGTAATCGCTTGAGATCATTTTTTGCCCAATAGCTCAATGTTGAAGAAAATGTCTGCCCCCGAATTGTAAATATGATCTACCTCTTTTTGGGTCAGCTTTTTCACCTTGGTTTGATAGTCTTGCCAATAGGTGTAGAATATGGCCAGTTCGCTGGCTTTGGTCATGTTGCTCATGAGCCGGCCCATCATATAAGGGCTATGTGTGGTTATGAAATACTGGTTGCTTTGATCTTCGGCAATATTCGCGGCCAGTTCATCTATATATGGCGGAAAACTGTGGGCTTCTGGTTCTTCGAAGAGGATGACAGCATCCTTGTTGCTGTGGATAGCGGCCATGTGGTAGAGCATGCGCCTTACGGTATCGGGGGTGTTTTCAAACGGGATTTTGTATGAGAAGCCGTCTTGTTTTTTATGAATTTCGAACTTACGCGATACGGTGTCTATGATGAGTTCCAGACCATATTCCAGGAAGATATTGGCCAGCCATCTCTTAATTGTTCCGTTGGTTTTCACAATTTCGTAGAGGTTGGAGGCATTGGGCCGAAGTCTTGTTTTGAATGAGTCCTGATAATAATTGATACGCGCAGGGAAATCATATTTGAAAATAGGGATGTGGAATTGACTTTGCATGTTGCTACGATCAATTTTCCCCTCGCGGTTCACTACTACTGCCGTCATGTTGAGTACTTCGCCCAACTCGCTGTCACGTAGAATTTTATTGAGATTGGGGCTATGGTCATTTGAGTATTCAGCCAGAATCTTATTCCAGATTGTAGCAGGGATTGGCTTTTTCCATGAAAAAAAATGGCAATGCGTTGAACGTGCGAATTCAGAAACGTAATACCTAAATGCATTGGACTGGATGGAAATCAGCTCGCTTGTATCGCTGTCATAAAAAAGATTGGTGCCACTTGAAGCTCTAAGCAAATTGGATTCATCCAAATTGTCAGTCTCCATAGAATCCATCTGGTGCAAGCTGAGCGCCTCCAACAAATTACTCTTTCCGCTGTTGGGTTTTCCTATGAACACGTTGACCCTTGATGGTTTCATATCCACCGATTTAAGGGACTTGAAATTGCGGATACTGATGGCCTTGAGAAAATTGGGCATGATGCGGCAAATGTATGTGGCTGCAACTGTCGTTAGACGATCGTTCGCACGCTTGAAGTTTAGTCGCGCGACTAACATAGTGTGGCAGAATAGCTGGGAGATTTAGAAAAGAACATTTCCCCGGCACCCTTGCCAGCCACGCCCGCTGGGGCTGCATCCCCGCCTATAAACTCCCCCTTTCTGTTGCGGAACTTGCGGCAGCTTTTGTTCCTCCCCAGTCTTTTGAGGATATAAATTAGGCATCTGCATCCATCCCCCTAAACGTTTTGGTATTTATTTTCACACTTTCGTCACCACGTAGTAGAGTGAGTTTACCATTGTGTTGTGTGATAGTGGCATGTAGTAGAGTGACAGTGGAACGTAGTGTCGTGACAGTGGCACTTAAAAGTGTGAACGTAGCATGTACACATTGTACTATCACTCTACATCATGTTAGATTAACTCTGTTACAAGCCACTGTCACTCTACATCATTTTACATTCACTCTACATCATGGCATTGATGCCGTGCCTTGCGGAACATTGCAACTCCTCAGAAATACCAGCGCAGCCGCACATATACCATGATGCCAACCAAAGAAGCCCTGGCCGATGCCTTGCACCAAAGCCGCGCGCACCTGAAACACTTCAAAGATTACATCGCACCGTTCACTGCCTTCGATTCCAGCATGAACAACGCTTGGGGATTGCTTTGGCAAGCCGCCAACGACACGGCAGAAGCGCAACCCACTGACGAAAACCTGCAAGACAAACAGCGCGGACTGGGGGCCGATGTGCTGGCCCGGGTGGATGAAAGCATGGCGGCACTGCGCGATTTGCGGTTTTTTGCCGCCAAGGCATTTGGCTCCAAAAGCGCACAATACCAGCAGTTCCACTTTGCCCAAGGTCAAAAAACCCGGCACAGCGCCGCCAACCACCATATATATATGGAGCTAAGTCATGAACTGGCCGTGAGTGTGCAGGCCCTGCTGGTGGCCCGCGGCATGACAGTAGCCCAGATTACAGCACTAAGCACCACAGCAGCCAGCATAAAAACAGCAGAAAAAGCCCACGAAAAACAAAAACGACTGCGCCCCCTAAACACAGGCGCAAGGCACGATGCATTCAATGCAATATGGGCCTATATGGTGCAAGCCAGCGATGCCGCGGAAACGGTTTTTGTGAATGAACCGGAAAAGAGGGCGCTTTTTGTGGTGACGAAGAGGAAAGGCAGTGGGTAGTTGGCAGTTCCCGAATTATCCACCGCTTTTCAACTTTAAAAATTGCTTTTTGTTCTTCCATGTTGAGTTTTAATTGTTCGCAAAATGCGTCAACCTAATTTCAGGAAGGGTCAACAACCACAGATTTTCTGTCAATATCCTCCAATTTCTTTTCAACGACTTTCAATTGCTTGCACCGTTTTCCATTTTCAATCTCGATAGCTATTGGGATTCAAATTTTCAAACTGAAAAATTCATATCCGTTCTCATCCATCCTATCAGTCCCTTAGCATGTTGAAAAAACTTTTTTCAAACTATTTCACTCTCACACTTGCGCAACTCAAAGAACCAATTACATTTGCGCCCCCGTTTTTAGGGAAGATGGACTATTGTCCTCAAACTCAGTATTTAAAAGGACTTTAAGCAAATTATGCCAACCGTTCAACAACTTATTCGCAAGGGTCGCAACCCCAAAACTTACAGAAGTAAGTCCATTGCACTCACCTCTTGTCCACAGCGCAGAGGAGTGTGCACCAAGGTGTATACTACTACACCAAAGAAGCCAAACTCAGCCCTTCGTAAAGTGGCCAAAGTGAGGCTCACCAACAAGTTCGAAGTCATTGCCTACATAGGTGGCGAAGGCCACAACCTCCAGGAACACAGCATCGTGCTCGTTCGTGGCGGCAGGGTAAAAGACCTTCCCGGAGTGCGTTATCACATTGTTCGAGGAGCACTCGATACCGCAGGAGTTTCAGGCCGCGGTCAGCGCAGAAGTAAGTACGGAACCAAAAGACCTAAACCAGGAGCCGCAGCAGCAGCCACCACAACCACCAAGAAAAAGTAATTTGCAACAGTCATCCCGATAACAACTGGGAGGCAATTTTCAAAACGCGATAGCAAATCAACAAATCAGTTCATGAGAAGAAGAAAAGCAAAAAAGATTACAGTGCTGCCCGACCCACGTTTCAACGATGTGGCCGTAACCAAATTCGTGAACAACCTCATGTTGCAAGGAAAGAAAAGTACAGCCTTCGGCATATTTTACGAAGCCATTGATCGCGTTACTGATAAGACAAAAGAAGAAGGACTTGAAACCTGGAAAAAAGCAGTTGAAAATGTTACACCCGCTGTAGAAGTGCGCAGCCGCAGAGTAGGAGGAGCCACATTCCAGATTCCATCTCCCATCCGCGATTCGCGCAAAAACTCAATGGCCATCAAATGGCTCATCGGTTACGCCCGCAGCCGCAACGAAAAAACAATGGCCGAAAAACTGGCCGGTGAAATAATGTCCGCAGCTAAAGGTGAAGGTGCAGCATTCAAAAAGAAAGAAGACGTACACCGCATGGCCGAAGCCAACAAAGCCTTCTCCCACTTCAGATTCTAATCTCATAGCTCAAAGCTCATAGCTCAAATTAAGAATGTCGAGAGACTTAGCATATACAAGAAACATCGGGATTGCCGCCCACATTGATGCAGGAAAAACCACCTGCACCGAGCGTATACTTTATTACTCAGGTGTCAGCCATAAAATGGGCGAAGTGCACGATGGTGCAGCCACCATGGACTGGATGGTACAGGAACAGGAACGCGGCATCACCATCACCTCAGCCGCCACCACGGTATTCTGGAATTACCGTAACAACAAATACCACATCAACATCATAGATACACCCGGCCACGTGGACTTCACCGTAGAGGTGAACCGCTCTCTGCGCGTACTCGATGGGTTGGTGTTCCTCTTCTCCGCGGTGGATGGAGTAGAACCACAATCAGAAACCAACTGGCGCCTGGCCAATAACTACAACGTGGCGCGTATTGGTTTTGTAAACAAGATGGACCGTCAGGGTTCGGACTTTCTCAACGTTTGCCACCAAGTGCGCGAAATGTTGGGTTCAAATGCAGTTGCACTTCAACTTCCCATCGGTGCTGAAGATGATTTCAAAGGCGTGATAGACCTCATCAACTGGCGCGGCATGATCTGGAATGAAACAGACAAGGGAATGACCTACGAGACTATTGACATCCCTGCCGATATGATTGATGAAGCGTTGGTGTACCGCGAAAAACTTCTCGAAGCAGTATCAGAATACGATGACAATTTAATGCAGAAATTCTTCGATGCCCCGGAAACCATCACCGAGCGCGAAGTACTCGATGCCCTCCGCAAAGCTGTGCTCGATCACAAGATTGTGCCCATGGTATGTGGTTCTGCATTTAAGAATAAAGGTGTACAAACCATGCTTGATCTGGTGATGGAACTAATGCCCTCACCACTCGACAAAAAAGCTACGTTGGGAATCAATCCCGATACCGGCCTGGAAGAGTCACGCAAGCCGGACTACAATCAACCTTTTGCTGCACTTGCTTTCAAGATTGCCACCGACCCTTATGTGGGCCGCCTCGCATTCACCCGTGTTTACAGCGGAATGCTCAATGCAGGTTCTTATGTATTAAATGCCCGCAGCGGAAACAAAGAACGTATCTCCCGCATCTTCCAGATGCACGCCAACAAGCAAAACCCCATTGATCAATTGGGAGCAGGCGACATTGGAGCCGTGGTAGGTTTCAAAGACATCAAAACCGGTGACACATTGTGTGACGAGAAACACCCCATCGTTCTCGAGGCAATGGATTTCCCAGAACCCGTTATCGGAATAGCAGTAGAACCTAAAACCCAGGCCGACTTCGATAAACTGGGAATGGCATTGGCGAAATTAGCCGAGGAAGACCCCACATTCCAGGTGCGCACCGACCATGAAACAAGCCAGACCATTATCTCCGGCATGGGAGAGCTACACCTCGAAATAATTGTAGACCGCCTCAAGCGCGAGTTCAAAGTGGAATGCAACCAGGGAGCGCCACAGGTCACTTACAAAGAGACCATCACATCCGGTATAGAATACCGCGAAGTGTACAAGAAGCAAACGGGTGGCCGCGGTAAGTTCGCTGATATCAAGATTAAAATTTCTCCGAACACTGACCCTGAGAAAACAGGACTCGTGTTCATCAACTCTATTAAGGGTGGTAACGTTCCTCGTGAATTCATTCCATCCGTAGAGAAAGGATTTAAAGAAGCCATGCATAATGGTGTGCTTGCCGGATACCAAATGGACACTCTCACAGTAGAACTTATTGACGGTTCTTACCACGCAGTGGACTCTGATGCACTTTCATTTGAACTCTGCGCAAAGATGGCCTACCGCGAGGCAGTGCCTAAGTGCAAACCCATCATCCTCGAACCCATTATGAAGCTCGAAGTGGTGACACCTGAACACAACATGGGTGACGTGATTGGAGACCTCAACAAGCGCAGGGGAATCATCGAAGGAACTGGTGAGCGTAATCGTGCAACTGTTATTAACGGCAAAGTGCCACTCGCATCCATGTTTGGTTACGTGACCGACCTGCGTACTATCACATCGGGTCGCGCCACATCTACAATGGAGTTCAGCCACTTCGCACCTGCACCCGCCAGCATTGCCGAAGAGGTAATAGCTAAAGTAAAAGGAAAAGCAAACGCAAAACCATAAACGCCCTAAATGGCACAAAAGATTCGCATAAAACTCAAGTCCTACGACCACAACCTGGTTGACAAGTCAGCCGAGAAAATCGTAAAGACCGTGAAGGCAACGGGTGCCGTAGTAAACGGCCCCATTCCGCTACCCACACACAAGAGGATTTACACAGTGCTTCGTTCACCACACGTGAACAAGAAGGCCCGCGAACAATTCGAACTAAGCAGCTACAAGCGCCTGCTGGATATTTATAGTTCATCCGCCAAAACCGTGGATGCACTCATGAAACTCGAACTCCCATCAGGTGTGGAAGTTGAGATTAAAGTGTAGAACTTCTGGGATGAAACAAACCCACGAGATGGAATTTGGAATTTGAAATTAACAACACATGCAAGGAATAATAGGAAAAAAGGTCGGAATGACTAGCATCTACGGTGCCACTGGGAAAAATATCCCATGCACAGTGATAGAAGCTGGTCCATGTGTAGTGACCCACGTAAAAACAAAAGAGAAAGACGGCTACGAAGCGGTACAACTCGCCTTTGGTGAAAAGAAGGAGAAGCACACCACCAAACCGATGCAAGGTCATTTCAAAAAGGCCGGAACAACACCCAAACGTTTCATCGCTGAGTTTGACCACTACGAAAACACCCTCAATCTGGGTGATGCTATTACTGTTGGCATATTCGAAGAAGGAGAAAACGTGGACGTGATTGGCACCACCAAAGGAAAAGGTTTCCAGGGTGTTGTAAAACGCCATGGTTTCGCAGGTGTAGGTGAAGCCACACACGGGCAGCACAACAGGCTGCGCGCTCCAGGTTCAATGGGTGCATCGTCAGACCCCTCGCGCGTATTTCCGGGAAAGCGCCTTGGTGGCCATGATGGTAATGCCCGCAGAACTGTCCAAAACCTCAAGGTCGTAAAAGTCCTTGCTGAAGAGAATTTGATTTTTGTAAAAGGAGCCATACCAGGCTACAATGGTTCAACCGTTTATATCGTGAAGTAATGCAACTGGAAGTCCTCAATATATCCGGCCAAAAAACCGGCAAGAATGTTACCCTCGATGATGCAGTATTTGCCATTGAGCCTAACGACCACGCCATTTACCTCGATGTGAAGCGATACCTCGCAGCACAACGAACAGGTACACACAAGACCAAAGATCGTGGGGAAGTGGCCGGGTCAACCCGCAAACTTCATCGCCAGAAAGGAACTGGTGGCTCGCGCAAAGGCAGCATTAAAAGCCCCCTCTTCCGCCAGGGCGGAAGCACTTTCGGACCGCGCCCGCGCGATTACGATATCAAGGTAAATAAAGACACTACCCGTCTTGCCCGCAAATCCGCCCTGTCATACAAAGCGAAGGATGGTGGAATAATGGTATTGGATGGATTGAATTTTGAAAAACCGAAGACCAAAGAATTTGCAGGATTGGTGAAGAACCTGAACATTGGGAAAACCAAGGCGTTGTTTCTTGTATCTGAAAAGAACGACAACGTTTACCTCAGCAGCCGCAACGTCCAGAAGGCAAATGTTCAGATCGCATCCCTGGTAAATACCTATGACATTATGAACAACAAGCACATCATCTTCGTGGGCAATGCACACGAAGTGGTAACACAACTACTGAATAAGTAAACTGACATGAAAGAAGTCCTGATAAAGCCATTGATAACGGAGAAGATGACCGCCATTAGCGAGAAGCAGAACAAGTTCGGCTTTATCGTGAACGTGCATGCCAATAAGATTGAAATCAAGAAGGCGGTGGAGAAATCATACAGTGTAACTGTTGAACAGGTGAACACTATGCGTTACGATGGCAAGAGAAAATTCCGAAATACCAAAAAAGGAGTTGTTGAAGGACGTTCTAAATCTTACAAGAAAGCCATCGTGAAATTGAAAGTGGGAGACACTATAGATTTCTACGCAAACGTGTAATAGAAACAATACACCAGAAGAAAAGACGACATCATGGGAATCAAAAAACTGAACCCGGTTACCCCCGGCACCCGGCACAAAATAGCTCACACTTTCGATGAGTTAACTACCGGGCAGCCTTACAAGCCACTGCTCGTGCCCCTAAAAAAAACAGGTGGACGCAACAACCAGGGAAGGCTTACCATGCGCCACATTGGTGGAGGCCACAAGCGTCATTATCGCCTGGTTGATTTCAAGCGCGACAAGCACGATATCACTGCAAATGTTTTGACGGTGGAATACGATCCAAACCGTTCCTCTCGCATTTGTCTGGTGGAATATGCTGATGGTGAAAAGCGCTACATCATTGCACCCCAGGGAATCAAGGTTGGCCAGACCATTATGAGCGGAAGCAAAGCCGCACCCGAAGTTGGTAATGCACTTTTCCTCAAAGACATCCCGCTGGGAACAGTAATTCATAACATTGAACTGATGCCAGGTCGTGGTGCATCGATAGCCCGCAGCGCTGGCAGTTTCGCACAACTCAGCGCCAGGGACGGCATTTACGCCATCCTCAGGATGCCTTCAGGCGAAACGCGAAAAGTGAATGCTGGTGGTCTTGCAACCATTGGAACCGTTGGTAATTCAGAACACAACCTGGTGCGCAGCGGTAAAGCTGGTCGTTCGCGCTGGCAGGGACGCAGGCCTAGAGTTCGTGGTGTAGCCATGAACCCTGTTGACCATCCCATGGGTGGAGGCGAAGGCCGCGCATCTGGTGGGCACCCGCGATCACGCAGTGGCAAGGTTTCAAAAGGATTAAAAACACGCCATCCTAAGAAGCCATCCGGCAAATTCATAATTGAACGCAGAAAGAAATAAGAAATAGAATATGCCAAGGTCACTTAGAAAACCCCCATTCATTCACATCAAACTTCAGGAGAAGGTTGATAGTGCTCAGTCTTCCGGCAAGAAGAGTGTAATCAAGACATGGAGTCGTGCCAGCACCATTTCCCCTGAATTTGTGGGACTGACTTTCGGAGTGCACAACGGCAAACAATTCATTCCGGTATATGTAACTGAAAATATGGTGGGACACAAGCTCGGTGAGTTTGCGCCAACACGAAGGTTCACTGGCCACTCAGGAAACCGTAAAGAAGAACCTAAGAAATCATAATAACAACGTATAATTTTAAAGCTGAAGAAATTATGGGCGCCCGCAAAAGAGAAATGGCCGACAGACTAAAAGAGGCCAAGAAAGTAACCGCAATCGCGAGTCTCAACAATACTCCTACATCACCGAGAAAGATGAGGCTCGTTGCAGACACTATTCGTGGTAAAGATGCTTTTCACGCATTGAACCTTTTGAAATTTACTCGCAGACACGCTGCTGTACCGCTCGAAAAACTACTTCGGTCAGCCATTACGAACTGGCAATCAAAAAATGCTGCTGATGATGCAGCCGAATCTAATCTTTTTGTGAAAGAAATTCGAGTGGATTGTGGCAGGACATTAAAGAGAATAAGCCCTGCACCCCAGGGACGCGCCCACCCCATCCGCAAGCGCTCTAACCACGTTACAATCATCTTGGACAAAAAATAAATAATTAAGGAGATACAATTCACACGAATGGGACAAAAATGTAACCCGATAGGAAACAGGTTAGGCTTCATCAAGGGATGGGATAGCAACTGGTATGGCGGAAAAAACTACGGTGATAAAATCGTGGAAGACGACAAGATCCGCAAATACATTTATACCCGTCTCAAAAAAGCTTCCCTTTCAAAAATTGTAATAGAACGTACACTTAAACTGGTGACAGTAACCATCAATACCGCTCGCCCAGGCGTTATTATCGGCAAGGCTGGCAGCGAAGTAGATAAACTGAAAGAAGAATTGAAGAAACTTACCGGAAAAGATGTTCAAATAAACATCTTCGAGGTAAAAAGACCAGAAACCGATGCGCGGCTCGTGGCTGATGGTATTGCCCGCCAGATTGAAGGCCGTATTTCTTACCGCAGGGCCACCAAAATGTCCATTCAATCCAGCATGCGCATGGGAGCTGAAGGTATCAAGGTGACCATAGCTGGCCGGGTTAACGGAGCGGAAATAGCACGTACGGAAACCCACAAGGAAGGACGCATTCCACTTCACACCTTTCGCGCTGATATAGATTATCACCACTGCGAAGCACATACAAGTTTCGGAAGAATTGGGGTGAAAGTTTGGATATGTCGCGGTGAAGTATATGGCAAGCGCGACCTCTCGCCCAACATCGGGCAAAACCTTACACAAGGTCGCGGTGGAAGTGGCCGACCTGACAGAAGAGGCGATCGTGGAGACCGTGGAGATCGTGGAGACCGTGGTGGAAACAGAGGTGGAGGAGGAGGAGACCGGGGAAATCGCGGACCAAGAAGAGATAGCTAAGAATTTTTAAAACAACACGAAATTTTGTGACTCATGTTACAACCAAAACGGACCAAATACAGAAAACAGCAGAAGGGTAAGATAAAGGGACTCGCAACACGAGGTGCCAATATCGCCTTCGGGAGTTTTGCCATCAAAACCATGGCCGAAGGCTTTATTACATCGAGGCAACTTGAAGCAGCGCGTGTAGCTCTCACCAGGTTTATGAAGAGGGAAGGAAAGGTTTGGATCCGCATTTTTCCGGACAAACCAATCACCAGAAAGCCAGCTGAGGTGAGAATGGGTAAGGGTAAAGGAGCAGTGGAATACTATGTGGCAGTGGTAAAACCAGGCTGCATCATTTTCGAAGCGGACGGTGTGCCACGCGCCACTGCCGAAGAAGCACTGCGTCTGGCTGCTCAAAAGCTTCCCTTTAAAATGAGGTTTGTGGTACGTCCCGATTACGTTGAATAATACCGAAACAGCAACAACATGAAAGCATCAGAAATAAGAAATATGTCAGAGCAAACTATCCGCGAAAAACTCGTTGAGGATAAGGCAACATTGGCCCGCATGAAGTTCGGCCATTCCGTGGCGGGAACTGAAAACACGATGAGCCTGCGATTTAAGCGCAGGGACATTGCACGCATGCTTACCCTGTTGAACGAAAACAAAAACAAGAAATAAAAGAACACCATGGAAAGAAACCTTCGGAAAGAAAGAGTAGGTATTGTTACATCCAATAAGATGAACAAATCCATTGTGGTGATGGTGGAAACAAAAGTGATGCACCCCAAGTACGGCAAATTTGTGAAGCACTCAAACAAATTTATGGCGCATGATGAAGAACAACAATGTGGAATTGGAGACAAAGTGCGGATCATGGAAACACGCCCCATCAGTAAACTGAAGCGCTGGAGAATGGTGGAAGTAGTTGAAAAGGCCAAATAAGCCCTAAAGAATTTTTGAGAAATGATACAGAACGAATCAAGACTGAAAGTGGCCGACAACAGCGGTGCCCGCGAAGTACTCGTAATCCGGGTATTGGGCGGAACACGCAGGCGTTATGCCTCGCTGGGCGACCAGATTGTTGTTACAGTTAAGGACGCACTTCCGGGAGGCAACGTAAAGAAAGGCACAGTTTCAAAAGCTGTAATTGTGCGAACCAAGAAGGAAGTGCGCAGGCAGGATGGAAGCTATATCCGTTTTGATGATAACGCAGTGGTGCTTCTTAACCCCACAGGCGAATTGCGAGGCACACGCATCTTCGGACCAGTGGCCCGCGAACTACGTGAAAAGGATTATATGAAAATCATATCGCTTGCACCTGAAGTGATATAAAAAACATCAAACCCGAAAAGGCAATGTTCAAAAGATTAAAGATTAAAAAGAACGATCTTGTGGTGGTAACCACCGGTGACAGCAGAGGCAAGCAAGGCCGTGTAATTACTGTTGACCGTAAGACAGACCGTGTTATTGTAGAAGGTGTCAACATGGTGACAAAGCACCGCAAACCTTCTGCAAAAAATCCGCAGGGTGGTAGGGAGACAATTGCAGCAGGCATACACATAAGCAACGTCAAATATGTAGATGCTAAAAACAATGTAACACGCCTGGGCCGCAGAAGAAATGAAGAAGGTAAACTGGAACGATATTCCAAAAAATCAGGGGAGGATTTGAAATGAGTTATACACCACGTTTAAGAAAACAATACCAGGATGAAGCGGCACCGAACCTAATGAAAAAGTTCGAGTACTCATCACCCATGCAGATTCCACGTTTGAAGAAAATCTGTCTCAACCAGGGCATGGGTAAAGCCACCAGCGACAAAAAACTTGTGGATGCGGCTGTTGAAGAAATGGGACTCATTACAGGCCAAAAGGCTGTACCCACTTATTCGACAAAAGACATTTCAAATTTCAAATTGAGAAAGGGCGTTCCCATTGGTGTAAAAGTCACCCTTCGTGGCGACCGCATGTGGGAGTTCATGGACCGACTTATCTCCGCGGCCCTTCCGCGCACCCGTGACTTTCGCGGAGTGAAAGTATCGGGATTTGATGACCGCGGCAATTTCACCTTCGGCATCAAGGAACAAATCGTTTTCCCGGAAATTGATCTTGATAAAGTGAAAATGATTAATGGAATGGACATCACTGTGGTAACATCAGCAAAGACCACCGAAGAAGCAAAAGCATTGCTGGAAGAATTTGGATTCCCGTTTACTAAATAATAGAATCAAAGAATGGCCAAAGAATCAATGAAAGCCCGTGAGCGCAAGCGCATAGCCCTCACCGCTAAATACGCGAAGAAACGTGCTGAACTGAAAAAGGCAGGAGACTGGGATGGTTTGCAAAAACTTCCGCGCAATTCAAGCAAAGTACGCATCCGTAACCGGTGCCAGTTAACAGGGCGCCCTCGGGGCTACATCCGCCAGTTTGCACTTTGTCGCAACCAATTCCGCGACCTTGCGCTTGACGGGCGCATACCGGGTGTAAAAAAAGCAAGTTGGTAATTAAGATACAGGAGAAATAAAATGTTTACAGACCCAATAGCAGACTACCTTACCCGGATCAGGAATGCCCAATCGGCACATCACAAAGTGGTGGAAATTCCAGCATCTAACCTCAAGAAGGAAATTACCAAAATCCTTCATGAGAAGGGATATATCCTGAACTTCAAATTCGAGGATGGAAAACCTGGTACTATAAAAATTGCCCTTAAATACAACCCGAAAACTAAAAGCCCGGCCATTACAAAAATTGATAGAGTATCAACACCCGGCCTTCGAAGATATACAGGCTCGGAAGATTTGCCGCGTGTACTCAATGGAATGGGTATCGCCATATTGTCTACCTCCAAAGGTGTAATGACGGATAAAGAAGCCCGCAAAGAAAATGTAGGTGGCGAGGTATTGTGTAATGTGTATTAAAGAATTATTTGTGGGCTAATTAAATTGACCCAATAAAAAAAAAAGCATGTCAAGGATAGGAAAATTACCCATCAGCATCGCAAAAGGAGTTCAAGTCTCTCATAACGGTGATGTTGTAAAAGTGAAAGGCCCAAAAGGCGAACTTGAGCAATGGATTGATCCCGCCATCAAACTGAGTATTGAAGATGGCACTATCACCTTGTCCAGGGAAAGTGAAGACAAAGCCATTCGCTCGAAACACGGGCTTTACCGCGCCCTTATCAATAACATGATAACAGGAGTGGACACTGGATATAAACGCGACCTCGAATTAAGAGGAGTTGGTTATCGTTGCAAAGCCAGCGGGCAACAACTTGAATTAACACTGGGTTATAGCCACCCCATTATTATTCAGTTGCCCAATGAAATAAAAGTAACTGCAAAAGCTGAAAAAGGTGAAAACCCGCTTATCAGCCTTGAGTGCCACGATAAACAATTGCTGGGGCAGGTGGCTTCTAAACTGCGCTCCCTACGCAAACCGGAGCCTTACAAAGGAAAGGGTGTCCGTTATGTAGGTGAATTTGTACGTAAAAAAGCTGGCAAAACAGCAGCTAAATAATTATTGAAAAAAATGGCATTCAGCAAAGAAGCCCGCAGGGCTAAAATCAGGAAAAAAATACGTGCCCGTGTTAATGGCACGGAAAACAAACCGCGCCTTTCTGTGTTCCGCAGCAATAAACAGATATACGCACAAGTAATTGATGATGTAAAAGGTGTTACACTTGCTTCTGCCTCATCACTTAAAATGAGTGAAGCTGCTGGCACCAATAAAATAGAACAGGCAAAGTTGGTGGGTAAATCACTTGCCGAAAGAGCAAAGGCAGCAGGAGTTGAAGGAGTTGTATTCGACCGAGGTGGCTACCTTTTTCATGGAAGAGTAAAATCATTGGCTGAAAGTGCCCGCGAGGCCGGCCTTAAATTTTAATGAGTATGTCAGAATCAAGAATAGTTCGCGCAAGCGAAACAGAATTAAAGGACCGTTTGGTGGCGGTAAACAGGGTTACCAAAGTGACCAAAGGCGGACGCGCATTCGGATTCGCTGCCATAGTGGTAGTGGGAAATGAAAACGGTGTGGTGGGTCATGGCTTGGGTAAGGCAAAAGAGGTGTCGGATGCGGTGACTAAGGGAATAGAAGACGCCAAGAAAAACCTCATTCGTGTGCCCGTGCACAAGGGTACCATTCCACATGTGCAAAACGGCAAATTCGGAGGTGCCCGTGTATTCCTCAAGCCCGCATCACATGGTACCGGTGTAATAGCCGGAGGTGCCATGCGTGCTGTGCTGGAGTCGGCCGGAGTTACTGATGTACTTGCAAAATCTAAAGGCTCATCCAATCCGCACAACGTGGTAAAGGCAACCCTTGACGCATTGAAGAACATGCGCAGTGCATATGAGATTGCCGCTATTCGTGGAATTCCCGTGGAAAAAGTTTACAACGGATAATCACAACAATAAAAAGGAAACACATCATGTCAAAAGTGATAATCAAACAAGTAAAAAGCGCCATTGACCAGCCTAAGCGACAGAAGTTGACCATTCAGGCGTTAGGAATAAAAAAATTGAATGTGCCAGTGGAAAAAGAACTCACCCCAAACATTAAGGGGATGATTCGCGCAGTTGGCCATCTGTTGAAAGTGGATTATAAATAATATCGGCAGTGCTAATACCTACTAGTCCGAATTAAGGAAAAATAAAATGAATCTCAACACACTCAAACCCGCAAAAGGCTCCGTGCGAACTCGCAAGCGCCTTGGTCGCGGACAAGGTTCCGGTCTTGGCGAAACGTCAGGCCGGGGGAATAAAGGTGCCGGACAGCGCTCAGGTACTAAACGCAAATTTGGTTTTGAAGGCGGCCAGATGCCGCTGCAGCGCAGGTTGCCCAAGTTCGGTTTTAAGAACATTAACCGGGTAGAGTACAAAGGCATAAACCTGGACAGCCTGCAAATACTTATTGAAAAATACAGCCTCACAGAAGTGACACCTGCCACCCTTGTGGAACATGGAATTTCATCCAAAAAGGACCTTGTGAAAATACTTGGCCGTGGTGAACTCACTTCAAAAGTGAATGTGACGGCGCACAGCTTTTCGGCATCCGCCAAAGAAGCAATCGAGAAATTAGGGGGAACAACAGCCACGCTCAACTAAGCGTATATGAAGAATTTTATCCAGAAAATAAAAAATATCTACAACCACGAAGACCTGCGAAGGAAGATACTCTTCACGCTTGGGCTAATTCTGGTGTACCGCATTGGTTCGTACATCATACTTCCGGGGGTAGATTCCGTGACACTCGAAAGAGAAACTGCCAGAGCCAGCCAGGAAGGCGGGTTGCTTGACTTTCTTTCCATGTTCACAGGAGGTGCCTTCAGCCGTGCTTCCATTTTTGCGCTTGGAATAATGCCGTACATCTCGGCATCTATCATCATCCAGTTGCTGAGCCTTGCAGTGCCCAGCATCCAGAAGATGCAGAGGGAAGGAGAAAGCGGGCGGAAGAAAATTACACAATGGACCAGGTTCCTCACTATTGCTGTGTGTATGTTCCAGGCTCCAGGTTACATTGCATCCAGCATACCCGAAGCGGCAAAGCCTCAGGATAGTTCCTTATGGATGGCTGCTGCAATAATTATTCTTACTGGTTCTGCACTGTTCGTAATGTGGCTGGGTGAAAAAATAACCGATCGCGGTATTGGTAACGGAACTTCACTCATCATTATGGTGGGTATCCTTTCTGATTTGCCATCGGCATTTGCAGGCGAAGTACTTGAACAGAATCCTTTCTTCCTCATTTTGGAAATTGCAATGATTGCAATTATCACTGGATTGTGCGTGGCAGTAATTCAAGCTATAAGGAGAATTCCTATACAAATGGCCAAACTGAATACTGGCGGATCGCATTTACCTGCTGGTGCGGGTGCACGTTCTTACATTCCCATTCGACTTAATACAGCCGGTGTAATGCCCATCATCTTTGCTCAGGCCATCATGTTTATCCCAAGTTTAATACAGCAAAGTCCTTCCTTCCGCGATAGCGGATTATTGCGTAGCCTGGCCGATTATTATGGTCTGGCACATAACCTTTTATTCTTCCTCTTGATTATTGTCTTTACTTATTTCTATACTGCTATCACTACTAACCCTATGCAGATAGCGGATGATTTGAAACGCAACGGAAATTTTGTACCCGGTGTAAAACCAGGCAGGCCCACAGCAGATTTTATTGATGAAATTCTTTCACGCATTACTTTACCTGGGGGTATTATGCTGGGCATAATTGCAATAATGCCGTTCCTCTTGAATTTGATAGGACTGGTAGAGAATCCGAATTTCGGAAGATTTTTTGGTGGTTCATCGCTCCTGATTACTGTGGGTGTGTTGCTAGACCTTTTACAACAGATAGAAAGCCATTTGCTCTCTCACCATTATGATGGATTGATGAAATCGGGAAGAGTGCGGGGAAGAATGTCTCAGGCTTCACCTGTTGGCATTTAAACCGGAGAACAACAGTGGCAAAGGCAGATAAAACGGTTTACCTGAAAACCGATGACGAGGTTGAACTCATCAGGGAAAGTTCTTTACTTGTTGGAAAAACTTTAGCAGAAGTGGCTAAACTCATCCGCCCGGGAATTACAACCCGCGAGCTTGATACAGTGGCTGAATCGTTTATCCGAGATCACGGTGCTGAACCTGGATTCAAAGGATTAGGAAATTATCCCAATACGCTTTGCACCTCGGTTAACGAAGCGGTAGTTCATGGATTACCCACAGACATTCCGCTTGAACCCGGAGACATAGTATCGGTGGATTGCGGTGTGAAGAAGAATGGATTTTTTGGTGACTCAGCATTCACTTTCGCAATTGGCGAACTGAGTGATGATGTTAAGAAACTTCTTCGAGTAACCAGGGAGTGCTTGGAAATAGGAATTGCAAATGCAGTGATTGGAAAAAGAGTGGGCGACATTAGTTGGGCGATACAAAATCACGCTGAAAAACACGGATACGGAGTAGTGCGCGAACTGGTAGGACATGGAGTAGGCAGAAACCTTCACGAAGCCCCTGAAGTTCCCAACTTTGGAAAACGCGGAACTGGCCCTGTGATGAGAAGCGGATTGGTGATAGCAATAGAACCCATGATAAACATGGGAACTAAAAACGTGAAGCATCAAAAGGATGGATGGACAGTGAGCACCGCTGACCGCAAACCATCGGCACACTTCGAACACACCGTTGCGGTGCGAAACGGAAAAGCTGAAGTTTTATCCAGTTTTGAATGGATTGAACAAGCCCTGGGGCTTAGTGTAGATATAAGAGACAAAATGATAAATGGCCAAACAAAAATCAATTGAGCTGGACGGCACCATCATCGAAGCCCTTTCCAACGCAATGTTTCGCGTTGAACTGGAGAACGGCCATGTGATTACAGCTCATATATCTGGCAAGATGAGGATGCACTACATCCGGATTTTGCCAGGCGACAGGGTAAAAGTGGAGATGTCGCCTTATGATTTAACAAAAGGAAGAATAAGTTTTAGATACAAATAGACAAATAAATATGAGATAGCAGACTTGAGGTATTAGATTCAAAATCTAGCATCTCATTTCCCAAAATCCCATCCCGATAGTTATAGGGACTGAAATCGCAAATTGAACAAAAATGAAAGTACGAGCATCCATAAAAAAGCGTTCTATTGACTGTAAGATTGTTAGCCGTAGAGGAAAGCTATACGTAATCAACAAGAAGAACCCAAAGTTCAAACAAAGACAAGGATAAAATAGATATGAGTACGGAGATATGGGATGTAAAATCTCAAATCTCAAATCTCACATCCCAAATCAAATAAAAAATGGCAAGGATTGCAGGTATTGATTTACCAAGAAACAAAAGAGGAGAAATAGGTCTGACCTATATCTATGGCATTGGCCGTAACACATCGCGGAGGATACTCGCAGCATCGGATGTTGATGTGAACAAAAAAGTGCAGGACTGGAATGATGATGAGCTATCAAAAATTCGCGCATTCATTACCACCGAAATAAAAGTGGAGGGCGCCTTGCGCTCCGATGTCCAACTTTCTATAAAACGGTTGATGGACATTGGAAGCTACCGCGGTGTACGCCACCGCAATAGTTTGCCAGTACGCGGACAACGCACCAAGACCAATGCGCGCACACGCAAGGGAAAACGCAAAACAGTTGCAAACAAGAAGAAGGTGACGAAATAATAGGTAAGGACGCGATTTAGAAATTGTATTATGGCAAAAACAGAAAAGAAAAAGAAAAGAAATGTGCTGATTGAAGCGCAAGGCGAGGCCCACGTGCAAAGCACTTTCAACAACATTATTATTTCACTCACTAACAACCAGGGGCAGGTTATTTCATGGTCATCAGCCGGTAAAATGGGCTTCAAAGGATCCAAGAAAAACACTCCGTATGCAGCCCAGATGGCTGCCGAGCAAGCTTCGAAAGAGGCTTTTGAACTGGGATTGCGCAGGGTGAAAGTTTTTGTGAAAGGTCCAGGTGCCGGTCGTGAGTCAGCCATCCGTACCATTCATGGTTCAGGTATCGAGGTGTTGGAAATTGTGGATTTTACACCCATGCCGCACAATGGATGCCGTCCACCAAAAAAGAGAAGAATCTAATAAAAAAGAGCGTATTTAAACCGCTTAAAAAAAGTAATAACACAACATGGCCAGATATACAGGACCTAAAACAAAAATTGCAAGGAGATTCAAAGAACCCATCTTTGGGCCTGACAAAGGTTTGGAGAAAAGGAACTACGGACCGGGACAACACGGACCCAACAAAAGGCGTCCGAAAGTATCGGCCTATTCCGTGCAGCTTACTGAAAAGCAGAAGGCGAAATACACTTATGGAATTCTCGAAAAGCAATTCGAAAACCTTTACCTCAAGGCTTCAGCCAAGACAGGTGTTACCGGAGAAATTCTACTCGCGCTTTGTGAAGCCCGCCTGGATAACACAGTTTACCGTTTCGGCATTGCACCCACACGTATGGCTGCGCGTCAACTTGTTTCCCACCGCCACATTACCGTAAACGGCAGGGTGGTGAACATTTCAAGTTATCACTTGCGCCCAGGCGACCGTGTGGCCGTTCGTGAAAAGAGCAAATCGCTTCCCATTATTTCTTCCAGCCTATCATTACACAACACTAAAAAATACGACTGGCTGGATTGGAACAATGCTGACATGGCTGGCAAGTTCATGAATTATCCTGAACGTGTCCAGATTCCTGAAAACATCAAGGAACAACTCATAGTGGAATTGTACTCTAAATAATAATTATAACCCCCTGCTTGCCACACCAAGTTGCGGCTGGCCTAAAGCACAAAAGGAAATGACCATATTAGATTTCGTAAAACCGGATAAAGTTGTATTGATCGAGAGCAACGATTTCAACGGGCAATTTGAATTTCGCCCGCTGGAGCCTGGCTTTGGTATCACCATAGGCAATGCACTCCGCAGAATTTTGCTTTCATCGTTGGAAGGATTTGCTATTACAGCCATCCGCATTGACGGTGTGGAGCATGAGTTCTCCGCCATGAAAGGTGTAGAAGAAGATGTGGTGGAAATGGTGCTCAACCTGAAGCAGGTTCGTTTCAAGCGCCAGATTGACGGAACAGAATTCGAAAAGGTTTCCATCAACATTGGAGGCCAGGAAGTATTTAAGGCGGGAGACATAGGCAAGTACACCACCGGTTTCCAGGTATTGAACCCAGACTTGGTTATTTGCCATCTTGAACCTAAAACCAAAGTTCATATTGACCTTGTTATTGGCAAGGGTCGTGGCTACCGCCCGGCTGAAGAAAACAAGGTGAACAACGCTGCCATTGGCACCATATTCATTGACTCCATTTTTACGCCCATACGCAACGTAAAATTTACCGTTGAAAATTATCGTGTAGAACAAAAGACGGATTACGAGAAACTGGTCCTTGAAATAACTGGTGATGGTTCCATTAGTCCCAAAAATGCATTGCAGGAAGCAGCTAAAATCCTCATCCATCACTTCATGTTGTTTAGCGATGAGAAGATTTCGCTCGAAACTGAAATGAAGCGCGAAAGCGAAGAGTTTGATGAAAGCTCACTGCATATGCGCCAGCTTTTGAAAACAAAATTGGTGGACATGGATCTCAGTGTGCGGGCATTAAACTGCCTGAAAGCAGCAGATATTGAAACCTTGGGCGACTTGGTATCATTCAACAAGAACGACCTTCTGAAATTCCGCAACTTTGGAAAAAAATCCCTTACCGAATTGGAAGAGCTTGTTGAAAACAAAGGACTGAGTTTCGGAATGAACACAGCTAAATATAAACTGGACAGAGATTAACCAATTGACAATTGATGATTGACAATTGACAATGGCTGATTGCCGAGTCAACATTGTCAATTGTCCATTCTCAATTATCAATTACAAATGATATGAGACACGGAAAAGGATTTAACCATTTAAGCAGAAAACGCGAGCACCGTGCCGCACTGCTTATGAACCTCGCCTGTTCGCTTATTGAACACAAGCGCATTAACACTACTGTGGCCAAGGCAAAAGAACTGAGGAGGTATGTAGAACCGCTTATCACCAAGAGCAAGAGCGATGATGTGCATAACCGCAGGTTGGTTTTTTCTTACCTGAAAAATAAACACGCCATAAAAGAACTTTTTGGCGAGGTGGCGCCCAAAGTGGCCACACGGCCCGGAGGCTACACCCGCATTATCCGCACAGGATACCGCCCTGGCGACAACGCGGATATGTGCCTGATCGAGCTGGTGGATTTCAACACCATCTACGGCAAGGGAGTAGCTGCACCAGCCGATGCCAAAAAGCGCACACGCAGAGGTGTTGCTAAGAAAAAAGTAACTACCGATGCAACAACTGATGTGGCCGATGCACCGGAAGCAACGGATGCAGCAAAAGATGTAAAAGCTACCGCACCAAAGAAGCGCGCACCTCGTGCTAAGAAAAGTGATGAGAAAGAAGAGACTAGCCAGAAGAAAGAGGTGAAGAGAGCTAAGAAAAAGAAGGAGTAAAATGAATTTCATTTCAGATATAAAAGCCTCAGTTTAAAACTGGGGCTTTTTTTTTCTGTTTACTTCATCGTGATAACTTGATCGATTGTCAACTGAGACCAACCATAAATTTGCCCTTTGAAAATGAGACCTCAACAACCCGCCATCCTGCTTCTGGAAGATGGCACCGTGTATCACGGAAAGTCCTGCGGTGCCAGCGGCACCACCACGGGAGAAATAGCCTTCAACACCGCAATGACCGGTTACCAAGAAGTATTTACCGACCCATCGTATCACGGGCAAGTATTGGTTATGGCCGCAGCGCACATTGGCAATTATGGAGTAAAGGACAACGAAGTGGAAAGTGAATCGTGCAAAGTGTCCGGCATCATCATCAAGAAATTTTCAGATATAGCCAGCCGCATAGGTGGCACCGGAACACTACAGGATTTTCTGGAGCGCGATAATGTGGTGGGCATCTCTGATATTGATACTCGCTCACTCGTTCGCCACATTCGCCAGGCAGGCGCCATGAACTGCATCATATCCACCACTGATCTGGAAATTGATTCACTAAAAGCACAACTGAAAAAGGTTCCTTCCATGGATGGTCTCGAGTTGTCTTCCAAAGTAACATGCAGCGATTCCTATTTCATCGGTAATGAAAATGCTGCACACCGGATTGCCGTTTTAGACTTCGGTGTAAAGAAAAATATTCTGCGTTGTCTTGCGGAAAGAGATTGCTACCAGAAAGTGTTTCCTTTGAGCACCAGCATAAAAGAAATTCTTGCTTGGCAACCCGATGGCATCATGTTCAGCAATGGCCCCGGTGATCCCTCTGCCATGCCGGAAACTATTTCACTCATCCGCGAACTCATCAACTCTGGAATTCCATGTATGGGTATTTGCCTCGGTCACCAACTCATAGCACTGAGCCAGGGATTGCAAACCGAGAAAATGTTCAACGGTCATCGTGGCATCAATCACCCGATCAAGAATCTGATTACAGGCCGTTGTGAAATCACCAGCCAGAACCACGGCTTTGTCGTGTCGCACGAATCGGTGAAGAACAATCCCGATGTGGAAATCACGCATCTTCATCTCAACGACAACACCATCGCAGGAATACGATTAAAGAACAAGAAAGTATTCTCTGTACAATACCATCCTGAAGCAAGTGCAGGCCCGCATGACTCGCGATACCTGTTCGATGACTTTATGATCAATATCAAAGAATCAAAACTTCAACACGCCTGATCTCATTAACATCACTCTACTATCATGTCAACCATTGCAAAGATCATTGCCCGCCAGATTCTCGACTCACGTGGCAATCCCACTATTGAAGTTGACGTCACAACCAGCAAAGGAATACTGGGGCGTGCTGCTGTACCATCGGGTGCGAGTACCGGTGTGCATGAAGCAGTGGAATTGCGCGACCTCGACAAAAGTCTCTACTTGGGCAAGGGCGTTTTAAAAGCAGTTCAAAATGTAAACGCAACACTCCACGAACAACTTAAAGGCATTAGCATTTTCGACCAGGTATTGATTGACCGCACCATGATTGCGATTGATGAAACTGACAACAAGGCAATACTCGGTGCCAATGCCATACTCGGTGTTTCACTTGCTGTTGCGAAAGCTGCAGCCAACACACTTAGCCTTCCGCTTTACCGTTATGTCGGTGGCGTGAATGCTACCACTCTTCCCATTCCGCTCATGAATATCCTCAACGGTGGAGTTCATGCCGACAACAAGGTGGACTTTCAGGAGTTCATGATTATCCCCATCGGTGCCGATAGTTTTACTGAAGCATTGCGCATGGGTACGGAAGTGTTTCATCATCTCAAAGCGGTACTGAAGAAAAAAAATCTTTCCACCAACGTGGGCGATGAAGGAGGATTTGCTCCCGATCTCAGCAGCAATGTGGAAGCAATAGAACTTGTGATAGCGGCCATAGAGGCAGCAGGCTACAAACCCGGCCTTGATATTTATCTCGCAATGGATGCTGCAAGCACAGAAATGTTTGATAGCGAAAAGAAGGTTTATAAATTTGAATCGAACGGGGAAGAACTCACCAGTGCACAAATGGTTGATTTCTGGAAATCGTGGTGCGACAAATACCCTCTCATCTCTATAGAAGATGGATGCAGCGAAGATGATTGGGAGGGTTGGAAACTTCTCACAGAAACACTTGGCGATAAATGCCAACTCGTAGGCGATGATCTTTTCGTAACCAACACAAAGCGACTTGCGCATGGCATCACACAAGGCGTTGCCAATTCCATTCTTGTAAAGGTGAACCAAATTGGTACGCTTACAGAAACTATTGAAGCCGTACAAATGGCAATGCGCAATGGTTACTCAACAGTAATGAGCCATCGCAGTGGAGAAACAGAAGACACCACCATTGCCGATCTTGCCGTTGCCTTGAATTGTGGTCAGATAAAAGCAGGTAGTGCATCGCGTAGTGATCGTGTCGCTAAATACAACCAACTTCTGCGCATCGAAGAGCAACTTGGTAAAACCGCATTGTATCCCGGAAGAGCATTTTATTATGCGGGTTGAGATAGAAGTCTATCCGGTGTTGCCAACCTGATACTACAGTAAAAACTTTTCTCATTAGACCAAAGGTCATCAAAAAAAAATGCCTCGCATTGCGAAGCATTTTTTTAAAATTCGATTTTGCTTATTGAAAGTTGATTATCGGAAATTGTCCGTTCTCCTACCGATGCTATTTCGGGACTTCATTCTCCCTTACTTCTCATCTGTCAACACCATGACATATCCTTCGTGGTATTCAAAACTTCCTTGTTTTCTTAATCCAAGAATGAAATAATAAGTGCCTTCAGCAATCTCAGTTGGGTTCCAGTTGTTTTGGTAGTTATCACTTTCATACATGAGAATACCCCAGCGATCATAAACTTTAAGCGAACTTTTTGGAAAATATTCAAGCCCTTCGAATTCCAGGTTATCATTCTCTCCATCCTGGTTCGGTGTAAAGATGTTGGGGATAACAATGTTGCAGTTAACTAAATCAATGAGGTAGGATGCAAAGGCTGTGTAACCGCATTGGTTTTCAGTAATGGTCACCACATAAATTCCATCTTCATCGGCTTCCACCCACACACCGCTTCCGGCAAATTCTGGATTATCTGGATCAGCGCTAGGGAATAGTTGCCAATCATAAGAAACATCAACGATCTGTTCAGGCGCATATATTTTCGTGTCGCCACCCGCGCAAAATTCCAGTGAGTCCACAGGTGCGCCTACAGGTGGTTCAGGTAGGAAAATAAAAACAGAATCCGACACGGCGCACTGGGGATCTTGTGCGGGATTAATCGTTACATAAAACCAGGTCTCTTCATCCAGATCGGTGATTAAAGGATCAGCAATGTTCACATTGTTCAAGGCCCCGGCAGGAGACCACTCGTAAACATAAGTAAGGTCAGGGTTCGGATTTGTGACTACGCCATTGAGCGGAAGATCAATCCCACAATAAGGAGCTGTGAGGCCTGCATCGGGAATCGGGCCTTCATACGCTTCAATCACGATACTGTCTTGATAGAGGCAACCGAAATCATCCAGCGCATTATAAACATAAGTGAAACTTCCTATTTCAGGAAAGATGGTGTTGTACTGATCGCACAAAGTTGATGTACCCAGAAACGAACCTTCCCAAAAAGTGGAATCACAATCAAGACCAATACTTGGTGTGAAAGAAATCAATTCCGGGTAAAGTGATTCATCAAATTGTACTGACCAGTCGAATATGAAGCCGTTGTCAACGCCCCACAAGTCGCACACTTCAATAGTCCAGGTGCCATTCAGCGGGCAGCCGATAAGATTTGTAAAGGGTTGTACACTTTCGTAGGTTCCGGATGAAGTAGTGTTCCCATCATTGCAAGCATTCTCAGCCCATGTTCCGTTGGTAGCATCAGGACTCCACCAATAGTCATATCCAATTCCGGGAATTTGCTCATCACTTTCATCCGGTTCTCCCAAATAGCAGCCACCGCCATTTTGTTGGTGTGTAGCAATTGAATTTCCATTGGGGCAGATGTAGGTGACTACAATATCACCCATAAAAGAGTGCTCGAAATTGATGAAAAGGCTTTCGATATCACCTATATCATCAATTGTTTCTCCCGGAGCAAAAGCCGAGAAGGTGATTTCATCTGAGAAGCATTGCGTCTGGTCATCCGGTATGTACAACCCGCCACCGAAATCCACATCGGGTATGGCATCCCACGTGGTCGGCTCAGCCAAACCGGTTATCAATACTTCCTGTCCAACACATACTTCATAGTCACTTGCGGTGAGTGTTAAATCAGGAGTGGTCGAGACAAAGACCAGCACATCTGGAAGGTTGGCGCTCGAGCAATCATTGTTGTCTGTTAAATGAAGCTGAACTTTGAAAGCACCTGGGTAGGCAAAAGAATGTGTAACAGACGGCCAATCAGTGGTGTTCGTTATTGCATCACCGAAATCCCAGATAAAACTCTGCAACGCTGCACCATTCTGGAAAGTAGAAGCAGAACCATCGAAGACAATTTCTTCACCCACACAAACTTTGATGGGATCCAATTCCGTTTCGTCTGTGTTCACAATCGCAAATGGTTTTGCGCACGGTAGTTCGCATGAAATTTCAGCACCAAAATTCCCAACGCTATTATCGCCATCAGTTGTGAATACCACGGTTATACATGTGCCGGTAGAAGTAATATCAGTTGTCTGAAGATCGTTAAGGACATAAGTGCCAATGAGTGGCGAACCTGTATCAGGTCCATCGTAAATTTCCATTTGATCGCCTGTTCCAAGGTCGAACGATGCGAAATAGAGATTGACAATGCCATCGCCTGTGCCATCATCGCATACTGTAACAACATCGCTAAAGTTGGCTGAGTAGTCCGATGAACTGCATCCCGGATCAGTAAGAAACGCTCCGCAATCGTTTATCAGACTTTGCCCACCAAAGCAAAACTCCTGTGCGTTCATCCAAGTGAATGATGTCACAAGAAATAGGCTGCCTAAAAGAATTTTTTTCATGTTAGTTTTCTTAAGGGATTAGTGTTTCAGGTTCGCTTTGTGACGCTCGAACAGGACATCCAGTTTGTCTTTCGAATAAATGAAAAGCGTTTTGCCAGTGTCCCCTATGCGGAAGTACTGGTTCTCCGTTTTGTGGAATTGCACACCGGAGGCAAGCGGATTAAAAGTTTGAGCAGTCACTGAAGATGGAACTTCCGGGTGTGCCGCAAGGAAATCTTCAAGGCCACCGGCTTTTTCCGGGTTCATGGTAATCATGCATGCATTGTCAGCAGCGAAATTGAGGAACTCAATTTCTTGGTCTGGAATAGTTGCAAGCTGTTCAGTGGTGAATGCAGCTTTCACTTTTGATGTGGGCTGCACGTTTTGTGCTATGGCATTCATGGCCACCAGCACACATAAAACGGTAAGAAATTTCTTCATTGGTCAAAAAGTATTTGGTTTCGATGTTGATTGACAAAGCTATCAAGAAACAAGTTGCCCGGCTGTCCTAAAATTTTCGTGCAAAGCGAAACTTCTAAATTCGTCCCGGACGAAATCTACCCAACTGATGAAACTTATTGAAGTCACTGACAAGAGTGCACACAAGGCTTTTATGGAACTACCCTGGTTCATTTACCAAAACGATGCAAACTGGATTCCCCACCTTAGGCAAGACATTGAAAAGATTTTTGACAAGGATGAAAATAAAATTTTTCGCGAGGGGGAATGTGTGCGTTGGATTTTGAAAGATGATGATGGCAAAGTGGTGGGGCGCATTGCGGCATTCCATTGGAAAAAATATATCAAACAACAAAAAGAAGATGTCGGTGGCATCGGTTTTTTCGAATGTGTGAACAATCCCACTGCCGCAAACCAGTTATTGGATAAAGCGTGCACATGGCTAAAGTCAAAAGGTATGATAGGAGCAGATGGCCCCATCAATTTTGGCGAGAAGGATGCCTTCTGGGGATTGCTGGTGGAGAATTTTACCGACATGAATAGTTATCGGATGAACTACAATCCGCCCTACTACCAAAATTTTTTTGAGGACTACGGATTTCAGGTTTATTACAAGCAGCTTTGCTACAAACGCGACCTTCTGGAACCGGCACAACCACTCTTTGTTCGCAAGGCGGAAAAAGCAATGCTCGATCCGGCATTGCGCATCACCAATTCTAAAGGAATGTCAATTGATCAAATAGCAGAATATTTTCTTGAGGTTTACAATGAGGCCTGGGCAGGTCACATGGGTTTCCAGAAGATGGCATTGGCACAAGCGAAAATCATAATGAAAAGCATGAAGCCCGTGATGGACAAAGAGGTAATGATTTTTGCATTTCACAACAACAAACCCATAGCATTTTACACCAACATGCCCGAACTCAATGAAGTATTTCAACATGTAAATGGAAACCTGAACTGGTGGGGCAAACTAAAATTTCTATGGTACTTCAAGTTCGGGAAGCGTCACATGATGGTGGGTGTACTCTTTGGTGTGAGCCGCGATTATCAGGGACGCGGGATCGAAGGCGCATTGATAAAGTGGGCCGAACAAAATGTAGTTCCGCTCAACCGCTACAATGAAACTATCCTAACCTGGATTGGAGATTTTAATCCCAAGATGCTGCACCTGTGCGAAGGTCTGGGATCACATCTTTACCGCACACTTATCACATATCGCAAGTGGTTCGATCCTTCGCGTGAATTCAAGCGCCACCCTATTATCGGGTTGAAAGAAGAAGTAAAACCAGAATAAGATGAAGAACATTAAAGGTGTTTCATTTTGTTCAAAGTTGTTCAACTTCTTTCCGCATTGTGTTGAATGAAGTTCAACTTGTATTCAAAATATCCACAACAGGATTGATGGTGATATGAGAAACATATATTTGCGCCCGCTTTTTTTGGAGTGCAAGGAGTTTATCACGGAGCAATTTGATGGCTCTGCTTCTGAAAAAGAATGACATTTTGATCTCGTAGCTCAGCTGGTAGAGCAATACACTTTTAATGTATGGGCCCTGGGTTCGAATCCCAGCGGGGTCACTTAATAAAAAGGGAGAAGAAAAGAAGACGGTGGAAATCCGTCTTTTTATTCTTCATACGCTAACAAGTTTTTGCCCTGGTGGTGAAATTGGTAGACACGTACGTTTGAGGGGCGTATTTCGCAAGATGTGCTGGTTCGAGTCCAGTCCAGGGCACCGATTTAATTTCAAATTCCAAATTTCATATTTCAAATTGTGCAACAGAATTTGAAATTTGGAATCAAAATCTTCAGAGGCGCGAAGCCGGAAGCTACTGGGATACCGAAGTGGCGGAATTGGTAGACGCGTCCCGATTTAGAATCGGGATACCGAAAGGTGTGAGGGTTCGACTGAAAAAAACAGAGATGAAGCACTCTTAAAAACTTCAGAGGCGCGAAGCCGGAAGCTACTGGGATACCGAAGTGGCGGAATTGGTAGACGCGCACGTTTCAGGTGCGTGTGCCGAAAGGTGTGAGGGTTCGAGTCCCTCCTTCGGTACGACAATAGCAATAAAGGCTGCCACGCGATGATGCGTAGTGGCCTTTTTTGCTGGACATCAATTTTCATCCCTCACTCTGCCTCATACTTTCGCACTTCCATTCATGAATCCAAAAGACAACCTGAATATTGAACCGCTTGCCAACTGGTGGCCAGTTGCTGAAAAACCATTTCTTATCAGTGGACCTTGCAGTGCTGAAACCGAACAACAGGTGTTAGAAACTGCTCACCAATTGAAAGCCACAGGCAAGGTTCACCTTTTGCGTGCCGGAATATGGAAACCGCGAACTCGTCCCGATTCTTTTGAGGGTGTCGGAGAAAAGGGGATGAAGTGGATGGTTCGAGCGAAAGAAGAAACCGGATTGCCAATTACTACAGAAGTTGCCAATGCACATCATGTTGAACTTTGCCTGAAGCACAACTTCGATGTGTTGTGGATTGGGGCGCGCACCACGGTGAATCCATTTTCAGTACAGGAAATTGCAGACGCATTGCAAGGTGTTGATATTCCTGTTATCGTTAAAAATCCACTCAATGCCGATTTGCAATTGTGGATGGGCGCTTTGGAACGAATCAACCGGGCGGGAATCACAAAACTGGTAGCTATGCACCGCGGTTTTTCTTATCATGGCGAAACCATTTATCGCAACAAACCGATGTGGGAGATTCCCATTGCGCTCAAAACACTTTATCCCCAACTCGAAATTTTTTGCGATCCGTCACACATCTGTGGCAGGCGGGATTTGTTGCTCCACGTTGCACAGCGAGCGCTCGATTTGGGTATGAATGGTTTAATGCTCGAATCGCACATAACACCCGACAGCGCATGGAGCGATTCGGCACAACAAATAACACCCCAACACCTGGCTGAGTTGATTGCGCAATTGAATGTGCGTTCCGTTCCAGGCAATGAAAATATTTCAACTGATGAACTCAAACATTTACGCAATCGTGTGGATGAGATTGATGAACAACTGATAAGACTTCTTGCAAAAAGAATGAATGTGGCGCATGAAATTGGTGAATACAAAAAGGAACACAACCTCCTGGTTCTGCAAGTGGAACGATGGAAAGAAATCGTTGAATCCTGTTCATCTATCGCAGCCGAACTTGGTCTTTCAAAACAGTTCGTTGCGAAATATCTCGAACAGATTCACAAGGAATCCATCAGAAGACAATCATTGGTGATGAGCGGGAAAAAAATCAGTCCTGGTTATCGGGATTGAATTCCTACAAAAAATTCTTACAACGAAATAGCCCCGACACGCTTTAAACGTATCGGGGCTGTATAAAATCAATTTCCAGAAAATCTATTTCACTACAGCAACGTTGAAAGCTGCCTGGCCTTCGCTACCTATAAGGTTGACGAAATACATGCCCGCTGCAAGGTTGTTGGTGTCCAGTTGAATGAAGCGCTTGTTGTCAGCATTCACCACTTGAGTGATCAATTGTCCGCTCATGTCGAACAACTGAACAACGAGGTCACTCGTAGCATTCCTGATGTACACGTTGATAGCCGTTCCGCTTGTTACAGGGTTGGGGTAAACATTTACATCAGAGAAGATTTCATTTTCTGTGATGCCAACTCCCAACTCGATGCTGAAGAAACCTTCGTAAAGCATTGCTTCCTGTGGGTTGCCTGCCAGGTCTTGGAGGCCTGCAATGTTCACATCAATATCTGCAATCCACTCGTCCACATTTGACACGGTGTACAATGCTTCGTAGTTGGTCGCATTGATCCACTCATCTGAATTCCATGTTAGGCTGCCGGAAACATCGTTGCCCGGGAAGGTGATAACAGCAGAACTGTTTTCATCCATGGCTTCATCAAATAAGGCAATGATTGAGAAACCATTTGTGCCGATATTGCTATCATCCAAAGCATACGTGTTGGCAAGAAGAGAAACAACTTCCGGGTTGCGGGTGTCAATGCTGAATTCGTCAGCAGAGGATGATGCCACCTGGTTGTTGCCCATTTGGTCAACAGCATTATTTACTTCCACATCAATGTTCCAGAGTTCTACACCTTCATCACTCACATTATAACTTGCCTCAAAGGTGTTTTCATCTATCCAGCCGCTTTCGGTTCCATAGTAGGTAAGTCCATTGGTCAATGGGTCTTCATTGGGGAAGGAAACAACTGGGTTGGTGCCGGTGTCCATGTCTTCATTAAATGTGAGGGTGATGGTAAATGAACCAGTTGCCGCATCAGCGTCAGCCACTACATCGGTTCCTGAAGTGGTTGCTGTTACCATTGGGTTTTGTGTATCAATGTCCAGCGCATCTTCCCAAAGTGAAACCACTTGTGCGTTGCCAGCAATGTCTGTTGCGCCTGCAAGTTGTACATCAATATCAGCCACATCAGCATTTGCATCGGACAGATCGAACATCACTTCATAAGTCATATTGTCCAACCACATTGCACTGCTTATGGTCAGGCCAGCGGCAGCACCATCTTCCACAGGGTAGGACACTGTTGGTGTGGATGATGTGTTCATTGCTTCATCAAAGACAACTGTTATGGTAAGGACATCGGTTCCCACATCTCCATCAGCAAAGTTGTCGTTGCTAACGGTCGCGCTCGCTTCCACTGGGTTGCGGGTGTCAATGGTTATGATGTTCGCTGCTGAACTAATAACCTGGGTGTTGCCCAGTGCATCTTTTGCTGCTGTAACCTGGATGTCAATGTCAAGCTGTTCAACATTGGCATCGGTAACGATGAATGAAGCCATGAATGTGTTGGCATCAACCCATGAACCTGTATTGTAAGTAAGTGTTGCAAAAGGATCATCGGCAGTGAACGCGATTTCGGGCATCACGCTGGTGAGCATGTTTTCACTGAAATCAATATTTACACTGAATGTGCCGTTGGCGGCTGTTGAATCGTTCACCAAGACGGTGGAAACTACAGTGGCTGTAACCGTTGGGTTCTTGGTATCGAAGTTCAGGTATGAACTAAGGGCAGGAACCATCATTTTGTTGTCCAGATCCCTTGCGTTGGTCACTTTCACCTGAACATTGCTGTACTGGGTGTTTGCATCACCTGCGGTGTAATGAAATTCGTAATGACCATCTTCCCATTGTTCAGCAAAAATGGAGAAGGTGCTTTCCAGTGCGGGAAAGGTGGCGTTCAGGATTTGAATAAATGGTGCAACGCTTTCATCCATAGGTTCGCTGAACTCTACTGTAACAATAATGTATGCCGGAGTGTTGGCATCGGTAATTGTAGAAAGGCTGGTAGTGATAGTTGCATGTGGCTGGTCTGCATCGAAAAATTCTTCAGCATGGGCAAAGGCCTGTGGGCCAATGATGAGACCTGCTTTGCGTCCTGGAATATCATCTTGCGGTGGATGAAGTCCGCCATAAATACGAGAAAGGCTGCACTGGTCTGAAGCATCACGATAGGATGCCCACTGCAATTTAATTTCCACAGAAGGCCCTCCAAATTGGTCAGCAACAAGGTAGGTGTCGGCTGGTGCAATAAACTCGCCCAGGCCACCTGGGAAATACTCGCTGCCCGTGATAAGGGTAACTGCCTCCGCTCCGGAGCGGGAGAAAGTGGAGTGGCCGGAGAAGTATCCAGAGAAAGGAGGAGTAACGAAAGTGGCAACCTGATAGGTCCACCAGTCTTCACCCAGCAACCATCCGGGGCCATCCATTTGAGTACCCTGTGCCACTGTGCCATAAGGGCCTCTCCATGACCATATCTTGATCTTATTCAGATGTTCGTTGCTGAAGCCCATCAGAGGATCACCAGCTAAAACCAATTCAGTGAACCCGGGAATCAAAGGCACACCGGCAGGGCTGTAATGTGGAAGGTCGGGGTCGGTTGACTGGCCCTGTTCGCACATCCAGCGGATGGCGGAAATGGGGCGTATGTAATCGTAGTATCCTTTGTGGCCCCAGCAGGTAACGGCTGCATCATGAATGGCACCACCAAGGGCGAAGTATGCTTTTACATCCCACTCTAGGTCGGGCAGTATGGGGCCTACACCTTCCCAGCGTTTTTCGAAAAGGTCGTGGTTGGCTACATAATTAATGAGTGTGAACCAGTGGCCTGGGGGTGTTTCCGAGCTCGGACCATCTGCCCAAAACTGTGAGAGCACACGGCAATAATCTCCGCGCGGTACAATCTGGGGTTCGTAGGGTAGCCCTGTAACAGGGTTCAGGGCATATCCTGATCCCGGGTCGCCACCATTATCAAAATCATAAAAATCCTGAAACTCTTCAAATGTTGTGGGTAGTTGAGATGCATCTGAGATGCCAAGGCCACCCGTGGAAGCAGGTGAGAGGTCTATCATTACATCGTTGTTCTCGTTGTGGAATCCATGCCATTTTGCAACAGAAAGAAATCCCCATTTAAAGAAATCGTCAACTCCTGTTTGGGTTTCCGGATCAAGAAATGGTGGTGGACCCTGGTGAAGGTAAACCTGCCAATCGTGACCATCACGCTCGAAGGTGGTTTTCTGGTCATCGGTGAGGGCAAATGGAATCACATTTCCCCATTCGTGGGAAAGTGCAGGTGGGGCGGTTTGGATGGGGTTACCCGCCTGATCCGCTTGGTAGTCCAGGGCAAGTTCCTGCCAGCGGTTGGGGTCCACTATATCGCCTGCACCGGGCAAATTAGCCCAAATGTCGCCATTCACCGGAGTGTAGTAAACGTTTGCGTAATTGTTTTGCTGGTTGGAGCCATCGCCCAGTGCCATTTCTTCCATCTTGGCTGCTATGTAGTTTCCCAGTTTTGCAGGGTCGCCATCGCCATAAGTGGTGGAAGTGATGGTGGGGTCGTAGCCCAATTCAGTCATCTGGGCATTGATCAAGCCCTGGATGATGGCCAGTTTGGCCGGTGATATTGTGAAGATGGTGTAGCGGTTCCACAGGTAGCGGTACATGGCATAGCTAATGGCTTTTTCGCGCGCTGCTTCCACATCGGCCTGAGGAGGCACTCCGTTGAACGGGCATGTATATCCGCCAAAAGTTTTTCCGAGGAAAAATGTGGAGGCAGCATCATCATAAACGGCCCACATATCATACATCACCACGGATGCATGAAAGAGATTGCGGGCATGAACAGTAGGCTTCGGTGAGTAATTGCGGATGCAGTTGAGTTGAGTCTCATTCCACTGCATGGCAACGGAATGATCCTGCGCCTGAAGCGATGCTCCGAACAGGGCAACTGCGCATAACAAAGTAAAAATTTTTTTCATCTGATAAATTGGTTTTTATTACTACTGGTGAATTTGATGTGTGCCGGCCCTCATTAGGTGTGGTGGCAGGCGTTTAAGTGTTTTAGAATAAAACGGTTGGCAAATATAAACAACTTTGTGATAACTGCGTGATAAATCTTCAAACAAAATGAGAACGGGTGGTGGGGGCGGATGAGAACGTGCGCAGCTGCCAGGGGTTGCCTGTGTGTTGGTGCATTTCGAAAGGATTTTACAGTGGGGTGGAGAAATGCCCTACTGCCTACTGCCTACTGCCCCCTACCCACTACCTTTGTCACACAAATTCATTAACCTAAGAACACGCTGAATAAATTTATTAAACCATGAAAAAAAAATACACCCTAAACCCCCGGCACATCACACGTTTTCTTTTTTTGGGTCTGATGATGATGACTGCCGCAGCTGGTTTTGCACAACCTGCCAATGATATCTGTGCCAATGCCATAGCCATTACAGTGAATGGGGGCGCAGTAAGTAGCACCAACGTGGGTGCTAACAACGAAGGAGTAAATCCCACATGCGGTGGCACCAACATCCAGGACATCTGGTACACGTTTGTTTACAATGGTGGAACCCTCACCATTGCCAGCAATGTGGTGTCAGGTTCCGACCCGCGCATAGCCGTGTGGACAGCTTGTGGAGGCACACAATTGGCTTGCGATGATGACAACGGACCGGGAAATTCATCACTTCTCAACCTAACTTGCGCAACACTTACCATTGGGAATGCCTATCGCCTTCAGGCAGGATGTTTCAATAACGCGGAAGCCCCTTTCAGCCTCGTACTAACCGCCACCGGAATAACAGGCTGCAGCAACCCTTCCGCCATGAATTACACTGGGTCATGCGTGGGTGTTGATGATGGCTCGTGCCAGTTCAATGACCAATGCTCAGGCGCCCATCCCATCATACCCAACACAGGACCCCTTGCCACCACCAATGCCAATACTATAATAGACGGCCCCGAAATGCCCTGCGGTGGTACAGGAATAAAAGACGTGTGGTTCTACTTTGTATATAATGGAGGAGAATGCAGCATCACAACCACCCTGGGCACCAACAACGACACCCGCATAACAGTATATAACGCCTGCGGTGGAGCAGTGCTGGGTTGTGATGATGACAATGGCCCCGGCAACGCATCACTCATATCATTTGCCTGCGATATCCTCACCATTGGCAACACCTATTACATACAGGCCGGTGGTTACAATGCCATTGAGGGAACATTCACCCTCAGCGTAAATGCCCTTCCCGGCACTTGCATCCCCGGATTGAGCTGCGACACCGCATTTCCTGCGGTACTTGGTGTGCAAACCGCACCAGTCCCCAACACCTGGTATTCATTCGTGCCCGATGAATCGGGACAATGGAAAGTGTCCACCTGCGGCTTGGCCACCTGCGACACCCGCCTCTGGATTTACGACTACTGCAACATGGAGAATTTCGATGACTCCAACGCAGCCGCCCTCACTTATAACGATGACTTCTGCGGAACACAATCTGAAATCACCCCACTGCTGGCAGCCGGTACTACCTATTACATACGTGTGGGTGGCATTGCAGGCTCTTGCCCCGAAACACCACTTGATTTTCTATTAGAATATGTTGGCCCGTGGCAGGGCTGTATAGATATCAACGCCTGCAACTTCGACCCGGTGGCTACGGTGCCGGGCACCTGTTATTACAACGGTGACCCGAACTGCGATGACTTCGGCCCCGACCTGGAAGTGCTGGGCGGTGTGCTTTTCAATACTCTTTATTCAACCACCATAGATGCAACCGATGCATGCCTCTTAACCGAGGGGTGTATACAAGGTTTCGGCACCAGGCAGGTATTGCGCTTTACCACCCACATCAGGAACATTGGCAACCAGGATTATTTCATTGGAGTACCCAGCGCCACCAACCCGCAATTTGAATACGATGCCTGCCACAACCACTACCACTACGAGGGCTACGCCAACTACCAACTCTACGGCACTGCCGGAAACCTTATGCCACAGATCGGTTTCAAAAACGGTTTCTGCGTACTCGATCTCGAATGTTCAGGTGGGGGAGTGGCCAAATACGGTTGTGGCAACATGGGGATCACAGCGGGATGTGGTGATTATTACTCATCGAACCTCAGTTGCCAATGGGTGGATATAACCGATGTGCCAGCCGGAGATTATTACCTGGTGGTGAAAACCAACTGGGACCAAAGCCCCGATCAGGCCGGCAACTATGAATTGCGCTACGACAACAACTACGCATACGTGTGCGTGCATTTTGACAGGGATGCGAACAACAACATTATCAACTTCACCAAAAACAACACCTGCCCCATATTGGAAGATTGTATAGGCATCCCCTTTGGCGAAAACGTACCCGATTGTCAGGGCACCTGCCCCGGCATAATAAAACGTGGTGATGTGGACAATGATTTTTTCCTCAGTGAAGGTGATGTTAATCAATACATGGAAGCCTCGATTGACGGTGGAATAATCCCATCACCCTGCACCGATCTTAATAATGATGGCGCAATTTCCGTGGCCGATGCCGCTTATATACATACCTGCATTCATGCACAGGAAGAACTCGGGGTTCTACCCGAAGACATAACCGATTGCCCCTGGGACAATGAAATTGTGAACCCCTTTGAAACCACAGAACTCGGCATTGCCGAAGTAAACACCACCCTTGGCTATGCCGATGTGTACATAGTAAACCCCGATATAGAAATGCTCGCCCTCCAGTTCGAACTAAGCGGCATCACCATTTCATCCATCGAAAGCCTTGTTGACCCACTGCTGTGGACACCCGATATTCATTTTGCACTGGGCGGCAATCGCGTAAGTGTGCTATCAGAAAATGAAACCGGCCTTCCTAAAAACGTATCGCCAGGAGCCATTCTTCGCCTTTATTATAGCACCACCACCGATAGCCAGGTTTGTGTAAGCAACATAATGGATGCAATAGACCTCAACACCCACAACACGCTAACGCTTATTGGCGATTGTCAGTTTGTGGTGGTTGCTTTTGATAATTGCTTGGGCGATTTTAATGATGACGGAACTATAAACACTACCGACCTCCTCATCTTCCTTGGCGAATTTGGATGCCTGGTGGATTGCGGCCCTGCCGACCTCACTGAGGATGGCGTGGTCAACATCTCCGACCTGCTTATTTTCCTGGCAGCCTACGGAACGTTTTGCCCATAAGTATTTCTAGCTTTAATACAAAAGCCGCCACGCGTATTCGAGTGGCGGCTTTTTTTTATTCTGGTCCCGATAACATTAATTGAGTGCCTCGTAGCTCCTGCGTTGCTCCAATTTCAGATCACGCAGCAATCCCGATTTAATGTTGAGTTGCACCGTGTAATTTCTCTGCCCTCCAAAGGGCGTCCATGATGCCTTGAACTCCCAGCAATGGAGATCCCAATAAAAATTGAGAGAAGTGAGCGTTTGTTTTTTCGCCACCAAATCATACCCCGAATACAAACCCAGTTGCCACCGTTCCTTTATAGTGATGCTGCCTTGAATAGATACGGAATGGCCAGATATTTCACGGTGATCTTGTTGGGTTTCAGTATCAAATTCATTGCGCAAACTCACGTTGTAATTCACCCTTATGAACCAGGGAATTTGTACGTTGTTCACCCTCTGCTCATAATTTTCAGGAACAAAATTTTCTTCTTCTCCTTCTTCACCGGGCGGCTCATTGGGGTCTTGCTCGTTCGCATTTCCTTTACCTCCGGCCAAATCAAACCCCAACGTGCCCGATGTGGTTTCCATGCGCATAAGCCTGCCCTGCGTTTTGCTTAGGTATTGATTGATTTCGCGCCCCGTGCTATCGCGATCGTAAAGACTGTAAGATGAATTATAGTTGATCCTGAATTTATTGAGCAGTGTGGTAAAAGCGCTCATGCTGAAATTGCTCCAGTTCAGCGAATCGGCCATCAGGTTGCGACTGATGCCCGTGCGGAAACCATCAATCAGCGACACTTTGTTATACAGCAACTTCGCGCTGGAACGGTCGCGGATTTTTGCTTCCAGATTTTGATTGAGGCTGAAGTTCAGGTTGCCAGCCTGTCTTGTATTGGATGGCACAAAGCGGGCAACATCAAAATCGGAGTAGGTAACCAACTGCCCGTCATCGCCATAATACCCGTAGTTATCATAATTAAAATACGGAACGTAATTGACACCACTGCTAAAATTCATGACATGTCGCAGTGCTTTTATGGTTTCACCTTTCTTGAAGTTATAGACACCATAAAGCCGGGTTGAAGCACTTACTCCGGCATTCCAGTTTCTTGCTGTTGCAAATCCGGGGATGGTATCGAATGTGGCCGTATCGTTTTCATTTGCGTAGTGCACATCCAGTTTTTTAAAGGACCAGAATTCAGAATAACTGGCTGATGGATTTAGGGTGACTGCACCTTGAAGCAATTTGAAAGAGGTGGAGCTGCTTGCCGAATGTTTGATCCCGTTTCTTGAACGTCTCCAAAGTTCACCCGTTTTGTTCAATACGAAAAGAGAGTCGCCTGCTGTAACAGCATTTTCCATTTGTGCCGAATAGTTCACACCAATTTTCGAATTCAGTTTTTGTTTTTTGGACGGTGTTCCTCCCAAAAATCCAAGCGGAAGATTTACGCGGTTCATCCCGAAATTGACCGAGGGCAATACCACATCCACCGTTTTGGTTTGAGTATTTTGTGCGTGGCGCGCACTCACATCGAGCAAAAAAGGGCGGTCGTTCCATGTACGGCTCCAGCGTATGGCAGAGTTCAACGTACTGGTGAGGTATTCATCAACCGTGCTCAATGTGTTCCTGAAATTATCACTTGTGCCCAGGTTCACGTTAGCCGAAAACTGCCTGTTCGGTTTTGCTTTGGCATCTTGCCGGTGATTCCATTGCACGTTGAAATCAGTTCGCTTCGAATAACCGGCCAGTTCCGGAAAACCATCAACAGTAATGGCACGGCTCAACTTTACATTTCCATTGAACTTGTAAATTTTTTTATAGCCGGTATGATTTTCCACCCGCCACGATCCGCGCGAATAGACATCAAACAAAAATTTAGTATCGGCATAAGGCGGAAACGGGATGTAATATCCCATGCCCTTTAGAAAGTAGCCACGCTCCTGAGCATTCCCATAACCGGGAAGAATTATACCATGCGCACTTTCTCTTTTGCTAGGGAAGAAACCAAAGGGCAGAGCCAGAGGAGTAGGAACATTTCCCACTTTCATATAGAGAGGTCCACTCACCACTTTATCATTCGGAATCACAATGGCTTTGGAAAGACGGAAGTGATAGTGCGGTTTGGGTTTATCACACGTGGTGAACTTTCCTCCACCTACATGCACCCAACCGTTGTCGTGGCGTTTAGAAACTGTGGAATGGAGGTAGGCATCGCCTTGCCGTGTCAACACACCATAACTCACGCCTTTTGACGACCTGAAATTGTAAGCGAGACTATCCTGCTCAAATTCCATGTCGTTATCCTTAAACACCGGCCTGCCTTGCCACACACCTGCCGTATCCATCACTCCATGGGCATAGGCTTGGTTGTTTTCAAATGAATAAGAAATGAATGCAGCTGACAGTTCGCGGTTGCCATACTTCACCACCGCATTGCCGTAGAGATAAACGGTTTCTGTTTCAATGTCCATAACTGTGCTGTCATCACTGTCGTAAAAAATTTGCTCCTCAATTCCGAAATCGTCCTGCACAATAGTATCGGCAGGATTTTCGTTTACCGCTCCAACCGGCAACATTTCATTGACCATGGTTGTATCAGGTTCAACCTGCGATGCAGGGGTCATTGAAAGCATTATCAACAAAAACGCTGTGAAAATTGGAAGAAAGCCGCAATACGCGCGCCTTCGATGAAGATACTTTTGTGAAACTGAAAAATTCAAGGCTTCAAATATGCGTTTTGACAAACAACCACAGATGACGAACCCGCGCAAGAAAAGTTTTACATGGACAGCTCAACGGCTGATTCCCGTTTTTTTGCTAACGGGAGTTCTTTTTATTGCAGCTATTACTCCCGCACCACGAAATCCCGCAACCACTTTCACGGTTGTGATTGATGCGGGTCATGGAGGCAAAGACCCGGGCAACCTGGGAACAGGGCGTTACAAAACCACCGAAAAGGACATTGCCCTGGATGTTGTGCTGATGCTCGGCAACTACATCAAAGAAAATTATCCGGAGGTGGAAGTGCTCTACACCCGCAAGGACGATTCCTACCCTACACTTGAACGGAGAACAGAAATTGCCAACAATGCTCAAGCCGATCTTTTTATTTCTGTTCACCTGAATGCAGCTGAGAACAAAGCCGCTTTTGGTGCGGAAACATTTGTGATGGGTTTGCACAAATCGGAAGAGAGTCTGCGTACGGCTATGAAAGAAAATTCTACCATTTTTCTGGAAGAAAACCATGAGAAGAACTACGCTGGTTTCGATCCTAAAAATCCCGATACATACATAGCGCTGAGTCTTCGCGAAAACGTGTACATGGACAACAGTCTGGTACTTGCCAAAACCATCCAGGATCAATTCCGCACACGTGCGGGTAGGAAGGATCGCGGGGTGAAGCAGGCGGGATTTCTGGTTATCAGTTACACCAACATGCCTTCGGTGCTTGTCGAACTGGGATTTATGACCAACGAAACTGAAGAAGATTTTATCCAGGGTGCAGATGGGAAAACTTACATGGCTTCCGCTCTATTCCGCGCGTTTAAAGAATACAAAGCGAAATTGGATAATACAGTGGTGAGTGATAAACTATCAACAAAACCTGAAGCAACTCCAGCGCCCGACACCCCGATAGTTCTGCCCGACCGGCAGGCGGGTATCGGGACTCCAAATCAAAAGCTCTCTAACTCTTCAACTATAGCAATTATCTGGCGCGATGTACCCAAAGAAGAAGTGTGCTACAAAGTGCAGATTCTTACCTCTTCAAAACCTCTTGATAAAAAAGCAGCGGATTTCAAAAATCTGGAACGTGTGGACGAATACATTAGCAACGGAGTTTACAAGTACATGGCCGGCTGCACTCAAAGCTACAAGGAGGTAAAAACCATCCAGCAAAACCTGCGTACTCTGGGATTCACGGATGCTTTTGTTGTCGCTTTTGAAAATGGAAAAAAAATTGAATTGAGCGCGGCCATCGGCAAAACACAATAAGACTGAAAGTTTGAAAAAAATATCAAGAGAATTCTGGATAGGAGTGGTGGTAGTGATTTCCATTGCCATTCTTATAGTGGGTGTCAATTACCTTAAAGGCATCAACCTGTTCAACAAACCGTTGACGTTTTACGCCATTTACCCCGATGTAGGAATGTTGGGCGAATCGAACCCTGTGCTCATGAATGGTTATCCTATTGGATCCGTTAGCAACATGGGACTTCATCCACGTGGCGATGGCAGCATTGTAGTAGAAATCAGCATCAACGATGACAACTTAAAAATTCCGAGTGACTCGAAACTGCGCATTGTAACTTCCGATTTATTGGGATCGAAAGCAATACAAATATCCATTGGTGACAGTTCCGATATTGCAGTGACAAACGACACACTCGCGGGCGTTCTGGAAGAAGAACTGCTCAAATCCATAAAGGATGAACTAGAACCCCTGAAAGACAAAACACAAAAATTGATTGCAAGCCTGGATGAGGCCATGACCAGCCTCAACGAAATCTTTGCAAGTGATGGCACCAAGGGTTTACCCAAAACATTTGAGAGCCTGCAAAACACCATGGAGAATCTTGAAAGCGCTACATCAACATTCGAACGCATTATCAAAAACAACAGCGGCAGGCTCAACGAAATTTTCACCAACGCGGAAAGCATCACGGCCAACATTAAAAACAACAATGCACAGATTGCACACGTCATTCAAAACTTTGCTGCCTTGAGCGATACACTGGCCAAACTTCAGCTTGCCTCTACGATAAGAAAAGTGGATAAGGCCATGAGCGATTTCGAATTGATAATGGGGAGAATAAACAATGGTGAGGGAACACTTGGCGAACTCATCACTAATGATTCGCTTCATACAGGACTAGTGATGGCATCGCACAGTCTTGATCTGCTGCTTAACGATATGCGCGTTCACCCGAAACGTTACATCAGTTTTTCACTTATCGGGAAGAAAGACAGTGGTGAACTTTCAAAAAAGGAACTGGAGCAGATGAGGCAGGAAATTGATAAGGCAATTGAAAAGAAGCAGTAATTCTACTAACTGCTTTCCTGGTGCTTGTACTTGAATCCACAAGACATGATTCGTAAAGCCATTTTGACCATCACGCTGATTTTGTTTTTGAGTAAGCAAAATGATGCGCAGATTGATCAGAAGTTTTTCAATTTTCACGACACAAGTTTCGAGGTTGGTTCAGTTCTTAGAACACGAGCGGTACTATTCGATTATGATCAAGCAACTTTCCGAGATACTAGTTATGCCTTTCTTGATTCACTCAAAATGTTCTTGATCAAATATCCGGGACTGTCAATGAAGATCGGTGTGCATCGTGACACTCGTGGTAGTGACATGTACTCTATCTCCTTAACTCAAAAAAGAGCGGAGGCAATTGTAAAATACCTAATTAATGAAGGGTTGAACTCAAAGAGAATTGTTGCGAGGGGCTATGAGGAAAGCCAACCTATCCACCCCGAAGAATACATCAAGCAACAGTCTTTGGAAGTGCAAGAGGAGCTGCATGCAAAGAACAGGAGGGTTGAGATAACAATCATGCGCACGGACTTTGAATGAAGCGCTAATGCCGGAGGACATTTCACCTTCTTGTACAATTCCACTTTTCCACAAACCGCGAACATGCGCCCCTCTCGCATTCGCCCGAAATACTTTTGGCACTCTAATCTTTCAGCCTGAATGTCTATTGATGAATTAAAAAAACTCTGCACACAAGTGCGCAGGGATATTGTGCGCATGGTACATGCCGTGAACAGTGGTCACCCCGGTGGTTCGCTGGGCTGCACTGAATTTTTTGTTGCACTCTATTTCGAAAAACTTCGAATCAATTCTGCGAAATGGAATATGGATGGCGCAGGTGAAGATTTGTTCTTCCTCAGCAATGGACACATCTCGCCTGTGTGGTACAGTGTGCTTTCCCGCAAAGGATATTTTGCGGTTGATGAATTGAAAACATTCCGCAAACTTGATTCGCGATTGCAAGGACACCCAACCACACACGAAGGTTTGCCGGGAATACGAGTGGCAAGTGGTTCCCTCGGACAAGGGTTGAGCGTGGCACTGGGTGCAGCGCAGGCAAAGAAATTAAACAAGGACAACATGCTTGTTTACACACTACACGGTGATGGCGAGATGAACGAAGGCCAGGTGTGGGAAGCAGCCATGTATGCAGCACATCACAAAGTGGACAACATTATTTCGACCATTGATGTGAACGGACAGCAGATTGATGGGCCAACGGAAAAGATCATGAGCCTCGGAAGTCTTCGCGCAAAATGGGAAGCATTCGGTTGGCAAGTTCTTGAGATGAATGGCAACGTGATGGAAGACGTTCTTGCAACTCTTGATAAAGCAAAAACCGAAACCGGAAAAGGAAAACCTGTGATGATTTTGATGACCACCGTTATGGGCAAAGGTGTTGACTTTATGGAAGGCACACACAAATGGCATGGTGTGGCCCCGAACGATTCCGAATTGGAAAAGGCTCTCGGTCAGTTAGAGGAAACCATGAAAGACTATTAAGAAAAGATGCTCAACTTCGAAATAACAAAATCAAACGACACGCGATCCGGCTTCGGTGAGGGACTGCTGGAACTCGGAAGAAAAAATCCAAAAGTGGTGGGCTTATGTGCCGACCTGACCGGCTCACTAAAGATGGATGCATTCCAAAAAGAATTTCCTGATCGCTTTTTTCAAGTCGGAATTGCAGAGGCGAACATGATGGGTGTGGCGGCTGGTCTCACCATCGGTGGATTCATTCCTTTCACGGGAACGTTTGCGAATTTTTCTACTGGAAGAGTCTATGACCAAATTCGGCAGAGCATTGCGTACAGCGGAAAGAATGTGAAAATTTGCGCGTCACACGCTGGTGTTACTCTTGGAGAAGATGGTGCCACACACCAGATTCTTGAGGACATCGGGATGATGTGCATGTTGCCGCACATGACAGTAATTAACCCTTGCGATTTCAACCAGACAAAAGCGGCAACACTTGCGATAGCAGATCTTGTAGGTCCCGTTTATCTCCGCTTCGGCAGACCGAAAGTTCCGGTATTTACTTCACCTGATCAGAAGTTTGAAATTGGCAAAGCATGGCACATTCATGAAGGAAGAGATGTGACCATCATCGCAACAGGACATCTTGTTTGGAAGGCCATTGAAGCTGCCCGCGCGTTGGAAGCCGATGGTATTTCTGTGGACCTGATAAATCTGCACACCATCAAGCCAATGGATGTGGAAGCAGTGGTGAAGTCGGCAAAAAAAACTGGCGCTGTGGTAACGGCAGAAGAACACCAGATCAACGGAGGTATGGGAAGCCTTGTGGCACAGGCAATTTCTAAACATCATCCCACACCCATGGAGTTTGTTGGAGTGAACGATTCCTTCGGTGAGAGCGGAACACCTGAACAACTCATGAAGAAGTACGGACTGGAAGCAGTGAATATTGTGAATGCAGTGAAGAGTGTCTTGAGCAAGAAAGTGATGGCTTGATTATTCACGCATAAAAATTCGCACCAACATGTCACAAGAAAAAGACAACCCCCAATTCATGCTCATCTACCATTGTTCCACTTGCGAACAGGATTCCGGTTTCTCAGAACTTGAGGATGCCTTGTGTCGCTTCTGCAATAAGAATAATGCGATGACCCTGGTTTCGAAACAGGAACTCACTCCTGAAGTGATGGCCGCACGACTCAAAGAAGTAACTAACAACATGATGAAGAATCTTGAGGTTGCATTTAATTCAATGACCGATGAAGACAAGGTGATGCTGAGTGGCGAGGGAAATGATGCCGAACAACAAATGCTTGAACTGCTGGCCAAGGTCCAAAAATTTCGCGATGATGTGCAGGGGATGGAATTGAAAGACCCTGAGAAAAAAGACAAGGAAATTCACCCACCTGTCTGCAACCACTTAATCAACCGCTCCATGAATTGAGTGAATATTGTAAATCAAAACCTGAATCATATAATATCTGGGGAAAAAGGTTCACAAACATTTGCCTTGTGAAAATTCATTCACACCTAAAACAAAAAACGTTATGAAGGAAAACCAAAACGACAGCAAAAACCAGTGGACTGGTGGCTTGTCGAATGACAAAAGGAATGAGGATTTCAACAAGCAAAGTTCGAATCCATCCAACCCTGATTCTCAAAAGCGCGATGCCGGCATGACAGGTACCCGTGACCAGAAAGAGACTCCAGGCCGCACAGATGCTGGGCGCAGTCAGGAGGGATCAGACCGCGCAAACCCTACAGGTAAACGCGAAGGTGAAGGACGCGAGGAATTTGCGGGCCGTGATAGAGATCGCAAGGACAGAACAGATGGTGCACTCAATGATGAGGACGTAGCACTGGATGAAACAGATACCGATGATGATCTTCGTGCAAGCGATGACATAGACAATGAAGGGGATGAAGATGGTGATGTAGGGTCTGCCGACAGGCCTGCCAAAATGAGTTCCGGTTCACAACGTGATGAGGACAGAACTGATAACGATAAAACCCGTAAGGCATACTAACGGGGAATGTGTCTGAGCTAACCTTCGGCCTATTGCGCGGGAGGTTTGGTTCCTGAATATTAAAAACAATGCAGGTTCTTTTTCCCTTAGGAAAATGAACCTGTTTTTTTTTTCAGAGGATTTGCCACCCTCGTGTTGTTTGTGTGATTCATGTAAAGAGAAGTTCAGATGAAATAACACATGCCACAAAAGATATTAGAATATTTGGCCACAACAATCCACACTTAAAAAGTATCATTATGCGCGCTATCTGGACAGGTTCTATCAGCTTCGGGCTAATTAATATACCAGTAAAATTGTTTTCGGCAGTACAGGAAAGCACCCTGGACATGGATATGCTCGACAGCAAAGACCACTCAAACATCAAGTTTAAACGTGTAAATGAAAACACGGGAAAAGAGGTGCCATGGGCAGGTATAGTCAAAGGATACAAAGTCAACGACAGCTATGTCATTTTGGAAGATGCAGATTTCGAAGCCGCGGATGCCACTAAAACAAAGACTATTGAAATCATCAATTTCGCGGAAGAAAACGAAATTGACAGCATCTATTATGAGCAACCTTACTATCTCGAGCCGGATAAAGCTGCGCACAAGGCGTATGCACTATTGCGGGATTCACTCAAAGCGGCCGGTAAAGTGGGAGTATCCTCCTTCGTGTTAAGAAACAAGGAAGGCCTGGCTATTTTAAAACCCTATGAAAATGTAATAGTGCTTAACCGCATCCGGTTCAACCAAGAAATTCGCGAAACCACTGGTTTAAAATTGCCGCCTGTTTCTAAAACCAAATCGAAAGAAATGGATATGGCCAACAAACTGATTGCCCAGCTCACTGAGGAGTTCAACATTGTAAAATACAAGGATACCTATACTATTAAGCTTTTAAAAATCATAAAGGATAAATCCAAAGGCAAAAAGCAAGCTGTTCCCAGCCTCAAAGTGGTACACAAGAAAAGTGATAATTTAATGGATATGCTGAAGGCAAGCCTTGAAGGCAAAAGGAGAAAAGCCTCCTGATCTTTTTCTATCCTACAGCCTTTTCTAAATCCGGAACCTGGCTATGACATTAAGCAAATACAACCAGAAGCGCAACTTCAAATCCACCGCTGAACCTGTTGGCAAAAAAGTAAAGTCTAAAAGTGAATTAAGTTTTGTGGTGCAGAAACATGCAGCTTCTCACCTGCATTATGATTTTCGACTGGAATTGGAAGGTGCCTTAAAGAGTTGGGCAGTGCCTAAAGGACCCTCCATCAATCCCGATGACAGACGGCTTGCAATAATGGTGGAAGACCATCCATACAGCTACAAGGATTTTGAAGGAAACATTCCCGCAGGAAACTACGGAGCGGGCAATGTCATTGTGTGGGACCACGGCACTTATCAATCAGCAGATGTTACGGATGCGGAAGGTGGAGCAAAGAATTTAAGGGCTGGCTTGCTTAAAGGACACATCAGTTTTATTCTTCATGGAAAGAAACTCAAAGGAGAATTCTCGTTAGTGAAACTAAAGGGCAAGGATGAAAATGCCTGGCTGTTGATAAAGAAAAATGATAAGTATGCAAGTGACGCAGATGTGCTGAAAAAAAATAAATCCGTAATCACGAATGTGACCCTGGAGGCCCTGGCCCTCAAATCCGGTAAAGAAAAGCCGCTTCCAGAAAAACTGAAGGCGATAAAAAAAAAAGTAACGGGGGATAATGCCCTCGCGGAATTTATCCCGCCCATGCTGGCCGGCACCATCGAAAAACCATTCGATAAAGCAGATTGGATATTTGAAATCAAGTATGACGGATACAGGACAATAGCTGTCATTAACCCCGCTGGGGTAAATCTTTTCAGCCGAAACCATACTTCCTTCAACAAAATTTTTAAGGCGATAGCGGACGAACTTCAAAAAATACAGCACACGGCAGTACTTGACGGAGAAGTTGTGATTGAGGACAGTGAAGGTCGTTCCGATTTCCAGTTGTTGCAAAACTTCCGGAAAACAGGAAAGGGTAATATCAGGTATTATGTGTTCGACATCCTGAACCTCGATGGCAATGACACACGCGAGTTGACTTTGCTGGAGAGAAAAGAGTTGGTGAAGATGTTGCTCGGTAAATCCCGGCATTCCAATGTGCTTTATTCCGAACACATCCCGGAAGAGGGTAAATCTTTCTTTGATATTGCTGTGAAGCATAACCTGGAAGGCATCATGGCCAAGGAAGGCAGCAGTCCATATCGTTCCGGCAAAAGAAGCAGCGAATGGCTGAAGATAAAAATCAATCAGCAGGTGGAAGCCATCATTGCGGGCATTACCGCTCCCCAGGGATCAAGAAATCATTTCGGTTCTATTCTATTGGGACAATATCGGGGAGATGAATTAAAGTATATAGGGCATTGCGGGACTGGTTTTGATGAAGAGGCATTGAAGCAGTTGTATCTAAATTTTAAGCCTCATTTTACTGACGATTCGCCCTTCAGGGAAAGAATAAAAGTGAATGCAAAGGCGCAATGGCTGAAACCCAAATTCGTTTGTCAGGTAAAATTTTCAGAATGGACGCAGGACGGTCACTTGCGGCATCCGGTTTTTCTGGGATTGAGCTTGGATAAAAAGGTGAAAGATGTCAAGCTGGTTGATTCTAAAAACAATGTAACTGTTCAAGGCAGTATGAAAAAGTCAACAGGCACCATCAAGGAAAAGGAAGTGCAGGTAGCCGAAAAAGATTTTGATCTCAAAATAGGAAAGGCTACTTTGCATCTAACCAATCAAAACAAAATCTACTTTCCGGATGACGGGATTACCAAAGGTGATATCATAAATTATTATAGCGAGGTTGCCGAACTCATACTTCCCTATCTGAAAGATCGCCCCCAATCCATGAACCGTTTTCCCAACGGCATTGAGGGCCAAAGCTTTTACCAGAAAGATGTGGATGTAGAAAAAATTCCCGCATGGCTGAAGACCAAACAGATTCATTCCGAATCAACAAAAGCAAATATTGATTATTTAATTTGCAACGATAAAGCCACACTGCTCTACATGGCAAATCTGGGTTGTATAGAATTTAACCCATGGAACTCAACAATAAAGCATATTGAAAAGCCGGATTGGGTAGTGATTGATCTCGACCCCGGAAAAATTGATTTTAAGGAGGTGGTAAAAGCAGCACTTGTTGTCCGCGATGTAATGGCTGAACTGGACACTGAATGTTATTGCAAAACATCGGGAGCCAGTGGTTTGCATATTTATGTGCCCTTAGCAGCAAAATACGATTACGATGCAGTGAAAATATTTGCTGAGTTAATTGCACATACCGTGAACGTGAGGCTGCCTCAAACCACCAGTATTTTAAGACCCGTAAAGCAACGGCAGGATAAAATTTACATTGATTTTTTGCAGAACAGGCGCGGTCAAACTGTGGCAGCGCCATACTCTGTGCGCCCACGATCCGGAGCCACTGTTTCCACACCGTTGGAATGGAAAGAGGTGAACAAGAAACTATCTCCCACGCAGTTCACCATCAGGAATATTTTAGAAAGGGTAGAGCAAAAAGGTGATTTATGGAAGCCAGTTTTGGGCAAGGGAGCGGACTTGCATGTAATTCTTAAAAAGATTTCGGCCAATGTGGGATAAAGACACAAATTGCTGATTTCGTCATGACGATTCAGACCAAACCTTATTCGCAGATCGCCCCAAATACAGAGCTGAACAACAGTAAATCCCCCACGTTCACCGTGCCATCGTTATTGAAATCGGAATCAATACAAAAACTCGCAGTACCGAATTGCGAAGTAAACAACAAGAGGTCGGTCACGTTTACTGAACCATCCACATTTAAGTCCACGGTGCATACAAGCAATTTATCTAGTTGGTTAAAACAAAAAATGGTTGACAATGAAATGTGGCGCATTTTTGAGAATGCTAAAGACTAAACCAACAGGAGGTGTTGAACGAAATTTTTGTTATAGGGCAATCTTGCCTTATGCCGCAATTTGATACTTTCGTTCACTCCAAAACAAAGTGCTTTTTCAAATCCATCTACCACCTTATGTCTCTTGATAGCTCTATCGGGAATCCGTTTACCTCCTTTGCAACTTTGAAAACTGCATTTCTGGTTTTTGTTTCTTTCATGATGATGAATTGCGCCTGTCGCACACCTCAAAAAACTGAAACAGCACAACAGGTTATGATATACCTGGCTAATGAACTTGGGCAAGATTACCTCCAGGCTAACTATGCCCGCCATGGGTTTGTTGAAGCAACCCTTAGCAGCCGATCGGAGAATAAATGGAGGGCAGATTTTCTTTGCAGCAAAAAAGAAATGCGCGAAGTGTTGGCGAAAATGAAAAACGATTCCAATGTCATTTCATCAGAGATGATCAATGATAAAATTGACAAGCCATCCAACTCGACCAACACGGGTAGTTCCAAAACCAAACCCATAAAAAACCAATAGAGATGAAGACCATTATTACAGTTTTTCTGTTCATAGTTGCACTGCATTGTTCAACACAACAGCTCCCGCAATCTTCAGAAGAAACCGCCACCAGAATAACACCCCAATTCGAGGTTAACACTACAGCGGCTGTGTTCCTTGGAAAAACAAAATCGGTGCGTGAGCTGCTCCGTCTTCGCAGCACTTCGCTTGAAAAACTGGAAAAGCATAAACTGGATAAAAAGGCCCCCGACAATTTCAAGGGGCGCCATGGGTCCAATGCAATCATGCCTGAAAAAGAACATCAGGGACCCGACCCTTTGCGCCAAATGCAGCGGGGCGGAGGCAACGTAATCGAACCCATTGTGAACATAGATGGCCTGGGCGATTTCTGTTGCCCTCACGATCCTACAGGCGAAGTAGGCCTCGATCATTTTGTGCAGGCAATAAACGTTACCGATGTGGGTGTTTACACCAAAGAAGGGGTGCTGGTTGAGCAATTTGCCATGGCCACACTCTGGCAGGATCTGGGTGTGGGATCGGCAGGCGACCCCATTGTGCTCTATGACGAAACTGCTGGAAGATGGCTCATAACAGAATTTAATTTCAACAACAGCCTGCTCGTTGCCATTTCCCTTACACCGGACCCCCTTGGCAGTTATTATGCTTACATGTTCACCACGCCCAATTTTCCTGACTATCCCAAGTATTCTATCTGGCCCGATTCCTACCTTGGTACCACCAACGAAGGCGGTGCCGGTACACATACCCAATACTTCATTGACCGCAACGCCATGCTCAACGGTGAAGCAACTGTGACCATCCAGCAGGTTGAAATTTTGGGAAACAACAATACCGAGCAAGGATTTTTTATATCTACACCAGTGGACTGGGATGGCGAAATGCTGCCCGATACTTATCCCGTGGTGTTGTCACTCGATGATTCATCGTGGGGAAATGCCGATGATGATTCCATTCGCATCATCACTTTCCATGTGGACTACGATGATCCCGACAATACAAGTGTAAATGAAATCTCGCTGGTGTGTACTCCTTACGATAGCTTTCCGTGTTCTGTTTTTGGTCCGGGTTTCGCGTGTGTACCTCAATTGGGTGGTAATGGCCTCGATGCTATTCCCGAAGTGCTAATGAACATTCCCAAATACAGGAATTTCGGAACCTATGAATCCATAGTATGTTGTTTCGTAACCGATGTAACCGATGGCGATAATCTTTCAGGAATCCGCTGGATGGAAATGAGAAGAGCCGATGGTGGCGAATGGCTGGTGCACCAGGAAGGAACCTATGCCCCTGCCGATGGTTACGATCGCTACATGGGGAGTGTGGCTATAGATGAGGATGGAAATATCGGATTGGGATACACGGTGAGCAGCGAAGAAATTTATGCAGGATTGCGCTACACCGGCCGGCTGCTAAACGATCCGCTGGGCCAAATGACTGTGCAGGAATATGTGGTAGTGGATGGAGATGGACCTATGGATTCTTTTGGCCGATACGGTGATTATGCCCACATGAGTGTTGACCCTGTAAATGGCAACACGTTTTGGTTCACTTCAGAGTATCCCCGATCTGGTGGATCAGGCATAGGCACACGCATTGTTGCATTCGAACTGAGGAAAGACACTTTTGATCTGGCCGTTACTCAACTCATATCCCCTGTTACAGCCGGCACGTTAAGCAGTGCTGAATTGCTCACCATCGAAATTAGAAACGTGGGACTACAGCCGATGGCAGGCTATACACTTTCGTTTGATTTTGAAGGATCACTTCAAGAAACAGTTATCATACCCTCAACACTCAATCCCGATGAAACATTTATTCATCAGTTCACTGTGCCCATGAATATGTCGGCTAATGGCACTTACGAAATTGCTGCTCATGTAAACCATCCGGATGATACAGGAGAATTCAACAACACATTAACCACTGAAGTAATCAATCTCTACTCCCTCGATGCGGAGGTGGAGTTAACCATCCCTGCAGTTATTTGCGGAACAGAAGTGACGGTGCCTTTTATCATTAGCAACCTGGGTGCCGATGAACTTTTGTTCGGAGAAATAAACGTTTATGTAAACGGACTACTGGTGCAAACCATAAGCTGGGTGGGTTCCATTCCTTATGGCGAATCGGCCAGTATTGATATTGCAATTACCGACCTTCCGACAGGTGACAATGAAATTCTTATTGAATTTGTAAACCCCAATGGGAACCCTGATGAATTGCCCGCGAATAATTCGTTGACTGCACAGACTTTCGTTCAGGGCGCGGGGGGTGGTATTCAGATTCTTATTTACACCGATTTCTATCCGGAAGAAACGACATGGGAACTGCTGGATCAAAACCAGAATGTGATTGCCGAAGGTGGACCTTATACGGAATGGGAGCAGGAGTATTTAACAGAACATTGCATCAATCCGTTCGAGTGTTATACCTTTATTATCTACGATGCTTACAGCGATGGAATCTGCTGCTATTACGGAGAAGGTTTCTACCAGATACTGGATTCCGATGGCAACATCATAGCAAGCGGGGGCGAATTTGGCCAGGCCGATGTAGTAGAAATTTGTCTGATTACCTGCACTCTTACTGCTGATGTAGACATCACCACCGATTCAGGTTTGAATGATGGCGCCATACTGATTACCGCGATGAATGGAGTGGAGGAGTATCAATACAGCATTGATGGCGGAGAAACTTTCCAGACCAGCCCGCTGTTCGAAAACATTCCTGCAGGCAGCTATGATGTAGTGGTTCTTTCAGGCGATGGAATCTGCACCTTCGAACAAACCATTACGGTGTTGCTGGTATTCGTAAGCGAAATAAATGAGGAAGTCCACATAATGATAACACCCAACCCCAGCGATGGATACTTCCAGGTGGAATTGAGTGGAATTCCTGCGGGCATCCCAAGCCTCAATTTCCAGGTGCTTGATGCCACCGGAAAACTGGTGCAGGAAAAAAGTATGTCGCGGTATGATGGCACTTTCAAAACAAGAGTATCGCTTGTTGCTTACCCCCATGGTCTATACTACCTGAGATTTCTTGATGGTCACATAAATGAATTGATACGTGTAGTGAAGAGATAAAAAACGGTTCACCTTCATTTGCCTAAAACAAAAAAACGACAACCCTATGCCTCAACCCGTCATTGTAAAAAACAACATCACCATCAACGCCCCTGTACTTAAAGTGTGGGATGTACTCACCAATCCTGAACAAACAAAAAAGTACATGTTCGGATGCGAAACCGTTTCCGTCTGGAAAGTGGGCAGCCCCCTGCTTTGGAGAGGTAGCCACCAAGGGAAAGAAATGGTTTTTGTAAAGGGAGACATCGTGCGCATTGAACCTGGAAAATTTTTGTCGTACACCACATTCGATCCCAATTCCATCATGGAAGACATTCCCGCAAACTACCTCACCGTTACCTATGAACTTGCCGAAGAAAACGGCAACACACTTTTAACCGTAACGCAGGGTGACTTTTCAACCGTGGCCGATGGTGAGCGGAGATACCACGAAGCCTTCAACGGTGGGGAAGGATGGAGTCCCATTTTGGTGGAGATAAAGAAGGTGGCGGAGTCGTGAAACAAGTGTTGGTGCAGTCAACCTATTTTCGTGGTCATCCCTCAAGGCAAATGAATCCTCGCATCTTCAAATTTTTTCTGCCTCTTCTTTTTCTGAATGCTACATGCAACCAGGCTCAAAAGAAAAATGAGAATGTGATTAGTGATGGTGCGGGCGTTCACACGAACCACCTCATCAACGAGTCAAGTCCCTACCTGCTTCAGCACGCACACAATCCTGTGGACTGGTATCCGTGGGGCGAAGAAGCATTGCAAAAAGCACAGCGCGAAAACAAATTGCTCATCATAAGTATTGGATATGCGGCATGCCACTGGTGCCATGTAATGGAGCATGAAAGTTTTGAAGACACAACAGTCGCGCGATTGATGAATGAAAAATTTGTTTGCATAAAAGTGGATCGCGAAGAGCGTCCTGACATTGACCAGGTGTACATGAATGCTGTGCAGTTGCTGACAGGAAGCGGAGGCTGGCCACTCAATGCCATAGCTCTTCCGGATGGGCGACCCATTCATGGAGGCACTTACTTCCCGAAGAAAGAATGGATGGAGATGCTGAATGAGATAATTGATTTTGCAAAACAATATCCGGACAAAGTAGAGAAGCAAGCCGCAGAACTCGCGCGGGGAATTCAATCAAGTGAACTTGTTACTTCCAAGGAGACAAATTCATCTTTTGTAATGGATGACCTCGAAATTCTATTCAACAAATGGAAACCATACATTGATTTTGAAAAAGGTGGTTTGAAAGGCGCACCGAAATTTCCGATGCCTATCGGCAACCAATTTTTGTTGCACTATCACCATCTCTCTGGCAACGAGGATGCATTGCTTGCAACGACCACCACTCTTGATTACATAGCTGCCGGAGGAATTTATGATCATGTAGGTGGAGGCTTTGCCCGCTATGCCACCGATGAAGAATGGCACATTCCGCATTTCGAAAAAATGCTTTATGACAATGCACAATTGGTGAGTTTGTATTCATCGGCATATCAACTCACGAAAAATGCACGATACAAAACAGTGGTTTACGAAACTCTTGAATTCATCAGGCGTGAAATGACCGCGGACAATGGCGGTTTCTATTCGTCACTTGATGCAGACAGCGAGGGCGAGGAGGGGAAGTACTATGCATGGACTTATCAGGAAATGAAGACGGCATTGGGAGTTGAGAGTCCATTCCTCCACTACTTCAATGCAGATTCAAAGGGAAATTGGGAAGATGGAAAAAATGTTTTGTTCACAGTCCCCAACAATGAATTTGGCAACTACTACTACGCTCTAGACTCGACAGGTAGAGTAGAGGAGTTGGCTCGCTCGAAAGCACTTCTTCTTCAAGACAGAGAAAAAAGAATTCGCCCGACCCGCGATGAAAAAATTCTTACATCATGGAATTCACTTATGCTAAAAGCTTATGTGGATGCGTATCGTGTTTTTGGTGAAGAATCATTTTTGAAAGCAGGGGAGAGGAACGCTGAGTTTCTGTTGAGCAAAATGAAATCAGTGCATCACCGCCTCAACCGCAATTTCATGAATGGTAAATCTTCTATCAACGGTTTTCTTGATGACTACGCATTCACCATCGAGAGTTTCATAGCCTTGTACCAGGCCACCTTTGATGAGAAGTGGCTGAGTGAGGCACACGAACTTCTGAAATATGCCATCACACATTTTTCTGATGAAAACACTGGAATGTTTTTCTACACCTCCGATCTCGATCCTGCATTGATTGCCCGCAAGATGGAAGTGACGGACAACGTGATTCCATCATCCAACTCAGCGATGGCAAAAAATCTTTTTGTGCTGGGTCATTATTTCGCCAACGATACTTACATCGCCCGCAGCAAACAAATGCTGGGCAACATCAAAAAGGACGCGCTTAACGGTGGAGTGTATTATGCAAACTGGGATGTGCTGATGGCATGGTTTGCAAGTGACCCTTTTGAAATTGCGATTGTCGGGAATGAGTGTGCAACTCTCCGCGCAGAGTTTGATCAACATTTTTTACCCAACGTTTTCTTTTCCGGTGGAAAAAATGAGTCAACATTGCCGCTGCTCGAAAACAAAATGGTGGATGGTCAAACTACAATTTACGTTTGCGTAAACAAGACGTGCAAACTTCCTGTCACAGACGCGAAAGCAGCATTGAATCAAATGGTGAAATGATTGTGATAAAGAAAATATCGAGAGAGTTGTCTGGCTTTGCAATAGACAGCAAAATCAACCAACTGTTATTCTTCGCAACAAGCTATCCTTTTTTACTTGCTATTTCAGGCAAATGAAAATCACTGGGCTAATGCATATTGCCATGCGTCACTTAATCCAGCATTGCAGCAAATTCGTGCGGGATTCTCAAAACTATACTTAGAAAAATTGTTTTCTCCTAACTGCTCGCAGGCCTTTGTTGGGCTTGATTTTTCTACCTCATGATTGGGGATAATAGTATCTCCACTATTCAAAATTTTACACATCGAAAATTGCCATCATTACTCCAGCCTATCTGCCATGCATAGCCGGCAGAAGGTCGAATGACGGGTGTCGGAGTCACTTTTTTTCTTTTTTGCCTTTGCCTTTTGTGAAGCGAGCGGAATCCCGATTTTTATCGGAACCTTTTGCCTTTTCCCTTTCCCTTTCCTTTGCCCCATGCATCATTTCGATCATCAAACCATCAAGGATATTGAGTTTGATTTTATTCGTGACCTTCTTCAGTCATATTGTGTTCAGCCCACTGCCAACCTTCGTATGGCCGAGCTTGTGCCATTGCGCTCCGATCAAAAACTGCATATTGAGTTGCACCGTGCCCATGAATTTGCAAGACTGCGCAATGAAGGCATTGCATTTCCTGCCATTGATTTTGAAGAGCTGCAGGATGAACTGAAGCTGCTCTATGTGAAGGACAGTGTGCTCAGCGAAGAAAGTTTCGAACGCATCTACAGAGCGAACCAGTTGGTGAATGAAGTAATTCTTTCGTTCAAAGGATTGCACGAGGCGTTTCCCAACTTATCTGGCTTGCTGCAGGGTTTGCAAGAAAATCTCGACATGATTAAAGCCATCCGCAAAGTATTCGATAACCGCTGGCAGGTAAAGGACGATGCATCGCCAGAACTGGCACACATCCGAAGCCTGATGGCCAATGTGCGAAGGCAGGTGGCGAAAAATTTTTCGCGGGTGTTGAAGGAACTGGCAGGCAGAGGAATTTTGGGTGATGCCGGTGAGTCGTTTGTGAACGGTCGCAAAGTCCTCTCGGTGTATAGCACCCACAAGCGCAAAGTTTCGGGCACTGTGATGGGCGGAAGCAAAACCGGCTCGCTCACCTACATAGAACCCGAAGCCAATATTGAATTGAACTTTGAAGTGGAACAGCTTGCCGATGATGAGCGCATTGAAATACGCAGGATTCTTCAGCAGCTCACAGGCCTAATGCGCAACCACCTGCCGTTGCTCAACGCATACCAGCATCTATTGGTAGAATTGGATTTCCTGCAGGCCAAAACCAGGCTTGCGCTGGAACTCGATGCCAAGCTTCCCATCATTGAGGCCGACACGGTGATTGATTTGAAAAACGCTTACCACCCCGTATTGCTTCTTCAAAACAAAAAATTAAACAAACGCACTTTGCCGCAAACGGTGCTCATGGACAAATCATCGCGCATGTTGGTGATAAGTGGCCCCAATGCGGGTGGAAAAAGCATCACCATGAAAACAATTGGGCTTTTACAAGTTATGTTGCAATGCGGCCTGCTCGTTCCCGCTTCAGAGAAAAGCCGCATGAGTTTTTTTAATGATGTGCTTACTGATATTGGCGACAACCAGAGCATCGAAAACCAACTTTCCACTTACAGTTATCGCCTCAAGCGCATGAAACATTTCCTGGATGTGGCCAACCGAAGAAGCCTGGTGTTGCTCGATGAATTTGGGACCGGCAGCGATCCCGATTTGGGTGGCGCACTGGCCGAAGTTTTTTTCGAAGAACTCTACAATAAAAAAAGTTTTGGCGTTATCACCACGCACTACACCAACATAAAGCTGAAAGCAGCCAATCTTAAAAACGCGGTGAATGGCTGTATGCTCTTTAACAAGGAAACACTCGAACCCACCTACAAACTTTCCATTGGCGAACCTGGAAGTTCCTTCACATTTGAAGTGGCTGAAATCAATGGCATTCCGCATCCACTGGTGGCGAAAGCTAAAACCTTGCTGAGCGATGGCAAGGTGAAAATGGACTCGCTGCTTTCTTCGTTGCAGGAAGAAAAAACCCGACTTGAAAGCATGACGGAGCAGGCGCGGGTTGCAGCAAACTACGCCAATACCTCCATCACCGATTTCGAAAAGAAGAAAGAGAAATACGAAGATCGTTTGCAAAAGCAACAGGAAACAATTGAGCGCAACAACAAATTTCTAGCCCATGGAAAACGCCTTGCACAAATAATTGAGAACTTCAATACGCGCCCAGGCAAGGCCATTAGCTCAAAAAACAAGATCTTGTTCGAGGATATTCAGAAGTACGTTGTAATGCAGAAAACAAAGATGGAGGAAGAACGGAAAGTTAAAAAGGCAAAAGGCAAAGAACAAAAGGCCAATGAGTCCACGCCTGCAAAGGATGCGCGCATTGAACCGCAACCAATCAAAGTAGGATCGCTGGTAAAACTTCAGAATACAAAACAGACGGGAACAGTTCTCGAATTGGTAAATGGTCGCGCAGTGGTAGCAATAGGCGTTTTCAAAACCAAAGTGAATGTGGCTAAGCTGGAATGGATACGGTAATCCATGACGCTGTCCCGTGCACAGCATCCCGCGCTAAAGTCCCATTCTGTCGTCCGGCCCATGCGGGATGAGATTTACCGTTGAGACAGCCTCATCTACATTCGCAAAAAAGAAAATGTATGTCCACATCCACAGGTCACAACAAAGTGAGAACCGACTACCATAAATCCATCCTCCTTGAACAATCAGCAGGCGAAAACCCCTTCGACCAGTTTGGTACCTGGATGCAAGAGGCAGAGAAAACCGGAATTGGTGATTACAACGCTTTTACACTTTCCACTATTGGCAGCAACGGCTTCCCACACTGCCGTGTGGTTCTTCTCCGTGATTTCAACCGGAGCGGATTTGTTTTTTACACGAACTATGAAAGCAACAAAGCCCTCGAACTTGAACACAGCGAAAAGGTGTGCATGAATTTTTTCTGGCAACCGCTCGAACGCCAGGTTCGCATTTATGGAATTGCAAAAAAAATCTCAGAGAAAGATTCGGATGAATACTTCGCTTCCAGACCGAGGCCAAGCCAGATTGGTGCGTGGGCTTCCCCCCAAAGCCGAGAGATGCACACACGAGAAGAGTTGGATGAAAACGTGAAGAAGTATATGGCGGAATTTGAAAACCGTCCTGTGCCGCGGCCTGCCAACTGGGGCGGTTATCGCATAGTGCCGCACTATTTCGAATTCTGGCAGGGAAGGCCATCGCGCTTGCACGATAGACTTATTTACAAAGTGGACGCGGATTTCGAATGGTTTCTGAGCAGGCTTGCCCCTTAAACCAACTAGCAACATCTTAAAATGTTAGACAAAAACTACTTTTTCTCCTGGCCTTCGGTCACGCGCTTGTCGTGAGCAATGCCGCTTTTCTCTACGCGCATTCTCCCTTGGTCAATCTTGATCACCACATTGGTTTCACCTATTTCGATAATCTCACCATGAATACCACCAGCGGTCATCACGCGGTCCCCCGTCTTGAGGCTTTCCTGGAATTTTTTGGCTTCTTTCACTCGCCTCATCTGCGGGCGAATCATGAAGAAATACATGATGAGGAACATGCCACCCATCAGGATGACAAATTGCATCGGGTTACTTCCGCCCGAAGCTTGTAGAACAATAGTGTGCATCGTAAAAATTGGTTTTTGATTTCCTTGAATTATTGAGAGGGCGCGAAGATGGGGTTGCCTCCTTTGTTTTGTGAAGAATCTTTTTTCTCACCAGGGCCGTGCACCGTTCCGCGCAGGTAAAGCATAGTGGTGGCGGGAACTGTATTGGCCTGAACGAAAATGGATTTGTCCACCTTGCCTGCACGTCCGCTGCTGTTGAAATCAATGGAAATCTGCCCGCCCTCGCCTGGTTGTATGGGTTGTGTTGGCCAATCCTTAAGTGTCGTGCATCCGCAACTGGGCTTTACCTGCGAGATAATCAGTGGAGCATTTCCCGTGTTGGTGAACGTGTAGGCATGTGATAGTTTTTCGCCTTCAGCCACCGGAGCGAATTCAAAAACCTCGTTCTCAAATTTCAGTTGTGGTAAAGGCTTATCCGATTCTCCTGATGCACTTTTCGGGAAATTGATCATCTCCGGAGTTACCTGTTGCTGTTCTTCACCGCAGGAAAAAAGTAATGCGATGGCGAGTATGGGTAAAGGTGATTTCATTTTGTTACAAAGCCATAAGCTAAATGATAATGCCAACAGGGCAATGATCGCTGCCTTCAATTTCATTCAGGATAAATGCGTCTTTCACTTTCGGGTATAAGGATTCAGAAACCATGAAGTAATCAATTCTCCAACCCACATTCTTAGCTCGTGAATTGAAACGAGCACTCCACCAACTGTACTTCACTACCTCGGGAAATTTTTTCCTAAAGGTGTCAACAAAACCGGAAGAGTGAACAGTATCCATTCCGTCAATTTCTTTTTGGGTGTAGCCCGCTGTCTTGTTGTAATTCGGTTTCGGGTTGGCAAGGTCAATAGGTTTGTGTGCCACGTTGAAGTCGCCACACCAGATAACAGGTTTTTTCTTCTCCAGGTTTTTCAGGTAGGCATGCATGTCCTTGTTCCATTGCTGCCTGTAGTCAAGCCGCAACAATTCCTGCCCGCTGTTGGGAACGTATGTAGTGACAAGAAAAAAATCATCGTACTCCGCAGTAATGTTTCTGCCTTCCTTGTCGTGGTCGGTTATGCCAATTCCGTAATGAACGCTCAAAGGATTTTCTTTCGAAAGTATTGCCGTACCGCTATAGCCGGGACGTTCCGCACTGTTCGCAAAAAGATGAAAGCCCTGCAACTCCTTCAGCGCTTCGCGCACCTGATCAACACTCGCTTTTGTTTCCTGGAAACAAATAACATCCGGCTGCATCTGCTCAATGCTCTTGGCCAAACCTTTTTTCACCGAGGCGCGAATGCCGTTCACATTGAATGAAATGATTTTCATGAAGAAGAATTTGCGCGAAGAAAAACAATTGGCTTTCAATACACCGACCCAAAAACTTTCTTCAGCAATTCCGTAACCCGTGCAGCTGGGTCGCTGCGGATTTTCTTTTCTTCCACTCCCACGTAGTAGAACAATCCGTCCAGTGCTTTTTGGGTCACGTATCCATTCAGATCGGGATTAACCGGCTCGCCACCGGTAAAGATGATTGCGTTGTTATACGCTTCGGCAAGTGGTTGCCAGTAGGAGGTGAGTTGCACTTCATCAATGGCCTTTTGCACAATGGGTGAAAACTTCATGGTGAGTTGCGCAGTGGTGTTCTGTTTCAAAAATTTGGTGGCCGCAGTGCTGTCGCCTTTCAGTATGTTGAATCCATCCTGTATAGTCATGTTCATAATAGCGGTTGCAAAAACACTTACTGCTTCTGCCGATGCCTTTTCCGCAGCGCGGTTCAGCGTGTTTTCGAACTTCTCTACCTGCACAATCAATCCAAGGTTGATGGCTGTATTTTTTACCTTCTCAGCTTCCGGTGGAAACGGAATGCGGATGCGGGGGTTTTTCCAGAAGCCATCTGTTTTGGCGGTGAACGACACGGCATTTTTTGCTCCCACATTCAATGCTTCTTTCAGTCCTGCTATCACTTCTTCATTGGACAGTGTTGTGGTTGGCAGGGTGCCAATGATTCCCTCAAGGGTTTGCGGATCGCAAGACACAAGAACCACCGATGCCATCAATGCGATAAATGTTGTTTTCATCTGGCAATAGTAAGATTGAGATGAAGGGGAAATGACCAATGTTTTTGTTGGGGATGAAACAATTCGCCTGCTCTTGTCTCCAATACTAATTGCATGATCTGTTTTCAACCAAACAATTTTAACCGCAGGAGAACTTTATTCGCTTTTTCGTTCCTGTTTTTCTCCGCATGCTCTCAACTGCTTTGCTGGCAAGTGTCCCACTCATTCTGCTTACCCATCCGTGTTTTAGGGCACGGCAGGGTAGAGATCATTGGGTAATCTGCGTGCTCTCGCGGGAGGGTTTTGGAAGGATTCGTTTTGCGAAAAAAAATTTGGTTGTGGAGAGGGATGAAGATTTTTACGCTTGCGATTCGATGGCATTGCGGACAACCGAATGTGAAATGGTGGGCGTTTCGTGGATGAAATGAGAACAAACTGTTGGGGGCCTCTAAAGTTGATTTCTTGAAGACACTATTAAGTGAGCGGTGGCCCCAAAGCATTGCAGCTAACGGCAGAGTGTGAAAAAACCAAAAACAACCCTCTTAGATTCGGCTGTATGAAATTTTTATCCAACAGGTATCCGAATACTTTCACTTTTTGACTTAGTTTTTTCACAGCCTGACGGTTTGCAGCTACAAGAAGTTGGCGATTTCGAAGCACAAAACTGTCTGCCACCACAACCCCGAAGGGCTCACGAATTCCATTGAAAATAAAACGAGCATGAGTAAAACTTGATACGAAGCACAAAGCCTCATTTAACTACTGAACCGCCAATTTCTTGTAGGTGCTGTTATAGTGCGTTTTTCTTACTGTCTTCTGGTCTTTTGTCATACTTCTGTGTCAAGTAAAGAAAGTGTCAACTCCTGCGAGCCATTTTTCCAAATGCTATTTCCTAAGTCCATTAATTTTTGCTTGTCGCTGTCAACCACTTTTGCGAAAATATTACAAGCGTCTAAACCTTTGCCGTCACCGTTAAATACCGAAACAATTAGCTGTCTTTGTTCTACTTGGTTTTGTTGGTCCGAATACAACTTCTCCTGGTTCTGCAAAAACTGAAGCATTCTCTTGAATTATGTCAAGTTTGGGAACATCGTCTATCCAAATTTCTTGTCCAGAAACTCTTGCGTGGTTAAACGTCCTTGTAAATGGCAAAATGCTCGGAAAAGCACTAGATGTCACTGGTGCAGTGTCATGATAAAATTCAAAGTTTATTTCTTGTCCGTCTTGAGTTGTTATTTTAAATCCAGTCATATTTTATTTCTCTTGTTGTAAACGGTTCATTGTCTTTTAAAATGCCCTATAACGGCAGACTGTGAATTTACCCTACATGATTCTTGTTGATTACTCACGGGATAAAATCAGACTGATGGATGCGGTACAAACATCGTAAAGAATGCACCTTGCCGCATGGATTTTATTCAACAACAATCGCGGCATCAGATCAGCATGCACTGCAGCGAAGACCACATCCATGCCGACAATCCCGTGCGGGTGATGGATGCTTTTGTACAAAAGCTCGACCTTGTAAAACTCGGATTCAGGGCGCGCGTGCTGCAACAGGAAGGCCGCCCGGCATTCGAGAGCAAGGTGCTTCTCAAGCTGTATCTCTACGGCTATTTTGACTCCGTATACCCGAAATACTGAATAAACTAAGCCGTTGAGCACCAAATTACCTAAGGTTCGCGGGGCTTTTTATAAATATGCCGTCATTAGCCGCATTTTACCACCTTGAAATAATACCTGCAAGAAAAGCCGCCTGAAATATTGCTATCATAAAATAGCTTTATATCACCTTACGGAATGCTACTCTCACCAAAATACCAGTAAAATTGAAGCTTGTGTGGGTTATTTCACAACCTGAGGTTTTGCAGCTTGGCGAAGGTGGCGATTTTTACCACAAATGTTGATGCGGAGAACCAATGTTTGATTAACCACAAATGTGTCTGCGGAGCACTGAACCGCCACTTTTGCCAAACCGCTGTTATGCGTTCGGCTTTCTTTTCCATTTCTTAATGAGTCAAAGAACAATGGAATTTTATGTCTAATTCGTCTATGAACTGAAAATCATTTATCCATCTTACTCCCAGATTGTCGCAAACATTAGGAATTTTTATTTTATTAGTATTTAAGGCAGTTACCTTTTCTTCCTTTGTTACAACAGTTGCGTTTTCATGTATAGAATGTGCAATTACCCAAGGGTCAGCTAATGAACGAGCCTTTGTATTGTCAACTAAGTTTTTATGAATTGGGTCTGAAGAATAAATTCTTTGCAGGCAAATTGTTACCGGCTCGCTACTTTTCTTGATTGGAATTTTACTTGCTTTTAACCACTTTGAAAGGTCATCTTCAGTTCTTATAATTTCTTCGTAAACTAATTCAGGTATGAAAATCCTATCATGTTTCCCAAATTCATTCAATATGTTCCAATAGTCGGGGCAAAATTTTGGATTATAATATTTTTGCCATGCTTGAATTAACACATTGGCATCTAAACAATATTTGTTTGCCATTGTGCTCATCTTATCAATTGGGATTCTAATTTTTGAAATTTATTTACTTGAACATTTAAAAGATTACTTGCTAATGTAGGCTCAATAAATCCGCCCCGAAATGCATCTAAAACAGTTTGCGTAAATAACCTACTATTTCTATTTAATTGAAGTAAAAAATAATTTGGTCCGCCTGGTTTAACTTTTTCCTTTTGCCGAGCCTTCTTTTCTGCTTCCCTTTCTAAATAGTCAGAAAAATCAATATCTGCCTGTTTTTTGAGTTTTTGATAAGTAGTTGTAGAAATGATGTTAAGACTTAATGCTCTAACCAATAACGCAAATGAACTTACTCCCAATTGCTTGGCAATTTTGAAAACGTCTTTTGACGTTTGAAATGAATTTGTGTGAAAAGCTAAAACTATTTCTTTAGGCATTAGAGCATTTGCTGCTACTTCATTGCAAAATAATTCAACAGGATGAAACTTGTCTTTATTTTTTAAGTCAGGTTCAACTTCGTTTGAAATTCCAGTCTCTGCAATCCAAATGTGGGCTAGTTCATGGACTAAAGTGAAAAGTTGTGGTGCATTCCAATCTTCTGAATTTACAAAAATAAATGGAGCATGGGGGTCAGCAATTGCAAATCCTTGCAATTCTCCGGAATCCAATTTTAGTCGTGAATGTATAAAACTTGTTCTTGAAATGAAAATTCCATTTGTTTCAGATGAATCAATCCATTCCTTTATTGGATTGTCGGACTTGTAAAACGCAGGATTTATTTTTAAAGTTGTGAGAATGTCTTGAGCTACTTTTTGAGGATTGTCATTTATTGAAAATCGACCAACAAAAGGTAATTTCTCTTCTTGATTTTCTGAATACACATCACTAATCCAAGCCTGTTTTTGTTGAATTTCACGAATTATAAAAATTGAAGAAGTTGTTAGCGCTTTTGAACCTGATTTTCTAAAGTCTTGCAAGGGCTGAAAGTCACGAGGAACTTCAGGTAAAAAAAACAATGCAAAGGGTCTCTTATATGCTTTGGCTAATGCTTGTGCTTGTCTAATTGTTGGCTGGCTGGCCCCTGTTTCCCATTCTTTAAACTTTTCAACGGTCACAGAAACTTTGGCAGCAGCAGTCTCTTCGGTCATTCTTGCCGATTCTCTTGCCCATTTTAGAACATTTGGTGTTATGAATGCTTTGTCTGCCATTATGGAGTCAAAAATACAATTTTTATGTTTGTTTTAGTTAAAATATTAATGTTTGTAAGTGGCTCTGTCGTCTTTTAAGCTGACGCATAACGTCAGACTGTGAATTTACCCTACTTGATTCTTGTTGATTACTCACAGGATAAAATCAGACTGATGGATGCGGTACAAACATCGTAAAGAATGCACCTTGCCGCATGGATTTTATTCAACAACAATCGCGGCATCAGATCAGCATGCACTGCAGCGAAGACCACATCCATGCCG
>Ga0163147_10000303_pt1 | contig 77888 bp, 76 predicted proteins | sample OliLakLV19MP6G1_FD_148597 | JGI IMG/M metagenome (GOLD analysis project Ga0163147, IMG submission 148597) | Freshwater microbial mat bacterial communities from Lake Vanda, McMurdo Dry Valleys, Antarctica- Oligotrophic Lake LV.19.MP6.G1 | ecosystem: Environmental > Aquatic > Freshwater > Lake >... | reverse complement strand
TTTTGCAGATGCATACCTCAACTTCTTTCCCTTTCTACTAGCTCTTTTATATATTTTTAATACGTAGTTAGGCTTCTATTCAAGTACTTGAGTTAGTAGTCTCTCCTGCATGATATAATCTGCTCGAAAAAGAAATAGTTTTCTTAATGGAAAGGAACTTATGAGTTTGAAAGAGAGATTAACTCTACCACGAAGTACGCATGTTCTTAGGCCTGAAATTACCTGGCTAGGAGGTGACAAACGTTCGAGAACATTAACTTTCTTTCAAGAGGTTGTGCCAGCTGTCGATCAAAGTACTGAAAATGTAGCAGTTGTGCCTGAAGTGCAGCCTGTGTCTAAACCAATAGCTGCGGAGAAAAACCTTACAACATCTTTGACTAAACTCGAATTAATGCGAATGAGACAAAATGAGAGATCCCCCGAAGCTGTATCTAAGTTACCTAGAGGATACAGGAGTAAACCAAGACAAGTCGAAAATCCCGTACCTGCTTGGAGCCCACTCAATGACTTTAGGATTAAAAAAAAATAACCCTTGCATCCTAGGGTCCCGGTAGTATTATATGTACTTATTACATACATTAAATAAGGAGTCAAGATGGCAAACAACGAGAGAGAGCCACGAGGAACTGGTAGTTCTCAAGAATATCCAACAGGCGTGAGTAGTGCTGAAGAGCTCCATGCTCTTGTGTTATCTGGAACGATTGGAGGGTTTCCTGTTGTTAGTACCACTGAACCTACTGGAAGTGATTCGCTACAGAAGTCGAAAAGTGGACCGATTCTTATCGATATTCCTCGATAACTTGAATCTTATTGAAAATAAAGAGGGGCCTTTTACAAGGCCCTTTTTTTGTTCTCCTTTGCTATAGTAGACACTATGACAAACTCACTTAAACTCCTCGTCGGAAACTGGAAATCAAATAAATCACTAACTGAGGTGGATGAGTGGATTGACCAGATGCTGAGTAGCGAGTTGCTTGAGCAGCGGCTGCCCTTCACCCCGGTGGTGGCCCCCAGCCTGGTGTATTTGTCCCACCTTCACGCTCGGGTTCCGGAGCTGCAGCTTTGTGCTCAAACATTGTCATCGTATCCAAATGGAGCCTATACTGGCGCGGTTTCCGCCCAGATCACTAGTCAATGGGTCAAGTACGCGCTCTTGGGTCACGCCGAGCGTCGTCGGCACTTTGCCGAATCTGATCAGGTGGTAGCCTTACAAACGATTCAAGCCTTAGACAATAAGATTACGCCGATTGTGGCCGTAGATGATCATAACTGGCAGACTCAACTGGCTCAGTTTGAGAAAAATCAGCTTTCCCAACTGCTAGTCATGTACGAACCTCCGGAGGCAATTAGCAGCTCAGGAAATGCGCATGCAGCTGACCTTGACCAAGTCCTGAGTGCTATCCAACATATTACCACCGAGTACAAGGTGCAGGGTGTTCTCTATGGTGGCTCGGTAAATAGCAAGAATATTCAGGAGTACTTCGCAGAGCCCAGTATTTCCGGCGTAGTTCCAGGTGCGGCCAGTTTAGACCCCCAAGAGTTTGTGGCGATGCTGCAAGTAGCGCTGAGTGCGTTATCCTAATCTGCCGCTATAATAGCCTGATTCATGAAAGTTTCCTCGATCACTGCTTTTTTTCCTTGCTATAACGAAGAGCAAAATGTGCAGTCGATGGTGGAGGCTTTTTACCAAGTTCTTCCCAAAATTGCTAAAAAATTCGAGATCATCATTATTAATGACGGAAGCAGCGATGGTACTCTTCGGGTAACTAAGAAGCTGTGTAAACTGTACCCAGAACTTCGGTTCATTACCCACAAGCGAAATAAGGGGTATGGAGCTTCTTTGCGCTCCGGCTTTGTTGCTGCGAGGTATGACTGGACGTTCTTCACTGACGGTGATCTCCAGTTTGACGTAGACCAATTAAAATCTTTTCTGCCGCACACCAAAAAGTCCGAGGTGATTATTGGCTACCGGGAAAATCGGGCCGAGGGCCAGCTGCGGGCTTTCAATGCAAAGTTATTTAAGAGGTATATTGATTTACTTTTTCGACTGCACGTCAAAGATATTGATTGTGCGTTTAAGTTAATAAAAACCAAAGTGCTGCAAGAAATTCCGCTCACTTCTACTGGTGCATTTACCAGTGCCGAACTACTCTACCGACTTAAAAAAAGTGGATATCGATTTAAGCAGTTGCCGGTGCGGCACTATCTACGTCAGTTCGGCAAGCCGACTGGCAATCATCCTCTGGTGATTGTCAAAGCGGGTTGGGAAGCACTTCAACTCTATCTAATGATGAAGTTTACTCCTCTAAAAGTAGTAAATAAGTATTGAATATTTCCTACTTATTTACTACAATTTTGTATTATGACAAAAGTACAACTTACTCTTACTGATCAGGAAGCAGCTCTCTTGGCAGGATACGGTGACCAACTTGGTTACAACATCGCTAAAATGGCAAAATTTTTTATTAGTAAAGCCACTGAGGAGATCTTCAAGCAGGGTGTTATTCCGGTGTATGAAATGAGTGAAAAGACCGAGCGGGCTGGTTTGAAGGCAGTAAAAGAGTATCGTGAGGGTAAAACTACTGAGATTAGTGATATTAAGGAATTCTTCACTAACTTATGAACTTTCGCTCCAGTGCAAGTTTCAAAAAAAAGTCAGTAAACTTTGCAAAAAAAACCATCAACTTAGGCTAGAGTTGATCAAACAATCCAGTCTTTTCCACCAGAGTCCTCTCCATCCTTGAAGTTGCATAAACTGCAAGGACACCGCGCCACTCAATATGCTATCTGGGTTAAAGATGATCTTCGAGCCTTATGTATAAAAGATGAGGACTTATACATATTTTTTGATCTAGTTACTCATGACCAGTATTAGCTGCTACCTCACCTCATAAACTCGATAGTTCTCTGTTGCTATGACTACCAGATACTTTTTGGCAAAGTACTCTTCATTTGCTTCTAGGTCGTAGAGCTCCCCGGGACCAATAAGGACATACCGTACTTGATATTTTTTCAACAACTCCTCTGCCTCAGCCCCACCTTTATACATGATGGGAATGTCTGCTTCTCGCTGCTGATGCAAAAAACCAAAGTTGAGCGCCCAACCAGGGTAGCCAAGCACAATTGGTCGCACGCCCCACATCATCGGGATAGTGTTATGTGAGGCTTGAGTGAGGAAAACATCACGTGCAGCCGTTTTTTCACGGATTTGCTGGCCGAGCTGTATTTCCTCATTGGTTGCCATCATCACCGCGTTCCTTCCAACTTGTTGTAGTCGCAGCAGCTCCATAACCCCAGTTAAAGTCAAAAGCAGGAAGAGTACTACTGCGGCTCCGCGCCATCCGGCGCGTCGCCTCCAGAGTCGTTGAACCACCACGGTGGCCAGAGCGCTAAAGCCAAAGTAGGCCCACATGAATAACTTTGAGTTATCCCACAGAATTGGTTGGAACTGAATAATATTTCCGAGCAGAAAGACGATAGAAAAGGACCACAAAAAATACTTGATAAGTGGTCGGTACTTGCGGATTAGCCAGGCACCCACCAGAGCTACTGGCAGCATGATTCCCCAGATTTCCCACCACATGGTAAGCCAGCTTGCTAATGCTTCACTGAGAGTGTGGGCTTGCGGAATTGCCCAGCCAATCCTAATTTTCATAAACTCAGGATTTTCAATCCCGCCAGAGATAAATACTTTATAGAGCACGCTAGAAACTACTCCAGCAGGTACTACAAAAAAAGCTAACTCGCGCCAGCGTCGCCACTGGACTGCACATACTACCCCCATTGCAATGACTAGCACAATAAAGCTGTGCATGTGGGTAATTGGTAAGATTCCGACAAGTACGCCAGCCAGGAGCAAGAGTCTTTTTCGCCATTGGCTCTCTAGCTGCTCCCAATTTTTATTTACAAATACGACTAAAGCAATAACCCAAACTGCAAGTGCCATACCTAGTAGAAATGCTCGTTGTGGCACCAGCATGCCGTTTACCCAATTACCAGCTAGCCAGGAGTAGTTCTCTAACCTGGAGTAGTCTTTGAGCGGTTGCCAACTGGAAGTGAGAATCGCATCAGGGATAAAGCGCAGAAATCCTAAGCCGGAAGAACAGAAAAAGAGCGTAATTGCGGTGAGGGAAGCTTTTTTTGAGTTCAATACTAAATAGAAAACGGCATACATTCCCAACAGCAATACTAATGCATAGAAAATTGAAGGTAGTACAAATGCATTAGGTAAAGACACTCCGGCTCTCATCAGCAAACCGGAGATCATGTTGGTCAAAAAACCGTAGGTAAACTTGCCTCCGGAGAAGTAGGGATGATATGCAAACCAGTCTTGCGGAGCCTTAAAAGCGAAGATGTTCGCCATGCCAATATGCAGTGACCAGTCTCCCCAAATATGCACATGTCCTGCCCATAGTGAATCATTTTGGATCACTAACATCTGTGGAAATAAAGTAATGAAGTACAGTCCAAATGTTCCCAGTAACACCACGAGTGCCCAGCGATGTCTGCGGACTGCCGGACGTAGCCAGGAGTTGAGATTCAGTAGAGGACGTTTTGATTGGCGAGGGGGACGCGGGCGACGGACTTTTTTTGGCATATCTTACTCAAGCAGGGTTGAATACTTGCCGCTCACCCACCCAACCTCGGTGCCAAATTGAATTTTGTGCCAGCCGAGTGTTGACTCGTTTAAGTAGGCATACTCTGAAGCAATTGGGGCGACGCCGAGCTCTTCTCCACTGGATGTTGGAGTGGCTCTGATGCGCAGTACTTCCTGGCCGCCTTGAGAAAAGCCAGTATTATTAATTCTGACTTTGGGACGAGCAATAGCTACCTGAGCAGAAGGACTGGCTGAAGGTGAGACCCTGGGTGAAGCGCTGGGGCTTGGTGAAGCAGTTGGCGAGGGTGATGGACTCAAGCTGGGGCCAGGACTGGCAGCCGCTGTGGCAAGTGTGGGGTTGGCAATTTCTGGTGTAGGGCTGGCTTGGACTTGATAGTCTTGTTTCGCCAATTTGATCGTGACCAACATCCGATATCCAGCTTGGGCATTAATGGTATGTTGCTGAGGCTCATAACTGGGTAGTTTGACCTCATACTCATGCTGGCCTGGAGAAAGATCTTCGACTAAAACTGGCGCAAATCCCTTCGCTTGGCCATCGACTTGAATAATTGCTCCATCAGGAATAGTTGTCAGTGAGAGCTCAGAGTTCGACTGTCCACGAATCTTTTCCATTTCGTAAATCACCCCGCCACTGGTTTCTGGCCGGTTGCCAGGACTCCAATCGATCACAGTCAGGAGGCCTTTTTTGAGAGATACCTTGGCTTCATACGACGCGAGGCTAGGATCTTGAGGTTTGATCTGAACGTTATACTCACCAGCAGCCAGCTCTTTATCAATGTATGGAGTTTTACCTAATTCTTTATCATCAATCAGAATTGTTGCAGGCATGTCATTGGAGAGGACTTGGAGACCAGCTTTGCGGCGCCACTCTAGTGGATTGCAGCCACTCAGGAACAGTGACGTCAGCAAAATACCAAGCAGTAGTCCAGATTTACGCATGCTTTAGTGTATCATTTTCTACGCAGCCAATGTTGGTTGAGCGCGAACAGCTTTTCGGTGAGGGAGTTCCGGCTCTGTTGAAGCTGGATTGAGTGCCAGCTCAAGTACTTCACTGACGTGGGAGACTGGTTTAAAGACAATATCTTTCTTGACTGAATCAGGAACTTCTACTAAATCCCGTTCATTTTCCTGAGGAATAATCACCAAGTTCACGCCAGCCTGGTGCGCTGCAATGCTCTTTTCTTTTAAGCCACCAATTCTCATGACCCGACCGCGCAAAGTGATTTCTCCGGTCATGGCAATATTCTTTTTGACGCTGCGATTGGTATAAGCAGACACGATTGCTGTGCAGAGCGTAATACCTGCGGAAGGTCCGTCCTTGGGAACTGCCCCTTCTGGTACGTGGATGTGCACATTCGTCTTATCCAGTTGGTCTTGTCGAATTCCGAGTTTCTTCGCGTTCGCTTGGACATAGGTCAGCGCAGCCTGGGCTGACTCCTTCATCACGTCGCCGAGCTTACCTGTGAGCTTTATTTGGCCTTTGCCTTTGGTCAGTGCAACTTCAATAAAGAGCACTTCTCCACCAACTGAAGTCCAAGCTAGTCCCGTGGCTAAACCAACTTCATCATTATTCTTCTCAGCTAGGTTGGGGTCAAATTTTTCTGGACCAAGGTAGTCTTGAATCACACTTGGGATTACCTCAATCTTCTTGTTTTTGCCTTCCACAATATTACGGGCAATTTTGCGCATGATCTTGCCCAGCTCTCGTTCCAGAGTTCTGACGCCCGCCTCGCGGGTGTAGCGACTAATGATCATTCGTAGTTCGTCGTCTCCCAAGGTAATTTGATTGGGTTTTAGGGCGTTGGATTTTCTAACTTTTTCTAACAAGTGGCGCTTGCCGATAAAGAACTTTTCTTCTTCGGTGTAGCCTGAGTAACGAATAATTTCTAAGCGGTCTCGCAGGGCTGAGGGAATGGTATCCAAGGTGTTGGCGGTGGTAATAAAGATCACATCTGACAGGTCAAATGGGAGGTCCAAGTAGTGATCTTCAAAGCCTTTATTTTGCTCGGGGTCTAGTGCCTCCAACAGAGCCGACGAAGGATCGCCGCGGAAGTCATTTCCCACCTTATCAATCTCATCCAACATAAAGACTGGATTCATGGACTTGGCTTGCTTCATACTAACGACAATCTTTCCGGGCATCGCTCCGACGTAAGTACGGCGATGGCCACGAATCTCGGCTTCATCTCTAACTCCACCTAGAGAAACTTTGACAAATTTGCGACCCAAGGCCTCGGCAATCGACTTGCCAATACTGGTTTTTCCGACACCAGGTGCACCTACAAAACAGAGAATGGTGGGAATGCGTGAATCTTGAGGGTTTTTTTGTTTGAGCTGAAGGACGGCAATGTACTCTAAGATGCGATCTTTAACTTCTTTCAAACCATAGTGATTCTTATCTAAGGTTTTCTGCGCTTTCTCCAAATCAATGTTCCCTTTACTATATTTGTTCCACGGCAGTTCAAAGACGATATCGAGCCAAGTTCGCAAGTACCCACCTTCAGGGTTATTGACTGACATCTGTTTCAGTCGTTTAATTTCTTTGGCTACTTTTTGTTTGACCTCGATTGGTAGCTTGGTTTTCTTCAGCTTCATCTCATACTCATTGATGACTTCTTCTTCATCATCTAACTCACCTAGCTCTTTTTGAATTACCCGAACTCGTTCTCGTAGGACGCTCTCGCGCATATTTTTATCAAACTTCTGTTGAGTTTTACTGGCCACGTCTTTCTCGATTTCCAGAATTTTCATTTCCTTAGCCAAGTAAGAAATCACCATCTTCAGGCGATCCTTAATATTAAGTGTTTCTAGAATGGTTTGCTTTTCGTCAGTTTCTAAGGTCAGTGTGCTGGCAATCTGGTCAATCAGCTCACCGTCGTTAATCCCACTCATTAGCTTCATGAAGTTTAAGAACTCAACAGGCTTGCCCATGTGGACGGCGCGCTTGAATTCTTTTTGTAAGTGAGCACTCAATGCAGTCATCTCATCATCTCTGACAGCAATGTCATCGAGCTTTTGGACTTCGGCCAAAATGTGAGGTCGAGTAGTTAAGAAATTGAGTACTTTTACCCTACCAATACCCCGAACTAAAGCGTTGAGCTGCCCTTCAGTACTGAGCGTGCGTTCCACAATTGCTAAAGTCCCAACCGAGTACATCTCATCTTGGGTAGGTACATCGAGGTTAGGGTGTTTTTGAGAAAGGAGTACAACTAAGTTCTTGGTGCGCTTGGCTTCGTGAACAGCTTCGACGGAGATAACGCGACCAAATGTTAAGACTGATTCAGTGCTAGGGAATAAAACGCCTTCACGAATTGGCACGACCGGCAGAACGAGTTTTTCTTTCTCTTTTTTTGCAGGAGCGAGACGAATTATTTTGGGAGACTTTCCTGATTTTACGTCATCAGATTTAGCTTGACCCTGATCTGGATTTGAAGAGCTTGGAGGAGTTTTCTTCTTGTCTTCTGTCATAGTTTTAGCATTCTAGCTTCTTGTCTGCTAACGTGCAAGAGGCAGACGGAAATGAGATTTATTTTGATACTATATGATATAGATTTGATCTAGGATTTGGTGAAAAAAAGGGAAAACTTCAAGTGGGTGTACTACGACTCGAACGTAGGACCTCTGTCTTATCAGGACAGCGCTCTAACCAACTGAGCTATACACCCGTAAAGAAGATATATTTTAACACATTGTGGCTACTCGGTCGGCGGGAACTGCGCCTGATACTCTGCCCAAGTGCCATGAGGATGCTCATTCAAGAACTGCAGCCACTTTTGGTCGAAGTGCTCCTCCCCCGGCTCAAACCGTTCGCCGTGTTCGTTTACATACGGACAGTTCTGGCACCAGGAGCCGCAGCACGAGCCTCGTTCGAGCAAAAACTCTACCGGAATTGGTGGGTACTCTGAAAATGCGTCTGCTGACATGGCTGTAGTATACCTGTACAGTAAATTGTAACGAAAAAAGACAACCCGTCGAGTGGCAATTAGCAGTCTGGTAAATTGAGTGCCAATAGCTGAAAGTAGTTTAGGAGTGGCTGGAAGTAGTCAAGAGGGGGAGGTTAGCGCCGAAGATCGGGTGAGGATTGAACTTGGTATAAGAACCGTGAGTGAAAATTGCAGCAGTGAAGTCTCATAAAGACATCTCTGAGCTTTCTACCCACGATATTACTGCACGCTCCCGCTTTAGTATTAAATGCCCGCCCAAGTGAGCTTGCCTTATTTTAAAACTTTACTGTGGAACTCGGTTTTCCTCCACAAAAAAATTGAGTTGGTAAGTTGTGGGGAGAGCGGAAATACCCAGACTCAGTTTGCAGCTCTTAATGGTGACACTAGATACAATCAAGCTGCTCATTTGACCTTCATTTCAAGTGACTATCATGTTCCAAGAATAGAAAGAACAGCTTCCAAAAATCTAACCGAGACTACTCAGTTGATTGAAGTTTATCTGATGATTGATATAGAAGGTTTGCCTTAAGGGTTATTTTTTGAGCCTGCCTTCTAGCCCCTCCAGTTGTCGTAACAGGTTGTCAACTTGAAGTTCAAGGAAACTCATTCTCTCGTGGAGCTTAGTGTCACGCTCTGAAACAGAATTTGCCATCGGTGTAAACGCATCCGTTATTTCGAGGCTTATACGGTATTGCAACTCATCTTTAGGAAACTTCATTCATTAGAGTATCCATCACTTAGCTTACATCTACTGTAGAAGATTTATCTAGTTGTGCAATTCTTTTCATGAATATTTTTCTCTTCTGTTTTATTTCTTCTTTACCTTTTGAAGTTTGCTCACTTGCTTCTCTGGCATCCTGTCTTAAACATTCTTTGAATCTCTCCCAGCGTTCAATGGTGTCACAAGGAGTGGAACTCTTTAAAAAGGAAAGGGTGTTCTGAAAAATGGTGTATTGCATACCTGCACTCTACTATTTTGAGAAAAATTCTGCTACTTTGTCTTTCCCGATCACACAGTACATTAAAAGGCCAGTTGGTACGTCTTATCACCTAAGAAGCCCGTCACCTCTGGAAAGATAATTTTGAAGTTTTGCAATTGAGCGGATTTGACTGTGTAGAGTCCATATTTTTCATTGACTTTATCAATGGCGCGAAAGATTTTTTCTTGTTTCTCCCACTCAGGTAGCCAGCAAAGGGAGATCTCGCTGAGTGGCTTAAGATCACCTAGTCGGACACTGATCTTGATGATTGGTGCAGATTTGAGTGTGAAGCTGTCAAAGATGCGATTGAGAATCTCACAGACTTCTGTGGTGTGGCGAAAGTATGACTTTGAACGAACTTCATCGCCAAACCAGTTGTCGTCAGTGTCGCGCAGAGATAAGTAAATGTGCCGACCAGCTAGTTCCATCCGCCTGGCTTTAAAGCACATGTCTTCGGCGAGGTTACAAATCATTTGGCGCAGGTAGATGGGGTTGGAGTTGGCGATGTAGAATGTTTTTGAACGGCCGACGCTTTTCATGTGGGAGACGGGTTTGTCTATTAAATCAAGCAAGTGACTATTCTCTCCCCGCCCTATTCGCCGCAGTTCTGGTCCCCAAAAAATGCCAAAGTACTCTTGAAGGAAGGCGTCGTCGTAGAAGTTAATTTGATACGGGTGAGTAATGCCCAGGGCGTTTAGCCGAGCAGTGAGGCGAAACCCAATCCCGCAGATATCTTCAACTTTCGCTTCAGCTAAGCAACTGTCTAAATTCTCAGGAGTAATCTCAAACCAGTTATCTCTGCCGGCCAGGTCTGAGGCGAGTTTGGCTTGTAAACGATTCTGACCAAAGCCGAGTGCAAAACTGACCCAATCTCCGAGCTCGTGTTTTACAGCTTTGCGGGTGATGTCATAAAAATCTGCAGAATTTTTGTAGAGCTTCCGGCAAGCGGTTAAATCAATAAAGGCTTCATCGAGAGAGAAAATATCGGTATTTGGGGAGAGTTGCTCAAAGATTTTTTTCAGTTGTTTGGTGTTATGAAGGTACTTATCAAAGTCAGCGGGGACTGGAATTAAATCGGGAGCTTTTTGCCGAGCCTCGTAGATTCGCTCCCCCGTTTTAATGCCAAGCTGTTTTGCCTCTGGCGAAGCCGCAATCACACAACTGCGACCCACGTCTTTGACAATTACTACTGGTTTTCCTCGTAATGCAGGATTGGCTTGTTGCTCAAGGATCGCAAAGTATGAGTTCATATCCACGAGTGCAAGCCAAGGTTGGAGGTGGGCGGCGGAAGAAGAGCTCGCTGGTGTGTTACCGGCACTCTCAGGTTTGCCCGCATCGCTGAGATGATGAGGATATGTTGAGCGCTCATGTTTATTGGCATCGGCAAGAGATGGGGAGTTTTGCTGAGTGTAAAAGCTGATCATAATTGGTCGCCCTTGTAGTGAGTCATCCTGCGCTCTGCGTTATCCTTCTAACCAGACTTGTTCTACGTACCAGCTTTCTAGATCGCGATTGAACTCCAGTAAATACGTATTGTGATTGGCTATCACTGAAAAACGCCGTTTCCGGACGCTGCCATCTTTAAAGTCGTGAACGGAGCATGTCTGCTGAACGATAAACTCCCGACCCTGCCACCGAAACTTTATTGGCTTGAACTTGGAGTTCGCGTAAACCCCAATCACAGCAATGGCTTCGTGAATTGTTTGGTACATGCCCAGAGTATCTACCTTCGTGTTTTATTTGGAAATAGGACAATCAGGATCAACTTGGATCAGCAGAGAGTTGATTAAAAAAATAGTAAATCGTGAAAATCCCACAAAAAAACCGCCCTAACTGGGCGGCAGTGTTTCGGACGTCCGCTAATTTTTACTTGGCGGCTCTTTGATTTTTTGAATCTGATGCAAACATGGCGGTAGTGTCGGCCAGGGTATGATGGCCACTGGACTTTGGAAAAAATTTGTTTCGCGCCAATTGCTCGGCGCGGGAAACAGGAGGTCGTGATACTCCTACCCATCTCCTTAGAAAGGAGGTGATCCATCCCCACCTTCCAGTAGGGATACCTTGTTCATGTAAATTCCTCGTCTTTCGAGAGGCATGGACTATATCTTCATCCTTAAATATGACTTTTTTTCTGGATGCGATGATCCAATTTTCAGAGCAAAATCAAAATATGATTGTGCTGAGATGTAGAACCTCCAATAATGGGGGTCTACTGTATGACTTGGATTATGAAGTTTCCCACTTTTTATGCCAAGCTCGGTTAAAAACGATTCAAGTTGTAGAAGATCTTGATAATCTTTCTGACAGAAGTAAATGTAATAACGAACTTGGGTGGATTTGGCAATTCCTCCGTCGGTATCGAAATACCCACGAATATAATCAATCTTATCTTTTAGATTGAGAATCCGAATTCCTTTTAGAAAAGAACTTGAAAATTCAACTATGTAGACTTGTCGATTTTTGCCTTCTCTATAAGTCCAAGCATTTCCACCTAATAAGTGTATTGATTTTGCAACGAGTTCTACATAAAGTTTAGACTTTTGTGAAAGCCTATACGTTATTCTATGTAGGGTTGCATCATGTAATGCACCTAAAAGGTATGGTTTTGTCATTTTAAGGCGTTGGCGTGTAGTCTCTACGGGGTCAAATCTAATCTCTTAGATCGACTTCCCTCGGTATTGCCTTGTCCCACCGTAGTAGGATGTAGGGTTCACCGATACAGCCAAATTTGTTCTAGAAATTACTCTCTAGAGTCGCAACAATTAGTATAAGTATACGACTTAGTCCTCATCGCTGACCTCGCCGTAGCAGCGCTCCTCCCTTACGGGTTGGAGTCAGCCGCTTCGGGCGCTGCCAACTTTGCTGGCTTGACGGGCAGTGTGTACAAGGAGCGAGAACGTATTCACCGCAACCTGCTGATTTGCGATTACTACCGATTCCGACTTCATGAGGGCGGATTGCAGCCCTCAATCTGAACTGAGGAGCCGTTTGGAGGATTGGCTCAGGGTTACCCCGTCGCGACCTGTTGTCGGCTCCATTGTAGGATGTTTGTGGCCCCAGATGTAAGGGACGTGCTGACTTGACGTCGTCCTCTCCTTCCTCCCTTGCAAAGCAAGAGCAGTCTTCTGTGAAATACAACACAGAATAAGGGTTGCGCTCGTTACCGCACTTAAGCGGACGTCTCACGACACGAGCTGACGACAGCCATGCATCACCTGTGTGTCACTCTCGAAGAAATCCTACTTTCATAGGACGTGCAGACACATTTCAAATCTGGGTAAGGTTTTTCGCTTCGTATCGAATTAAACAACATGCTCCACCGGTTGTGCGCTCCCCCGTCAATTCCTTTGAGTTTTAACCTTGCGGTCGTACTCCCCAGGCGGAATGCTTAACGTGTTAACTTACGTCACCCCAACGAATCGAGGCAACTAGCATTCAATATTTACGGCTCGGACTACAGGGGTCTCTAATCCCTTTTGCTCCCCGAGCTTTCGTCCCTGAGCGTCAGTCGTGTCCTAGAACCCTGCCTTCGCGCTTGGCGTTCCTCTCGATATCTACGGATTTCACCCCTCCACCGAGAATTCCAGGTTCCCCGAACAGACTCAATCCCAATAGTTTTCCCTGCCTTTCTGGAGTTGAGCCCCAGGCTTGGACAAAGAACTTATCGGGTCGCCGACGGTACGCTTTACGCCCAGTAAATCCGGATAACGCTCGCACCCCACGTATTACCGAGGCTTCTGGCACGTGGTTAGCAGGTGCTTTCTAGCGAGGTACGGTCAAAAATTCATCCCTCGCCACAGCGGTTTACACTCCTAAGAGCTTCATCCCGCACGCGGTGTCGCTGCGTCAGGCTTTCGCCCATTGCGCAAGATTCCCAGTTGCTGCCACCCGTAGGTGTAGGTTCCGTATCTCAGTAACCTTGTGGCCGGTCATGCTCTCACACCGGCTACCCGTCATCGCCTTGGTAGGCCATTACCCCACCAACAAGCTGATAGGACGCAGGCTCCTTTCGAAGCGCCTTGCGGCTTTGATCTTGCGATCACATGCGGTATTACCTCGCCTTTCGGCGAGCTATTCCCCACTTCGAAGTAGATTCCTACGCGTTACTCACCCGTCTGCCGCTGAACCATTGCTGGTCCCGCTCGACTTGCATGCTTAAGGCACACCGCCAGCGTTCATCCTGAGCCAGGATCAAACTCTCAAAAAAAGTTTGAAATAGCTCAATTTACTATAAAAAAAATTGAAAAAGAAATTAAACGGATTGTACTATTACCATCTTGATTGATCTTAATGGCGATAGCCGATCCGTAATTGTCGATCGCTACCGCCATGTTTATTTCAGATGTTCAAAAAATATATTTACTTGTTAAAGGGCCCTCAAGGCACGAAAAAATCAAAACCGAGTTGGCTTTGATTAATCTAGATTCACTGCGATGCAAACAGATGTTTGCGGCTAAGTGGAAAAACAGTTTCCCTATGACAGGACTTGTTTCCATGAAGAGTAGTTATATTACCAGATTTTAGATATTTGTCAAAGGGTGAGTAAATGGGATTACTAGCTAGGTATACGAGAAGAATCAAACTAATTAGTTGCCACCGCTTGCCTTTTCTACCAGAAGCTGCTGAAGAAGTGATTAGTTTTTTCAATCAGTCTATAATTAGAAAATTGGAACCATCGTTCCGATTCTTAGAAGAAAGGACTTTGAGATGAAAATCAGACAAATTACTGAAACAGATTTTGATGATCTATATCAGCTGTGGGTAGAGGCAGGACTTCAGCTCTATCCTAGTGGTGATGAGCGCAAAAGATTTGACTCAATGCTCAATTTAAATCCAGACCTCTGTTTCGCACTTATCAATGATAAAAAGGAAATTATTGGCAGCATCCTAGGAGGGTTTGATGGAAGAACAGCGTCTATTCATCGGTTAGTTATTCATCCGACTTTGCAAAAACAAGGCCAGGGAAGCTTTCTAGTTAATGAGTTAGAAACAGCCCTGCGCAAGAGAGGAATTAAAAAACTTTCAGCCCAAATTCATATCTCCAACACAGAAGTAGTTCCTTTTTATGAAAAACTAGGATTTCAAGAAATGACCTATGTTAAAAATTACTACAAGGATCTTTGATTATGAAAAATTTTTCGTTTGGAAGTAAAACTTTGGTTGTCTTAAACTTGAAACTTTTTATCGTTGCTCCGCAAACACCAACATCCGCTTCTGTGTCGTCCCAGGTGGCCAGCATGTTTGCAACACGATCGTAGGTCGCTCGTATTCTCTCTCGAGGAAGCTAAGGTCTGTAGGAGCAGTAATCTGCGTCTCAGTGACCACGTAGTTGTACTTCAGCTGATCTCGCCAGATAAAAATCTCATTCCCTGGCTGTAGCTTTCCTAGTAAGTAAAAAACTGCATTGTATTGGTTCCGCAGATCTGGTTCTGACGAGTGGGCAAAATAATACCCCAAGCCGCTATATCCTGGCAGCTCGGTCCCAGCCGCGTGGGCAATCCCCTTTTTGAGGGCAGCTTGATAGACATTTTTATCATGAGGGTCGACATTGAAGATAATTGGCTCGTCCAGATACAGAGCTGGAATCTCCATGCCAAAGCCGCGGTTCTTGGCCGTAATAATCTCGAAGTTAATGTTGGGCAGAATCAGTGAGCGCAGATCGGTGACATGAAAGACCTCTCGAAGGACTTTATTGTAGCGATACTGGGCTTCCACGCGCACGACTGGGCCGTAGGTCAAGATCATCGAAATCACAAAAAATAACAGAAAAAATATTGAGAGACCAGAAAGGACTATGGGGTTACGCAGGAATTGGTCAGCGTGCTTGAGCTGTTTCTTTACTTCAGGCACTGTTGAGAAAAGTTCCATGATATCAGTCTACACCAGGCGGTCTTTTTTGATGAAGCGGAGCACCGAACCCACTACTCCACTTCCCAGACCAAGTAACGGCAACAAGGTAGGAGTTCCAGTAGATGGTTGGCTGCGCAGAGGCTCACTAGAGCCAATTGTTACCAGGCGTTTGCAGCTGTCAGTTCCACCTACATACTCACCGTTACTGTTCTTGATATAGGCACGCACTTCATAGGTACCAGAGGTATCGTAGCGCTGCTCAAAACTTCGACCGGCTCCGTCTTTGACCACCCCATTGCCGAAATCCACTCGATAGCCCTGAATACTGCCCTTGTTGTCAAATCCAGTCACATCATACTTGACGGTTGAAGGGGCTTTGCCATTGTTGTCAGCGGAAATAAAAATGTCGGAACAGGCGGACCGGAACGACTCAATACTCGATGGCTTGACCCGGACGGTAGCTTCACACCCTGAGCTGGTTTTGTAGTTACCTTGGCTATCTTTAATATCAGCACGAGCAATAAAAGTTCCAGAGCTCTTGTACTCATGAGTTACTTCAGCTTGGTCAGTATCTTGCTGCTCGCCGTCACCAAAGTAGTAGCGGTAACGTTGAATGCCGCCCTTATTATCTGAGCCGCGAGCGCGGAAGGTCACTTTAGCGGGGACTAAGCTGTCGTTGCCACTGATGACCTGGAGACTGTCGCAAGTACTGTAGTGAGGGTTTTGGGGTGTTGGGGTGGGTGTTGGCGTAGAAGTCACTGTTGGCTGCGGAGTTGGCAACGGGGTTGGGATTGGCGTAGGAGTTGGCCGAGGGGTTGGAGTTGGCAAAGTGACGGCAGAGTAGACAGTAATTGCGTCACTATCCTCGCAGGAAGTAATACTCGCAGAGCGACAGGTAAAGTGATATGAGCCTGGATTTTGGAGCGTTGCATTGCGCAGTTCAGCGGTATTGGACACTCGATATGTACCACCATTAAAAATGACATCAATATAACCACCTTCTAAAAGAGCAGTGCCATTCTTGGCAAAACAATTAACATCAATCTGCTGACCCACGGTTGGACGCTGATTAGTCAGGTCGTTACCACTGACCCAAGGGCCATTGCCGCTAAAGCGGAACTGCGTGTTTACTGGCTGTTGAGACTGGCAGGTGGAGCTGGATTGGGCGTGAGCCTGAGGGACTAAAGTTAAGTCAGATGTGACGTGACTTACAGTTAAAGAAAGCAGAAAGAGGAAGAAAGCTGATGAAAGCAAGGTACTGCGCAGTTTTATCATAATTGATACCTTCATTACTATTAAGCAATAGAAATTATATGAATAATTATGGGATTTAGCAAGAGGAGGAGGTGATTCGAAATGTACTCTCTTTGTAATGACTATGACGTACCCTTGACGTAGTGTGGGGGTGCTGCTGGTGCTCAGCTCTAAATCCGCGAAGTTTGGAGCGGGAGTTCGATTCTCGTCACCTCCACACTCGAGAATATTAGTTTTAGTTATTGAAAAAAATTCAACGTGTTATATCGAGGCAACGACGGGGCTAGCCATCTGGCTTGGTTGTGTCCCAAGTAATCTTCCCCACATAGCCAACAAGTTTTGCAATTACGGTAGCTAAATCTTGAATGCTAATCTCTTGTCCTGAGCCTAGGTTGATAGGTTCAGTACCGTCATATTTTTCTGTCGCCAGTGCAATTCCTACAGCAGCATCCTCAACGTATAAAAATTCTCGAGTAGCTGTACCGGTTCCCCAGACGGTGACTACTTTCGTACCTTTTTCCTTTGCCTGAATAAATTTGCGAATTAAAGCTGGAATCACGTGGGAAGAGTCGGGATCAAAGTTATCTCCAGGACCGTAAAGATTAGTAGGAAGGAGATAGATTGAGTTGAAGTTGTGCTGCTGGCGGTACGCTTGACCTTGTACGAGCAGCATTTTTTTCGCTAAGCCATACGGTGCGTTTGTTTCTTCTGGGTAACCGCTCCATAGCTCAAATTCTTGAAACGGGACGGGGGTAAATTTAGGATATGCGCAGACAGTCCCGATGCTGACAAATTTTCTTACGCCCGCCCGCCACGGCTTCATGCTCCCGCAAGTCATAGTTTTTACTTCGAGGAACAGTAATTTGCGTAGCGCCCAGCGTTTGGAGTTTTGTAACCACCTTACTCCCCAGAAATCCGGAGCCGCCGGTAATTACAAAACGATTTTCTTTCCAGAAACTCATAGACTGCCCTCTCAGTTTTCTGATGATACAAGGAGTTCACTCTAAGAATCAAAACCAATTACTCCCCCACCTAAGCACTCGTACAGTGGGATAGCCCCTGAGTGAGAGTACTCTCGATAAAAAACAGCGGATTGGCCTTCTGCAATACCTTGTGTGGGCTCGATAAGCTTCACAACTGTCTTGCCGTTTGGCACTCCTTCAGAACTACGCTGGCACCCAAGCAGTTTTCCAGTATGTCGAATCCGCACCAGTACACTTTCTCCCTCTTTTGGTGCCTCATAGATCCAGTGAATATCGCTAAGATCAAACTCAGTCTGGAACGTTTCTTTCCCAAACCCCACCACCAGCTCATTTTTCGAGGCATTTTTACGAATCACATAAAATGGTGGAATATTCTGGCGATCGATCTCACTCCCATCGGCCTTTTTGACCATGCTCTTGGGGAAAATACTGAATCCGTGACGTTGACCGACGGTAAAGAACCAAAGGCCATTATGTTCCCCAATTACCGTTCCTTTGGTATCTATGACAGGACCAGGTTTTTCGCCCAGTCGCTCTTTGAGGAAATTATGAACGTTAATGTCTCCAATAAAGCAGATGCCGACAGAATCCTTTTTTGAAGCCACCGCTAGATTTCGCTCCACCGCCATCTGGCGAACCCGGCTTTTTTCTAAGTGTCCAATTGGAAATAAAATATGCTCAAGTTGTTCTCGGCGTAACCGATATAAGAAGTACGTTTGATCTTTATGCTCGTCCTGGCTGGTAAGAAGGACTTTTTGGCCAGGTGCTTCTCTGCTCTCTAGAACTTGGGCATAATGCCCGGTAGCGACATGCTCAAAATTATTCTCCATTGCCCAATCATAGAAGAGTCCAAACTTAATCTCTTTATTGCACAGCACATCGGGGTTTGGAGTTTTGCCTTGCTCGTACTCGCGAAAAAAATACTCGACGACTGTCTCTTTGTACTTTTGCTTAAAATCGAGCACGGTAAAAGGAATGCCAAGTTGGAGGCAGATATCTAGTGCATCCTTGCGATCTTCCTCAGTCCGGCATCCTGGAGCTCGCCAACACTCGAGGTAAACGCCTGTCACTTCGTAGCCATCTTCTACCAATAAATGCGCAGAAACAGAAGAGTCTACTCCACCAGACATGCCAAGCGCGACGCGCTTGCCTGAGACGGAAACCCTTTTACCTTGAAGTAACATTCTTGTATTGTACCTTGAGGGACAAACTACTCCAATGGTTGGGGGAAATCATTTCTCAGCTGTGGAAAGATTACGCATAAAAACTCATAGGCGCCATGTCTGTTCTTGCCTTCGTATGGTTGATCATGAATTGAGTAGCCAGGTGAGTCATTCACTTCTACGATCACATATGAGTCGGGGGTTTGGGGCGCAGTGATATCTTTGGTCATGAAGTCGATGCCGGCAAATGCTAGCCCTGGAAAAGCTGCCATTGCTCGCTGCGCAACTTCAATTACAGTCGGATGAACTTGATCGGTAACATCCAGGCTGTCTCCTCCTGTTGAGATATTGGAGTTGAGCCGCAAAAAGACCCGCAGATCTTTTTCTGGGATAGACTCCAGTGTCAAACCTTGACTTTCAATATGTGAAGTGACGTGATTATCAACTTTAATTTTTACTAAAACGTCGTTGGGGTCATCACCACGGCGAGGATCACTGTTTTTTTGTTCAATAAGTTGGGTGATGGTTGAAGTTCCATCTCCGACCACATTTGCTGGGCGTCTATTAATGACGCCAATAATTTTCGCTGCTGACGCTAGGATACGATATTCTTGGCCTTGAAACATCTCTTCCACGACCGCTCCTGCTGAAATGTGGAGCGTATGCTGAAGACAGACTCTGACCGCGGTGCGAAACGCACCTTCTTCCGCCACGTTCATAAAAACAGACTGCCCTTGGGTGCCATTCGTAGGTTTGACTACGAGTGGCTTCTGTAAAGCAGCAAAGACTTCTAGCCAATACTCCACGGGATCGCTTTTCTTAATCGTGAATCCTTCAGAAATGGAGATGCCGGCTCTTTTTAGCAAGCTTCTCCCCATGTTTTTATCGGTTGATGCTTGAAACGCAATGCCAGCTGTCTGTGCAGGGTTTTGGGCGCGAAAATACTGAGCTTGATCTTTGTAGGTAATCTTAAAAATTTTGGTATCTGGGATCTCTTCGGTGGTCATCCCGTACTTCTCTGCTTCATGTAAAGTCAGGATGGCACTTCCACCCATAACTTCATCTGATTGAGGCCCGCGAACGGTTTGACGTGTGTAGTATTTTCTTTGCACAGATATTTTTTTTAGGGTACTTATTTAATAGAGATTTTCTAGTTGTTCAGTAGTCATAGTAGCTAAGCGCGGTCGAAGCTCAGGAAAGGCTAGTAGCACAAATTCTAACGCAATAAATTGCCGTTTGCCAGTCATTGGAAATTCGTGGATATCAAAGCCTGGTGAGGAATTTACTTCTATCACATGATAGGGAGATCGCTCAACAGATTGGCGAATGTCTGCGGTCATAATATCAATACCCATGAAGTCAATACCAGGAAGACTATTTGCTACTTTATTGGCCACTTCAGCGAATGTAGGGTGAATTTGCGAAGTCAAGTCAACTGAGTCTCCACCTTGCGAAATGTTGGAAACTTTCCGTAGAAATACTTGATAATTCTTCTCAAGAATGCTCATTAAACTCAGTCCCTGCTCACGTAGCATTTCTTCTGTTAAGGCATCTGCTTTAATTTTAGGGTACAACTTTGACTCGAAAATATTTCGATATGGATGAGTATTTTTTTCAGCAATCAATTCTTGAATTGTATGAATTCCGTCGCCTACAACATTCGCAGGAATTCTTTGAAGCACTCCGAGCACTTTTCCTTTAGTAGCGATGACGCGAAACTCTTCCCCTTGGCATTGTTCTTCTATGATTACGCCTGCTTCCGAATCGTTTTCAAAAAGTGCAAAAGCTGCCCGAACACGCTCTAAAAAATCTGCCTCTTCTGTGACGCCAACACTGATGCCAATTCCTTTATTCCCATGAGTTGGCTTAATCACAGTTGGCTTAGTAAGACTATGAAACGCTTCTAGCCAGTACTCTTCAGTGTCAGTTTTTTCTAGGTGAAAACCATTGGGAACCGAGATCTCATTTGCTTTTAATATAGTATTAGTGACGCTTTTATCTAAGCAAGTATAGAAGCCTATATCTGTTGTGTTAATCGATATCTGGTAGCGAAAAAGTTTGTTCGTACCGTTGTACTGCAACTCAAAAATTCTCGTTCCAGGAATCTCTCGCCACCGGACTCCCAATGCTTCAGCTGCCTTTAAAATAAGTTGAGTGCTGGGAGTAATATATGAACCTTCAACTTCACCCCTTGGGCTCAATTTTGTGTAGTGAAGGTCCAAAGCATCAGTATTTGTCATACAGTAAACATCCCATTCTGATAAATAATTTTTTTGGTTTGATCTCGTAATGTGGCTGTCACGACGCGATCAGAAGTGGAGACAAAATCCATGTGGAGTGCGCTTTGGTTGAAGCCTAGCTCACTCAGTTCATCTAAAGATTTTCCTGTGTATGCGGCTGGAAAGCTTTTCCCTAATGCAAAGTGAAAGTTGCCAAAATCTCCTCCAATATTTTCATCAAATAGCGTAACCCCCAGAGCATGTTGGACGCGAGAAATTCTTTTATCTGTCATGGAAATCTCTCCAATCTTATTCATCCCAGGATTCTGAATCAGAACTTCTAAAGTATGTCCCCCAACTTCAGCGGAAGCTTCTTGTACGACTCCATCTGTAAAGTAAAATTCAGCGCCTTTGATCGTTGCTCCGTAATAATATAAATCTTGGTTAGAACGTACCCAGCCAGAAGTACTTCGCCAGTCAGGTGAAGTAAAAACTTCGTAACTAGGAATATTTCGGCCTCGTCCACCAAGCCATCGACGGTGACTCCCTAACTCGACTACTAGATTGACGTCCGCACCAGAAAAATGCAACCTCTCAATTTTTAGGTCGTCTAAAGCTTTACAGGTTTGGTGAAGCTGCTGAAAAGTTTCTCTCCAGACTCCAACCGGATCTGGTGTATCTAAGCAACACCCAATGATCAGTTCTTCCCAGTACTTTTGCAATGAGATGTGCGCCTGCTCAGCTGCTTCCTCTGTTCCCCAAATTCCAACTGTCCAAGAAAATTTTTCTTCCAGTTCTTTGACTGAAAGCCATTCTTTGTAGGGGTGGTTATTTTTACGGAAGGTTAAAAGATTATTCTGAACTTCAGCGGGTAGTTCTCGATGGGCTGGATCTATCAGGTAAATAACGTGTGAGATAAGTTGAGCTTTTGCTTTCAAATAATCTTTAGGAAAAAATTCAAGTTGTTTTGCTGAACTAAGTTGATAGAAGTCATGTTCAAAATATTGTGACTGCATCTGCATCATTGGATGAGCGCCAACTTCCAGAATTATTCGGTGAACTTCTCGCGCCAGGGGTTGAGCAACTTCCGGAAAAATGCACTCTACTACCTCCCCAGGCTGGACGCCTTTTCCAGAGTTTAAAGCAAACTTCACCAATACCTCCGCATAGCTGTGGAGTATTTCTTCGGAAGGTCTATAAAAGGGATCAGCGTCACTCATTGGGTTGCTCTAAGAGCGTAACTTCCATTGTATCACTTCCCCAGTTTGGTTGCCCAGTTCCTGATTTAGAATAACCGTAAAGAGTTAGGGAATCACTTTCCTGGGAGCCTCCAAAAAAAGCTACAGTTTTTTCTTGAGAAAGTGGGACCGAATTTAGCCAGGGTGTATCTGCTTCCGCAATAACTTGAAAGCCCATATCTAGTTTATAGCGTAAATTTCCATAGGTATTAAGTACCCCAAAAGCATTTCTCATACTTCCGTGAGAGATCCAGGGAAACTGTTGATCTAGCATCTCCCTTAGAAAGATAAGGTCAATCATTGCTCCTAATGAGCCATGTTTTTTGGTGCTTATTTCTGGAATCTTGAGGCTGGTTTTGTAAGCTGCATATACTCGCTCATTCCCCTTTTTAGCATAGATAAGTGAGCCCTGTAACTCTCCCTGATAGTAATAGAAGTAGCCCCTCACTTCCTTTCCTTCCGCCCACTTCTTGCTGAGCCACTCAGGTTTTGCAATCACATCGTAATTTTTTTCGATCATTACTTTCGCATAGTGTTTTAACCAATTTTTATACGAAGCTTGTGTGAGCTCTTTCTCATCATAGGTAATTTCATATGCAGCTAAGTACTCATCTGTGTGTCGTAGAAATGCCCTGAGTGAAGGACTTTTAATTGCGGCATAAAGATTTGGTGCAGATCTGTTGTAGAGCCAGCGAATTTTCTCTGGACGACGAAGTTGCCACTGTTGTAAGTCTAAGTTCATGATGGTAGTCGAAAGAAGCTTCGTGAGTGCTCGATATGGTGAGCTAAAGTTTGTTGTTGGACATTTGTGACTAAGCGGGTCCGATACTTTGCTATATCACTTTTAGGCTCCAAACTGAGTACCTGATAGCAGAGCCCGTTATCAACAATAGTGAGAAAGACCAGGTCGCTGATTGCAACTTTGGGATTTAAGACAAAAGTAGTGCGCCACTCCCCATACGGAAATGCGGTGAAGCCATATCTGCTCTTAAACTCAAAAATTCCAGCATTGTCCACAAACCCTGCTGGATTGGTGGAGATACCGTGACTAATTCTTTTCAGTCCGCGCTCAAAACAAAAACGCAGTAGCTCCATTTCTAAAACTCCTCCAATACCACCACGAACTTCATCAAATTTGAGTTTAGCGCCAAACATGACTCGCATATCCTCTTTCACTTTTGTGACGAGTAATCCAGAAAGCAACTCAGGTCCTTTATATAAGCCAAAAAGATAGACTGGAGTGCCGCTGCGAACATTCCGTTTCACTAATAACTCAGCATCATAATCAATAGCTCGATTTTTTTTCAAGGTAGTCCGGTTATAAAGCTGAGCAAAGGCTTGGCTGGCAGCTTCATCAACTTCTTTTACCTCCAACGTGTACCCTTGGGCTAAGAAAAAATCACGAGATTGGCTGAGTTTTTTACGTTCTTTTTCTGAACGTACAAAATCTTCTGGCTTCTCAAAAAAAGTCAGATCACCTTTCCAGTTCAGCTGATCTGAGTGATAAATCCCCTCAAAAATATGCTGGTCAATCTGTACAATATCAGCATTTGATAGCTCAGCTTTTATTACCGAGTCTAGTGTGGGATAGTGAGCAACAGTTAGTTCAAATTGTTGATAAAGCATTATTATTAAGCAACTTGCTTTGGAAAGTAATGAGCTTCAACCATATCTAGTACTGCTGATGCCACATTGCGTGGCTCCCCTTGAATTGGGTAGTGGTGCATCCGAAGTCCTGGGGCAGCATTCACTTCTACCACGCCAGCAGTAGGTTGATTAACTATTGGTGTACTGAGTGACTCACACATCATATCAATGCCGATCAGGTTGAGATCACAAACTTTGGCGATTTGAGTGAAGAGTTGTTTATTTTCTTCGCAGACTTCATCTGTCATGTCCCAAGCCTCGCCGCCAGTAGAAAGGTTGACTGTTTTGCGGAGATGAACTTCAAGATCTTTTGATGGAACACTGTCAATCGTAAAGCCTTGTTCTTGCATGTAACTTATTACAAGTTCATCGACTTTGATTTTCGTCAAAAATGATTCGTGTCCTTCACCTCGCCATGGATGGGAGTTTTTCTGATCGATTAATTGCTGGACAGTCGAAGTCCCGTCGCCAGTCACAAAGGCGGCTTTCCGATATGTTGCAGCGACAAATCGGTAATTCACACAGGTAATTCGGTACTCAGTTCCAGTGAGTAACTCTTCAAACAACATGGGTTCGTTACTTTTTAGGTAGGCTTGTTTGGCTGATTCTAAATCTGGAATTCCGACGACTACTCCTCTGCCACCGTTCCCATCCAATGGCTTCATTACGACTGGGAAACTGAGCTCAGCAACAGTATCTAGCTGGTCAACTTTATTTACCTGAACATACTTTGCAGTTGGTAAGTTGTAGTACAACAGAATCTTTTTGGTTAGCTGCTTTTTGTCTGCGATAGTTTTGCCAATTGAAGATTGAAGTGAAGTTCTTGCTCCGCGGGTGAACCAACTCACTCCATCTTTTTTCATCAGCACTGTTTTTTTATCATCAAAGATATGACACTCAATTCCTCGCTTGGTGGCTTCTTCCATCATAATTTTTGAACTAATACTTGCATCATTCATAAGCGTTCTCCAAGTGGTTAATGTTGCCAATCTTTGTCACGATATTTCGGTACGATTCTAGATCTTCTAAGAATGTAGGTAAGTAGACATTGCTAGTTTTTACCGTACTCAATCGCTGCGCTAATTCTTCAATGAAGATCTTGCCGAAGTAGAGCTGTCGAGGATCATTTTCGGGGTCTTTAATCCAGCGACACATTTGAATTACCCCTTCTAGGTAACATAAATCTTTGGTGTTTCCACCAGGCTGAGAGGTGTCTGATTGGCCTCGCTTGGTGCGAGTGCACAGCTTCCACGCAAACTGATGATCAAAGCCAAACTGCACCAGCTCTGCAAACATGTCTGCCAGACCATTTTCCTGAGCTAAAGCAACAGCTAAATAATAGGCACATGGTCGCCAAATAGTTTGGTCTTTTAAAGGGAGTAAGGAGTGCAAAACGGCTAAGCCTTCCTCTGTTCGTAAAATCTGCGCATCATACGTAGCTCTATCTAGTTTCCAGTCTTGTTTTTGCTGATTAAGATTTCGCAGAAGATGGGTTTGCAGTTCGTGATTTAGGGTGCCTTCCAGTTCTTGAAGATCTGTAAACTCAGCTGGGTCTTTAAAGGAAATTTTTTGACCACTGACACTGCAGCGGGTAACTTTTTGTTTCTCAAAAACGACTTCAATTTCTTCAGTGATACCAATTTCAGCAATGACTTGTCGGCAATGGTCAGTAATAAAACTATTTTCTACAGGGTGACGAACAATTTTGAGACTAGGTCGTTGCTGTAGTGCTGCTCGAGAAAATTCGATTAACTTAGACTTTGGTGCGCCCCAACGAATCAGTTCAGCTGAAGTAACTACTTCTGCATAACTAAATTGGGGATTATAGGTGAAGTCAGCAAAAAACTTTTCCTTCTCGTCATTGAGATTTAGTGGAGTGAGTTTTTGGATGACGCTCATGCTGTTTCTTCTCCAACCAAAAAGCCAGTTAGATCATGTCTGCCGATTTCAATTTGATGTTTGGTTTTATTTAATTTTTTGGTTACGATCATGGCTGTGGTACAGCGGCGGTCATGTAGGCGAAACGCAACCTGCACGACCGGGACTCTACCTTCTTCTTTTTCTTGCTGGAACCACAGAAAATCGTTCAGCTCAATCAGGCCAATCTTTTTCGCTAAGTCACTGGAAATTGCACTCCGAAAGCGACCAGTATTGATTAGTGCCAGATCAGTACTTTTTTGTTTATTTTCTCCATACAAGGTGATCTCTTCAAAAGGAGAAATAATGAGTAATCCATCTTCAGCTTTGATCTTGTCGGAAAAAGTCTCAGCAAATAAAGCTTGACCAATTTTGACTCCATGCTCAGGATTCAGCACATTCAAATCAGTAACGCGCTCCAGCCGTCGACGTAGTCCAGACTGATTCGCTAACTGAATAGATAAGCCAGGGTTGGCATTGAGTTCTACTATGAGTGGGCCTTTTTCTTCGTGGATAAAAAGATCTACGCCGCAGAAGACTAGTCCAGCAGCGTCAGCCGCCTGAATGGCAATAATTAAGGCCTGTTTCCAGTGAGGAATTTTCAGACCATTCAGTTTCCGTTTGCTCTCTGGCAAGGTAGTGATGGTTTTGCCGTTACCAGTAATTGCAAAAGTAGTAACTCCTGAGAACATATCAATTCCCACCGCAATTGCTCCTTGATGTAAATTGGCTCGTCCTTCAGATTGAGGGGTGGGTAAGCGAAGCATCGCCATCACCGGTACGTGGTTATAAACAATCACCCGTACATCTGGTGTGCCTTTGTGGGCATACTTGAGAAACTTGGTGTGAATTGGGACCCGTTCCTCGACAATGACGTTGGGTAGTGAGCCGTAGGTGCTGTACTGCCCATCTAAAATATCAGCGCAATGCAGCTTAATCTCGTCCAAACTGACTCGTCGTCCAATCGCATCTAACCAATGATTCTTATCTGGCTCCTGACGGCGGAAAATCAAGATACCCTTGCCTGCATTGCCATTCGATGGCTTGACCACAAAGTCCTTTTCCATGTCAGTCCAAGGAAAATCATTGATGTCTTCCAGCGTGCCAAAAATACCAAATACTTTCGCAGTGGGAATATGTTTATTTTCGAGGAGGACTTTAGTGGCGTACTTGGAGGTACCAAAACGCTTGGCTGAGGTTGAGTTCAGCGAGGTATATAACTGGTTGCGAGCATTCATGCCCAAAATATCTCTAGCTTTTGGCATAGGTGATTTACTCGATCACTGACCGGAAGCGCAACCACTCCATAAACCGTAAGCCGGAATAGCGACCTACGGCAATGTTTAAAATCGCTACTGCGATCAGCGTTAACTCAGGTTGCAAGATAACGTATCGTTGGAAAATAGCTGAGCCAATAATCAGCGAGCACAAGGTTGCAATAATTAAGGTTTCTAAGGTTAATTGCTGCGCCTCTGACTGACTTCCAGATAACTGAGATTCCATAAAGTTCTCAGTCAACAACATGATAATTAATAGTGGAAAAATATTAATTGTTAAAAGACTGAAAGAAGGCAAAATATTTGGAGGGAGCAACGCCATTCCAATCAAGATAGTCAGGACAAAGATCGAAACTCCCCAGAGAAGCAAGGCAGTGCGTGGTAGGTACTGAAGGTTGAGACGTTTAATAGCGGCCTTAGTGACAATGGCTGAGATCAAGATAATCAGAAAGAGTGCCAGGCCGTTAATAATCCCAGTCGAGACAAAGGCGACAGACAAGACTGCAGGGGTATAGACACCAAAGCCTTTCAAGCCAATGATATGCCGAGAAAAAGAAATGACTGAGGTAATAACTGGAAAAAGCAGGATTAAGACCACGATATTAGCGGGTAGACCGCGCTCAATCGCTCGACGTATACCATGCTGTAGAAAGTTATACCAAGAAAGGGAACCGATTGGGTTCTCATCGAGAATTTGAACGAGCTTATCTCGGCTTTTACCGGTAGTTTCAGTAATGTCTTTATCAGTGCGTTCCTGAATTCTTTGTTGAGTCTCAGCAGAAGGCGTGGCTAGTCCAGCAGTCTCGGTAGCGGTAGCGCTCTGCGAAGCATCAGCAGAAGGTGAGGCGATCAAGGAAGCAGTGTCTGTAGCGACCAGAGGAGACCTGCGGGGGGTTTGAGCTTGGATTGACAAAGTGTGGCTCAAACCAAGGCCGAAGATGAGTAAAAAAATGCTGCTAATCACCAGTTTTTTCATAACTATATTATACCTCGGTCTACGCAAAGACGGTGAAGTGATCCTAGATAACAATATCTACAGCAGACTGAACGAAGCCTAGGACAAGAGAAACAAAAACTAAGCTCATAAAGGGTCCTAACTGGAGTCCCAAAAAATTAACTGGGTCAATGTGGAAGCCTGGTACAAGAGCAATCAGCAGCCAGAGAATGATCACATTAATGATCCAGGAAAAAAGACCCAAAGTGATAATGTTGATTGGCAGTAATAGTACTTTGAGAATTGGGCGGACAATTTTCTGCAAGAGAGTCAGGACAATACTTGCCACAATCAACGTAGTCCAGTTTAGATAACTGACTGAAGGCAGTAACCAGGCCAGAACAAAGATAGCAATGCCAGTGATTATAAAGGACTTAATAATTCCCATCTCATCATTATTCCATCATTGCTTTAGTTCGCAAGCGTGTATGTTGTTTTTTCGAGAAACGATGGGACTCATCGCGAATTTGTTGTAAGAGTGTCAGTGCAGGATGTTGTTCGGGCAAGCTTATTTCCTGATACTCTAGACCAACGAGGGGGTCTTTGTCCTTCTCCACTTTTAAAAGAGGAATAATTACGCGATCTGGTTTTTTGGCCAACGAAATTACTGGAACGCTCCAATTCCAGACTTTCAGTGCAGCTCGTAGCTGTCCCTTCCCCCCATCAATAACCAGCAGGTTAGGAATGCCCCACTCTAGGTGGTTCTGGCGCCTCACAATTGCTTCTTGGAGCATGGCGTAGTCATTAGGGGTCTGTACTGTCCGAATGTTGTAGAGCCGATAGTGTTCCTTGGCTGGTGAGCCATTAATAAAGGTGACTTGAGCGACGGTTGCATTGGTACCTTGAATGTTACTCACGTCGTAGCCTTCGATGCGGGTCAGTGGGTAGGTTTTCGGTAACTGCATGTGTTTGCAGAGAATTCGGCGGAGCTGAATGATACCTTCAGCCCGAATAGATTCTTTTAAGCGTGGCATTTGGAGATCAGGTTTGAGACGAACTTTTTTTTCGGTTACAGACCTGATTGACTCAACTCGGTCTCGGAGTTTGGCAGCATACTCGAACTCTTCCTTTTCTGAGACGCTGGTCATCTCTGCTTCAATTTGCTTGACCACGCTTCGTTTCTTGCCTTTCAGAAACAGGACTAGCTCTGAGATGGTTTCTCGGTATCGCTCCACTGAGATGAGTCCAATACACGCCCCAGGACATTGGTCCAGATGGTAGTGGAAGCAAGGAGAGTTGGCGGAAGTGCCATAGTTAGGAGTGCGGGGTCCGGTGCAAAAGGGGAAAATTCGTCGCGCAATTCCCAACACTTCTTTGAGCGTATAGGCACTCGGAAAAGGACCTAAAGTGGTTCCCTGCACGCGCAGCTTCTCAGCTTCTTTTTTGCGGATAGTTATGACCCGAGGAAATTTTTCATCAGTAATGTTGACGTATAAATCACTTTTATCATCTTTGAGGAGAATATTAAAAGGAGGCTGATGAGTTCGGATCAGCTCAGCCTCGACCAACAATGCTTCCAACTCGCTCTCTAGAACTTCATGTTTGAGCACTTTCGCTTGAAAAACCATCCGGCGAGTTTTGCCAAAGGTAGAATTCCACTGTTTATAAGAAGCAATTCGGTTCTTAAGGTTTTTGGCCTTGCCGACGTACAGGACGTTGTCTTGGTCGTCTAAAAACCAATAGACTCCCGGCAGTAAGGGCAAAGATGACCATACCTGTGCCCAAGGCAACTGGATTGAGGGGTGCAGAGCGGAGGACTTCGATGGTTTGGAAACCGGTTGTGAGCTCATGAGAAGATAATAAGCTGCCTAGAGATGCTGTCAAGGTAAGGCGTTGTTTTTGCCACCTCGAACTACCACCTACTGCAAAGGGAATCTCTCGGGTTTGAAATGGCAAGAGATAATCAATCTTAGTTGGATAGGTAATACTCCCCAGACTGGCAGGATCACTTAAAGTAAGAGGTACATTATACCAAGCGCGCCCTCCTTCATTTGTAACGACCAGAAAATACGTATTTTGGAAGGGAGCTGACCAGAAAGGTTGGCGTTTTACTTTCATCGTGACTGCGAGCGGAGATTCTCCGATACTTTTGCCAAAGCTAATCTCTACATCTTTCGTTGATTCCGCAGCTTTTTTATATGTCCCCGCAGGGTATGGAAGCTGCGAAGAGACGCCATTCGTAGCAAAAACAATGTGATTAAAGTCAAACTGGTCAAAATAATTAATTCCTCCTGTGGTATTTCCCCAGGTGGGATCGATCGGAATCCAAGCCTGGTTTTCACGATCGTAATACTCCGGCCATGAGTGCAATACGTCTTCCACTAGTCCAAGAGGTCGTAGCCGACTGTTCTCAGTATAAGCAAAGCCAGTGGCTCGCCGAGCGGGGATGCCTTGAGCTCGGGCTACAGCAATGAAAAGATCAGTAAATTCTTGACAAGCAGAGTTTTCAGGATCGTCCAGTGCGCCCAATGCGCCGAGTCTCTCGACTGCCCCATTTGCTTTTTCATAGTTATACTTTAATTGTCCAACCACGTAATCATAAACAGCTCGAGGACCTTGGTGGGTACTGGCTAGTTCTTGAATTTTTGAGTTATTACTTTCCCAGTGTTTCTGAGGCTTCAGATGCTCATTTGTGGCGGCTGGGATGAATATATCGGCTTGGTCCTCAAGAAAAATAGATACCTTCCCAGTCAGATTGACAGTCAGATCCTTTTCAGCCGCAATCTCGTAGGTTGCAATCCAGTTTCCATCAGCATCAGTACTCATTTCGCGTGGTCGTGGATCAAGAGTTAAGTACTCTACTTTTTGCCTTTTAGTATCTGGAGGCAAAGCTACCTGAGCAATTCCGACGTTCCCGGTAGTGTTTTGTAAGTGATACCGCAAGTTATAGTCAAAGACCTGCTTTTGACCAAATAATGCTGAAATGCTTTGACCTCTTAAGTTATTAAAGTTGAGAACTGTCGCCCCACCCTCCTGAGAAATGGCATAGTTCGCTGGAGATACGCGAGCAGGTTGGCCAAACTGGGAGGGGACCCGTAGTATGGCTTGGTAATCGGTGTACTTATCAATATCAGAGACTTTGGAAATATACACCTCAAGCACATTTCCGCTGATCAGCGCAATGTCATCACTTTCAAACTGGACAGTAAAAGTGCGGTTCTTCCCTTCTCCAACAATAATGTCATTAAACGTAATGCCAACACTGGTTTTACTATCAGTGGCAGTAATATTGGCAGGGACAGTTCCATTTTCATCAGAAACCCGCACATTTCTCAGGCGAGTCGAGCCAAACTCTAGAGCATACTGTTTGGCAAAGAGAGTTGGAGTCTTATTAGTAAGAGTAAATTTTTGAGCTACAGTCGTGACGCCATTGTTCTGGACCGTGAAGGTTGAAGTTAGAGATAAATCAAAGTTCTCATCTGCGCGTACTGACTGAGAAAAAAGAAAACAAAAGCTGAGAGCAAAAATGAAGAGCGCAAAAACTTTACGTAAAAGAAACATAGCAGGATTTTAGGCAATAATACTGAATAAAGCCAGCGCAGAACAAAAATACTCGTATTGGATCTTTTCAAATCAGTTGAGAACGGCTAATAATGAGCGTTCATGCGCGAACGATGGGAAAATTCCAGAGATGCTTTACTTCACTTGGGCGAAATTGCTTTACCAATAGTCTTGGCGTTGTGGTTGTCCACAGGGTCATTTTCTCGGAGCATAGCTTTGGAAATCAAAAAAAGAGATAAGTGGAAATGTGCAGAATGCGGGGGTAAGAATAGCAAGAGATTGGAAGCTGCGCACATAAACCATTTTAAAAAGAGTAGGATCTATGACAAAACAGATAATGGAATGACTCTTTGCGTAAAGTGTCACTACCTTCAACACTTTAATGGACATGGAAATGGAACCTTGGGGTTATCTAAAGAAAATAATATTAAAGCCCTTGCTGCGCTATGGAAGCGGTTAAGTTCTGAAGAAAGAGAAGGGCTACCAAATTACTCAGTTCTAAGAGAGCCTGCAGTAAGAAGCTGAGGTGAGTATGACCCAAGCTGAGCATCAGAACTACAATACAGAGTTTTTTTTAAGTAGACCGTTCCTTTTGCGAGTAGTAGTAGCGTCATTGTTGGAATGCTTGCAAGTGAATTTAAGAGAAGTATCGATTAGTCCGGAATTATCTCCCTTAGAGTTACTTAACCTTGTTCAGAGTTTAGATGCAACAGAAAGAAATGCTGCCTTAGCTGCGATACATCAACGACCAGAGCATTTTTTACCGTATATGAAAGAAGTACTCCGAATTGCACGCCGTGATAAGGCGGTATTGCTTCAGGCTATCTTCATAATGTCTAGCAATCTACTATTTGCTAGTGACAGCGGAATTACCAATAAAGAGCGGTTGCTGATATTGACTAGGAGGAAAAACCTTGCACATGATCTAGACAGAGCACTGGCTAAAGCAATAATTAGAAATCGAAACTGGAATGAATTTACAGTTGAAGAAGTAACAAAACTCCTAGAGTCTCCTCACGTTGAAATTATAAATTCTGCTAACGCAGCATTTTCTGAAGTTAAAGAGGCTGATCGCGCTGCCGCATTGGAGACTGCTTCTACTGTAAAGCCAATCGCTACTTCCTAGCCAACTCAAACTCCTCTTTCAAAAATTGCCCGGTATACGATTTCTTAATCTCTGCGAGTTCTTTTGGAGTTCCCACAGCGATAATTTCTCCACCTCGATCTCCCCCTTCTGGCCCGAGGTCAACGAGCCAGTCTGCATTTTTAATGACATCTAAGTTGTGTTCAATCAGGATGACGGTGTTGTTTTGAGCTACAAGCTGCTCTAATACTTCCAACAACTTTTGAATGTCCTCAAAGTGCAAGCCAGTGGTGGGCTCATCGAGCAAGTAAATGCAGTGCTCACTAGTCCGCACTGAGAGCTCACGAGCGAGCTTCACCCGCTGGGCCTCTCCTCCACTTAACGTGGGAGCAGGCTGGCCAATTTCGATATAACCCAATCCCACATCCTGCAGGGTTTTTAATTTATTGCGTAAAGTGCTGTGTCCATTAAAGAACTCCATGGCCTCATCAACAGTCATGTGCAGTACATCAGCAATGCTTTTTTCTTTATACTTTACGGCCAAGGTTTCTTCATTGTAGCGGGAGCCATGACAGACTTCACAAGTAACGTAAATATCTGGCAAGAACTGCATTTCGATCTTCAGTTGGCCATCGCCCTGGCAGGTTTCGCAGCGACCACCCTTCACGTTGAAACTGAATCTACCGGTACTATATCCACGGGTGCGCGCATCCTTGGTGGTGGAAAAAACAGTTCGAATGTAATCGAAGATTTTAGTATAGGTACCAGGGTTGGAACGAGGTGTTTTACCAATTGGACTTTGATCAATTAAGGTGACTCTGCGCACTTCTTCTGGCACCACAATTGAGCTGACTTTTCCGGGTTGCTCATCACTTGCCTTACCTAAAATTTTGGCGACATTTGCATAAAAAGTGTCGTGGAGTAAAGTAGATTTACCAGAGCCAGAAATACCCGTAATACAGGTTAGAGTTCGTAATGGAAACTCTACATCAACGCTCTTTAGGTTGTGATGATTGGCACCGCGAATGATTACTTTTGGTTGATTCTCAATGCTTACAGCTGTGGCATCAGGATCTAAATAATGAGCAGAGTTGGTCATACCTTGCGCAGTAGCATTCTTGAGCTTTCGCTCGACATTTTTCTTGCGGGCCAAGTACTTTCCAGTAATTGATTTAGGATTCTTCATCACTTCACTAGGAATGCCGTGCGCCACAATTTCACCGCCATGTTTTCCCGCTAGTGGTCCAAAGTCAAATAAGTAATCTGCGGCCAACATTAAGTCGCGATCATGTTCGACCACCACCACAGAGTTACCTTTGTCACGCAAATTTTTAAGTGTCTCAATGAGCTGTCGATTGTCACGCTGGTGAAGTCCAATAGTTGGTTCGTCCAGCACGTACAGTACCCCTGTTAATCCAGTCCCAATCTGCGAAGCTAAACGAATGCGCTGGGCCTCTCCACCAGCCAAAGTAGCCGCTTCTCTATTCAGCGTTAAGTAGTCAAGCCCAACGGCCACCAGGAACTGTAAACGACTGGCAATTTCTTTCAAAATTGACTCACCGATGGTGAACTCTTTGACTGAAAGAATGCTTAGGTTTGTGTTAGTACTTTTGTCTAAGGATGCCTCATCTTTTATTGGACGAATATTAATTCTTTGAATCCAGTCTGCAGCTTTGACAATTGGCAAAGCAGTGACTTCTGCAATATTTCTCTTATCAATACTCACGGCGAGCGCTTCTGGTTTGAGGCGACTCCCACCACAGCCTTCACAGATGCGGCGCTCCATAAATTGCTCAATTTCCTTGCGTATAAAATCAGAATCTGTTTCGCTGTACCGTCGCTCTAGATTATTCACAAATCCTTCAAACTTTTCTTCAATCATCGTCTTACGGCCAAAACGGTTCTCACCTTCTACTTGGTAGATTTTCTCCGCACCATAGAGTAACTTCTCCTGAGTTTCCTGCTTCATATCTTGAAAAGCCGTGGTCCGAAAATCATAGCCTTCTTCTTCGACAACGGTCTGAATGAGGCGGGCCCACCAAGTATCATTGGACATCATTCGGGCAAAAGGAATAATCGCCCCTTCGCTTAAAGTCAGGCTTTGCGCAATCATTTTTTCAGTATCAATTTTCAGGAGAGAACCCAAACCATCGCACTTTTCACAAGCCCCATGTGGTGAGTTGAAAGAAAAGAGCCGAGGTTCAAGCTCTGATAAAGAAATACCACAGATACTACACGCATATTTTTCACTGAATAAACGATCTACAAAGTTCTTTGGGCTACTAGGAAAGTCAAGTGAAGCATCTTCAATAAAAGAGACCATCACAAAGCCTTCAGCTAGCTTTAATGCTTCTTCTACAGACTGAGAAAGTCTGCTGCGGAATGTCTTTCGAGATTCTTCTTCATCCAGCTCTTTTTTAAAGGTAGCGAGTCGGTCGATCACCGCTTCAATCGTGTGCTTATTGGTTTTAATTAGAGAAAAATCCTGATTGAGGTCGTACATTTTACCGTCAATACGGGCGCGCTGATATCCTTTTTTTTGTAAGTTCTCAAAAAGTGCTGAGAACTCTCCTTTGCGATCACGCACCACTGGGGCCAAGATCATCAACCGGGTAGGAGCGCCATTAGCTCGTTGATCCAGTTCAGTCAGAACATGATTGACCATTTGGTCTACGCTCTGAGGTGCAATTTCCCGCCCACAGTTTGGACAGTGCTGATGCCCAACTCGAGCAAAAAGCAGACGGAGGTAGTCATAAATCTCCGTGATGGTTCCCACAGTAGAGCGAGGGTTATGTGAGGTCGTCTTTTGGTCAATCGAGATTGCTGGAGAGAGACCTTCGATATGATCGACTTCAGGCTTAGCCATTACGCCCAAGAATTGACGTGCGTACGAACTCAAGCTTTCAACATAGCGACGCTGTCCTTCAGCATATAACGTATCAAAAGCAAGTGAACTCTTCCCACTTCCCGACATTCCAGTCAGCACCACTAACTTATTTTTGGGAATCTCCATCGAAATGTTCTTTAAGTTATGCTGCTTGGCTCCGGTGATTCTAATCATGTCATTGGAGTGAAGTGTAGGAGTGCTAGGAAGTGAATTAGCTTGCTTTGACATAGTTTTTCATAGTTCTCAAACCAAAAAATCGAAGCTTCAGTATAGCGAAGAAAAGGAGAAAGGTCTAGTCCCGGGGAGGGGTGAAAAATGTTATGCAGTATACTCATTGAATGAGAAATGAAGAAAAGTCAGCTTCAGATTTATTGGGTGAACTCTTAGCTGAAGGGCGACCCAGGCAAGTAGACAGTATAGATCCTGCAACCCAGTTGCCCATTAAAATCTTTGCCCCACACACAGAAAGAGGCACAACAATAGAACCGGAAGAAACAATTAAGGATTTAGTAGCGCAGTACTTTAGTCCTGAAATGAGTCACAGAGCCGTTCAATTTTGTCGTCAGCTTACATTAGACTTTTACGCAGATCAAATGTCGACTATTCCCATGTTGCTGAAAGGAATGAACTCCCAACCTTGGCGAGTAACGGATAGCTATCTGAGCTTTATGGAGTATTTAATAATGGAGGCAGCAGCAATTGGATTTCCATCTATTCTTCAGGCTTTTAGCTATGCCTCCCAAGAGTTAACATTTCGGACCACCCAACGAAGTCTTTTTGATATAAGAAACCTGCTTGCATTGCGAGTGTATTTTGCCGATATACTTATTCAAGCTACCCGACTGAGGGAAAAAGAGTTAGATGAAATGGTTACATCTGATTTAACTTTACCACATGATGCTAGTACCCAAAAAAGACGTGTTCTGTTGGAGAAAATTCCGGCCTTATTTGGTACGATGCCGAAAATTTTTCAGGGAAAAGTAGCTTTAAATTCTATAAACGCAATTTCCAGCTCCTCAGATGCTACCTATAATCGTGATTTCACTACGATTTATTTACCAGATATGGGTCAAGTAGAAAGCTTGCTCTCAATTGGAAGAATTTTAAATCGACCTGACGAGTCAGATAGAGGTGTTACCTTCCAAGCCGTAGGAAAAATGACGGAATCACAGGCGGCCCAAATCTTTCCTGACTTGCAGAATGACTCCTTTCTGCCAGCAGAAGATCAGGTTCGATTGGTGGAATCTGCCTTTGGTATTCCATACCTCCAGGCAAAGTCTTTAATGAAGGCAGAGTTTGATCATGACCAATGATTACTTTCGCGCAGTAATTCTATAAATTCTCCCAGACTTATCATCCGAAACAAACAAACTCCCTGACCCATTAAAAGCCATGTCCACAGGCCTGCCGATTGCTGATGACCCTTGTAAAAAGCCGGTCATAAAATCGCTCTCACTTTTAATTGTGTTTCCTTCAACGTCTAAACGAACGATTTTGTAGCCTGTCGGCTCTGAACGATTCCACGAACCATGGTACGCAACTAAGAGATCTCCTTGCCAATCCTTGGGGAAATCAGCTGATTCTATAAATGCTAGTCCTAGGGGTGCAGAATGAGCTGGCAGCTCGAAGATAGGTGGAAGTGTGTACTGACAGTAAGCGGCAGATTCTTTGCCAAAGTTCTGGTCGTAAATTTGCCGTCCGTAGCAGTATGGCCAGCCAAAATCACTATTATCTTGCAGAATGTTTATTTCATCTGGCGGAATGTTGTCACCCAGTAAATCCCGACCCATTTCTGTTACCCAAACTTGATCTGTTTGCGGGTTGGTGGCAAGAAAAACGGCATTTCTTAAACCCTTTGAGTAAATTCGAGGATTACTTCCTGCTTCATCAGTAATCATGACCGTGGCGTTAAACTGATTCTTTTCTAAACAAACGTTGCAGGTGGAACCTATCGAAATATATAAGTTGCCTATCTGATCAAAAGTCAGGCTGCGAGTTTGATGTCCTCCCCCACCTCCAGGTAGTGTTACACCCTCAGGGGTATCAAAGAGTTTTTTTTCTAAGTTTGCAGTCAATTGGTTTTCATCCCAAAGATAGCGATTTACTTGTTGTTCTTCTGCGACAAACAGTTTGCCGTTACGAAATGCCAGACCATGGGGGTTTCGCAGTCCAGTTAGAACTTCGACAACTTTGTCAGCTTGTCCATCATTATTTGTATCAGGTAAAGCCACAATTTTTCCCTCTGCGCGCAGAGAAACTAAAAGGGTTCCATTTGGAGAAAATTGCAGATCCCGAGCTCCGGGAGTGCCAGTAGCAAACTCAGAAATCAGAAATTCCTCTGGAACTGTCAGGCGAGCATCAGCTAATTTTCGAACGATATTGCTTTCCAGACCGGAAGCAGTATTCTCTGAACGTTCCTGATATTTTTCGGAAGAAAATAAAGCAGGCCGAAGGTCACCAACTTTACTTTTTGCGTATGGAAAAATAACAAAACTTAAGACAAGTAGGATGCATACTAAGCTTATTCCCAGAATAATAAGGGGGCGAGAAAATTTTTTAAGCATTTGAGCATTTTAACAAAAAAATTGTAAGAAGAATGTGAGCAATACTTCAGCTTAGTGCTGGATTGCTGCTTCTACCCTCCGCACGACATCTCTAATCTCTGCAGCCAGCTCAAAGTCCATTTCATTGGCGGCTTGCTTCATGCGCTTTCTGAGTTTAGTGGCCAGCTTTTTCTGATCGTCAGGTGTTAATGCTTCTGGGTTTACCGTAGTGAGATCAATTTGTTCTTTTTTGGAAAGATCTATGAACATACCCTTTTTTCGTGGCGCAGGTGCTGGGCGGGGATTGCGGTGGAGACTTGACTGTGGGCGGTTACGAGTGATGCCGTCATATTCAGGTGCTTCTTCTTCCACTATCGCGATCATTCGCTCACGAATTGGCTTGTAGATAGTTGTGGCAGTAATGCCATGATCCTTATTGAACTGAAACTGTACCTGCCGCCGACGCTGAGTTTCACTGATCGCTTTTTTCATTGAGTTGGTCATTCGGTCAGCGTACATAATTACTTGACCAGACTCATGACGGGCAGCGCGGCCGATGGTTTGGATTAAACTCTTTTCAGATCGCAAAAAGCCCTCTTTGTCAGCATCCAAGATCGCGACTAATGTAACTTCCGGTAAATCTAAACCTTCTCTGAGTAAATTGATTCCTACGACCACGTCATACTCGCCGCGACGTAAGTCTGCCAAGATATCAGAGCGCTCTAAGGTCTCGACGTCTGAGTGGAGGTACGCAACTTTGGGGAATAAACTGAAGTTTCCCTGCTTACTTTGCACACCAAGTTCAGCCGACAACTTTTTAATATCAGAACGGCTGTAGAACTTTTTATCAATCGGCTCAATTTCCATGTCATCCACTGGTAACTCATCACCTTGATAGAAAATTTCTTCTGACAGATCAGCCTGAGAGCGATTGAGATCATCTTCTTTACGCCGCTGAATAAGGTTCATTACTTTTTCACTATCGTTCAGATACTCAGTCAGCGCCTCAGCCATTTTCTTGGTAAGTGTAGTGACTAATGTACGTTGGCCCAATTGTTTACGAACAATAATTTCGATAATTAAGTCTTCAATTTGGCCTTTGGTGGGACGCAGCTCTACTTTTGGATCGAGCAAACCAGTCGGACGAATTAATTGCTCGACCACTTCATTCCCGGATAGAGAGATCTCCCAATCATTTGGTGTAGCTGAGACAAATAAAAGTTGGTCCATTTTAGACATGAACTCAGTAAACTGAAGTGGACGGTTATCTAATGCTGATGGCAATCGAAAGCCATACTGAATTAACGTCTGTTTCCGCGCCTGATCCCCAGCATACATCGCCCGAACTTGCGGAATGGTCATGTGACTTTCGTCCACAATAGTTAAGAATTTCTTCTGACCAAACAAACGAATATTCTCATGGAAGTACTCAATTAAAGAATATGGCGCGTCACCAGGTTTGCGGCCATCGAAGTAACGAGAGTAATTTTCAATACCGTTGACGAACCCCACTTCCCTGATCATGTCTATATCGAACTTAACTTTTTGTTCCAGTCGATAGGCTTCGATGATTCTGCCGTCTGCGCGGTACTCAGCTAAACGAAGCTGCAGATCATGCTCAATCTCCTTCAAGGCCTGATTCTGACTTCTCGGATCAGTCATATAATGTTTGGCTGGGTAAATTACATATCGCTTTGGGCGATTTTCGCGCGGAATATTGATCTGCGGTCCGGCCAAAATAGTCTGTTCAGGTTTTATTCTTTCACTGGCTAACTCGCTGCCGGTAATGGGGTCAATTCTGACAATTGAGATAATTTTATTTTCCAGAGTTTCTATTCTAAGTGCGGTATCTTCATAGGCAGGCCAGACTTGAATGGTGTCGCCTCGCATCCGGTAACTCCCTCGCACCAGATGAGCATCTGAACGCTGATACTGCAAGTTACTTAATTGAAGTAATAGAGTTTCGCGAGCAATGATCTCTCCTTCAATAATTTCCAGAATATAGCGTCCAAACTCAATCGGTGAACCCAAGTTATAAATACAAGAAACTGAAGCAATCACGATGCAGTCAGGACGAGTTAACAAATTGGTGGTTGAAGCTAAGCGGAGCTTGTCGATCTCGTCATTGATGGTCGATTCTTTTTCAATATAGGTGTCAGTGCTGGCAATGTAGGCTTCTGGTTGGTAGTAATCGTAATACGAGACAAAGTAACTGACTGCATTATTCGGGAAAAAGTCGCGAAATTCCTGATAGAGCTGTGCGGCTAGTGTTTTGTTGTGGGCAATAACAAGGGTAGGAAGGCCAGTTTTGGCAATCACGTTCGCCATGGTAAAGGTTTTTCCAGATCCGGTGACCCCAAGTAGAGTCTGTTGTTTCTTGTTGCCGTTAAAACCTTCTACAATTTTTTCGATTGCTTTCGGCTGATCGCCAGTTGGCTTAAATGAAGAAGTAAGTTGAAAATTCATCTACTCATTATACCGAAGTTTTTCCTAAGGCCCACCTCCTATTGGGATAAAGCTGCGATATACTCAGAACTATGAAAGTTTCCGCCTATCCTACACCACTGGTCACTAAAAAAGACACGCTTCAAAATGTGATCGCCAATGCCATACCATTTCTCCCCGAGCGGAGCTTTTTAGTGATTGCTTCAAAGATCGTGAGTACTTGCGAAAATCGCTTTGTCCCCAAAGAAACTGGAGAAAAAGAAGAAAAACATGAGCTAGTTCGCCAAGAAGCAGAGCTGTATATTGAGCCACATTCTTCCAGGTACAACTTAATGTTAACTGTTCACCGGAACTGGATATTTGTGAATGCAGGTATCGATGAATCAAATGCTGATAACCAATATATTCTGTGGCCAAAGGATCCGCAAAAATCAGTCAATAAAATTTGGCACTTTCTGCGTGAGCATTATGGCGTCAAGGAAGTAGGTGTGACGATGTCTGACAGTACAAGTATCCCACTGAACTGGGGGGTTATTGGTCATGCTATTGCGCACTGTGGTTTTTCTCCTCTCAAAAGTTATATTGATAAGCCAGACCTATTTGGACGACTGATGAAGATGGAACAAGTGAACATTATGCAGAGTGTCACCATCGCAGCCGTACTGGAAATGGGCGAAGGAGCTGAGTCTACGCCACTCGCGGTGGTCAGAGATGTGAAAGCTGTGGTTTTCCAAGACCACGCGCCGACCGAAGAAGAGTTGGCCGCTTTGAAGATAGAGTTGGAAGATGATGCTTATGCACCAATGCTGATCAAAGCAGACTGGAAAAAAGGAAAAGTGAAGAAGGAAGGAAATGTGCGGAAGAGGTGAGATTACTTCTTACCCACAAACTGCCAGCAGTTACCTTAGGTCATTTATGAAGTACCTCTTTCTTTTTGCCCATCCAGACGATGAAACAGTTGCCTGTGCTGGAACAATTAAACAGCTTGTAGAGCATGGAGATGAAGTCCATATTGTCTTGGCCACTGATGGGTCGGCAGGCGAAGTCAGTGAAGCTGCACAGCAAAAGTTTAAAGAATTAGGTTTTGTAGGAAATTTGCGTCGCCACGAACTTCAACAAGTAAAATCCTTACTAGGTATAACAACTCTCGAAATTCTCGATTTTGAGGATGGGCAGATCACTAATCAACTGGTTTGGGGAAAACTTACTACTACTTTTATCAAGTTGATTGATCTTCATAAGGCAGACGTAGTGATTACTTTTGATCACTCAGGTTGGTATTTTCACTTGGATCATGTTGGAGTTTCTATCGCAGCGACCTTAGCTGTCCAGCAGGCAAAATCTTCGCCGGATATTTTTTTGTTATCCCACTTCCATGTTGATGGATCTAAATGGAAGTATATTTATTACGAGCCAATGCCAATTACTCACACTGTAGATATTTCTCAGTACACCGATATAAAAGAGCAAGCATTCTCTTTCCATGCCTCGCAGAATCTTGCTGAACCGAAAAGACAGCTGCAGAGTATTCAGGGACAAAAAGAGCTGTATCAACTCGCTCTTGCTTCTGAAAAAGGCCAACAGTTATTGGCAAGTCATTTTTTATTTAAAGCAATAAAAAGCGATTAAGTGCGCTGAATGTGAATATCAAATACCGCTTCTGGTTTTGCGCCAAAGCGGAACTTGTAGTCTTCATCCCCCCGTAAGAAATCATAACGGCTATGACCTAATTCAATTGCTTGCTGGATGGTGTAAGAAATGAGAACTTGCCCAACTCCTAGGTGGCCAAATTTAGCTGCATCAAATCCAGAGTTATAGACATATGTTTGATTATTGTAACTAAAGCAGAGCATAGTAGCAGCTCGGACGCCTTCTACCTCCAAAAAATATAACTTTAGCCAGCCTTCTTCAGCTGCGATTTTTATTAAATCTGTAAAGTAACTCACCAGCTTTGAATGCCAGAAGCTGGCTTTCTCTGCGCTTGAAAGCTGGTGAAGGCGGATGAAGTCCTCAGCGGCTTGTGATACTTCTGGACCATTTTCAATCACGGAAAAGCTGAGCTTTACTGCCTCGCTTAAATTTTTCCACTTGCGCCGAATTTCATGACGCTGCTTCTTCCCGACTTGAATTAAGTACTGATCCCAGCTGGATGGAAGGGTAATTATTGGACAAACGGTTTGCTGAGATGCTTGGTATTTCCAGTTCTGTCTTAGGGCAATCTTTTCAAGAAATTTTCTGGTCGATGATGCCTCTGGGATACTGATTAAATCTAGTAAGTTCCATTCCTGATTTTCACTCAGAAATTGTTCAAATACATCCCAGCTGGTTTCTAAATTTTCCTCGGGAATAATTACATCCAAGTAATCAGAAACGGAAAGATCGCCCAGAAATGAAAGCTGAGTTCTGTTATCTGCTAGTTTTATAGAATGCAATGGAAAAATAGCACTTAGCTTTTTATCTTCGTTATCTATTCCTAGTATGATCAGCTCCCCTGCCCCAAAATATTTCCACCAGACTGAAAGAAATTGTGGTGTTAGAAAAATGTAGCTTGACGCCGCGCCCATGAGGAGATTACGCCACTTAGGAGATAACTCCAAAAAAACGTGCTCATTGGCATATAATTGTTTTCTCATAAATACTTAGAGTATACTCAAAGGAATATGCCAATAAACCTACAACATCTTGCTCAACTTGCTGAGTATATGCAACCGAATTGCTTAGGTACAGAGGGAACTCCTATACCTTACACAGAATGCGAACAAAAATTTGTTCTCGCGGTGATAGAGATTTTTGGTGAGCTTAAAGATGAAATAAATACATTTGCTTTTCCTCGCACACTTATGAATAGATTGAGTAATTATGAGCAAACTGCTGGCTTCCTTGAAGACTCAAGCAGTGTTATTTCTCATCGAGTACTTAGACTTATAGCCCGCGCTGTCGCGCTTGCAACAGAGCCACCAAGTGTAAAGTTCTCTCAGCTATTGGGAGATAATTCCTAGTATGACAGATTCTTCCTCAGAGCACATGCCCAGGGACGTAGGAGCAACTTCTGAAACTGAGACAGATCCCGATGAGTTTGCGCAATCAGAAGATCGACGAGACAGGAATATTCCCGATTTTTTTAACCCCCCCTCCGAAGATGTTACTGTTAAAAAGCAGCACAAAGGTGTGGTCTTGGAAAATGCTCAATTACGCAGTGGTGAGTGGGTAAAAATTAAAAGATTTATTAAAAGTGAGGATCCAAACTGGGAAAAAGCTGCCCGTCGAGAAATTGCAGTAGCCCTTCTTTTTTCAGGAAAAAGTGGTTTTGTTAAAGTAGTTGGCTACAGTTTTGCAGATGGTGAGCTGCAATTAGTAATGAAAAACTGTCTCGGTGGGACTTTATCTGAACAATTTGTGGCAAGAGAAATAGGCGTGAACCTTCAAGAACTCACTACACTTGCAAGAAGAATTGGAGAAGCTCTGATAACGGCACATACTCAGAACCCACCCATATATCATGTAGATATCAAACCTTCAAATATCCTTCTAGAAACCAACACGCTTGACGAGCCAGTTTTAGCAGATTGGGGGTCATCTAATCAAGTAAGAGATGAAATTTTTGCAACTCCTGTCTATCACTACATCCCTTCACTCACTCTTGGAGAAATAACATACAGAAATGATATCTACTCATTTATGGTCGTGCTTTATCAGATACTGACTCTGCACAACCTTTCTTTTGGCATACCTCACGCGCAGCTGAAATTTAAAGAAATCTCTCACGTAGACTTTTTACGTCAATTTATTGCAGGGTCCTTAACCTACCTCCCATTAGAAGGACAATCTACCATAGATGACTCCCTGAGACCTTACCTGCCGGGACTCGATCGAGTTTTTAGAAAAGTTGCTGAAGGTGAATATGAATTAAACGAAGCATATCAGAGTTTTAGTGAATTTTACATTGATTTAATGACTGCATTGTCTACGGCTGAAGAAGTGATGCCTTTCAACACGCAGGATACTACTCTTCCAAGTCCATTGATTGATTTAGGCGATCCCCCAAATACTCTGTTAATATCAGATTAAATAACTAAAAGGACACCTCATATGCTCTCAGTCAGTACCAAAACCGGAGACAAAGGCCAATCAGGCTTGGCGAATGGAGAGAGACTGGGTAAAGATGAGTTAATCTTTGATGTTCTGGGAACTCAAGATGAGCTGAATTCTTGGCTGGGTCTTTGTGTTGCTAAACTTTCAGGTCATTTTGAAGAGCAAAAAGACTTTCTTTTGCAGATCCAGGAATCTTTATTTTATATTGGGGCAGAGCTGGCTCATTCCCCCAAAGTAAAGATAGAAGAAACAACCTTGAAGTTGTTAGAAACCCACTCAAATGAACTCCAGAGTAAGATGGACAAAGACTGGACTACCAAGTTTATCTTTCCTGGAGGGAATGAAGCCGCTGCAGTTGTAGATGTAGCAAGGACGGTTAGTCGACGTCTAGAGCGTTTGGTGGTTCGCTACTCTCGAACTACCGAAGTATCTTCAGTCATTTTCCAGTACGTCAATAGGTTGTCGGACTACTTATTTGTACTTCGTTGCTTCGTAAATCACGAAGAAAAGTACCAGGAAAAGAAGTTTCAGCCGTAATGGCGCTGGACTACTGAGAGAGTGCTCCACGAAGCTCAGTGACTCGAATTTCCTTCCCCTCCACAATAATTGCTTGGTGATCGGTTAATGCAATGACATCATATCCCATGTTGTTCATGTCTTTAGTAGTCTGGTGTGTTCTCAGAACATATTTTTCTGCTTGGGAGTGGGGAATAAGAATTTTGTCAATCAGATTCAACCCAATGTAGTCCTTTAGATCAGGTGCTTCATCTGGATTATCAAATCGTTTCGCACCTTCAATAGTGGGGCAACATATAATTGATCCCGCACTTGAACCAATGTATAACACTCCTTTTTCTACCAATTTCTTTACTAGTACATCGAATCCGCTCTTTCTAACTTGGTCCAGCAAATAGAAGGTGTTTCCTCCTGCTACTAGGACTACGTCAATACCTGTTAGTGCAGTAACTAGTTTTTCCCCCTGAGTTTTTCGAAGATCTATCTCGATTACTTCAAAGCCCATTTCAAGTAATTTGTCTTTTTCTACAAAAACAAAACCTTTGTCTTCGTAAGGATCAGCAGCATTCGCTATAAAGACTGCTTTCAGTTCGGTAGGTGACTTGGACAAAAGGGGGCGAATTAGCTCCAGAGTTTCAAGCGCATATGATGCTAAAAAGAGTTTTTTCATACTACTAAATGCGAGCTCACAGCTACACCGCAAACTTGCGAATCAGCCCCACTACTTTACCCTGAATCTGAACATTGGTGGCGTAAATTGGACTCATGCTAGAGTTAGCAGGTTCAAGGCGAACGCGTGTTGCTTCTTTATAAAATCGCTTCAGAGTGGCCAAACCGTTATCTAATAAGGCAACCACAATGTCACCGTTATTTACTTCTTTGGTTTCTTCAATCACCACAAAGTCGCCACTGGCAATGTGATCTTCGATCATCGACTCTCCTTTAACTTGAAGGACGTACGATCTTTTCTTGCCACTGATCATTTCTGGTGAAACCTTAAAGGTGGCATTTGGATCCGAGTGAGGTTCGATGGGTGAGCCAGCGGCGATAAAGCCCAGCATAGGTAGGTCTATACTGTCAGTAATTCGGAGTTGAGTTCGGTCGAGCAACTCAATACCACGGACTGCGCCTTCAAACTTCTTGATTACTTTTTTGCGCTGCAGAGCTTGAAGGTGTTCGTGAACCGTAGCCAGTGAAGAAACACCAATGGAGTTTGCGATTTCTTGTAGCGTTGGAGAGTAGCCGTTCTTCTGAATATATTGAGCAATAAAATCGACAATTTGGCGCTGGCGTTTGTAAAGGGTGATAGGCATAAGATCCTTTTATTCGGGCGAATATATTCCGAATAGATCTCACTTTAACCGAAGGGAAGGCGAAGTTTCAATTAGATCTTTAGTTATCAAAATAGATCAAAAATTCACTGTGTTGAGGAACTTCCTATCTGAAGCTAGGAAGCACTTTTCCTAGCTCGACGTTGGCAATAGACTGATGGACGAGAGGGCCAGGCTGTAGTTGGGAAAGGCTGGCGTGAAACGGTATAGAGTGAGGGTCTTGGTAAAAAATACCAATGGGCAACTTGTCGTGCTCTCTACTTTTTCGCCAAGCCTCTTCTTTATTTTGCATGTCGTGGCCGGCTTGCTGAAGGTCATAGACACGCTCTTTAAAGTAGTGATACGTATTATGTTTATTGAAGGTGAAGCACGGTTGGAACATGTCTACTAAGGAAATACCTTCATGCAGAATCGCTTGCTTAATCATGTAAGTCAGGTGACCAATGTTTCCGGCAAAGCCCCGAGCAATAAAACTGGCATCTGCGGTCAGTGCGAGGCCTAATGGATTAATAGGCATCTCCGGTGCGCCAGCGGGGGTAGATTTGGTCTTGGTTCCCTTTTCAGTAGTAGGAGCAGTCTGACCTGTAGTTAAGCCGTAGACTTGGTTATCATGAATCAGCAATGTAATATCGTGATTCCCGCGCATGGCAGAAATAAAGTGATTCAGACCTTCACCGTATGTATCACCATCGCCAGCGACCACGATCACTTTTAATCTGTGGTTTGCCATCTTCATCGCAACAGCACTAGGAATTGCTCGGCCGTGCAACGCATGGAAGCCGTAGACCCGATTGAAGTCAGCCATGTTGCCACTACACCCCACTCCGTACACAATCACCACTTCTTCTTCGGGGATAGCAAGTTCAATGAGAGCATTTTTAAAAGCCGTCCAGACACCAAAGTTGCCACAACCAGGACACCAGGTTGGAAAGTAGGGTGATTCTAGGGACTCTTTGCTCATTGTCGCATGACGGGAGCTCTCCAACCCTCCACCAGGCTGCGCTTGGCGGCTAGGATCTGGATTTGGTGATTGCGGTGTGTAATTTGGTTCCATAAGTTATCCGTTCATGCGCTCAAGCTCTGCTAGTATTTCCTCAGCGTAAAAAGGTCGGCCGTCAAAACGGCGGATATGGTGATCCATCTGGATGCCAGTTTCTTGACGAATAAGTTGGGCCATTTGACCGGTAACGTTGGCTTCAACCATGATCAGCTTCTGAGCAACGCCTGCAAGCTCAGCAAAACGAGCCTGAGGAAATGGCCAAGCGCAAGGGATGTGAATGGCATTCACTTCTCCAGCTGGCATCCGGCGAATCACCTCTTCTAAAACTAAGCGAGTTGAGCCCCAACTTACTAGTGTTACTTTGGCTTCGGCCGGACCAACCACAACCGGTTCAGGTAAGTCAGCAGCCACGGCAATCAGTTTTCGCTGGCGCTTCGCGTTCATGGTTTTGGTCAACTCAGCGCTTTCAGTGGCATACCCAAACTCGTCGTGCTCATAACTATTGGTAACGCTTAAGCCGTGTGCTTGTCCGGGGATAGAGCGAGGAGAATAGCCAGCTTCGGTCACCTCAAATCGGCGATATGAGTCATCGGCTGGCAATGGCTCAGTCACAAAACTGTAACGTTCGTTTTGATACATCTCTGCTGGTGTAGGCATGCTGGCATAAGATTCCAGTGCAAATTTGTCTGACAAGACAAAGACAATCAAGTGATATTTTTCGGCAAGTTCAAAAGCCAAGCGAGTCAGTTCAAAGTGTTCTTGCACAGAGGCTGGGGTGAAGACAATCTTAGGAATCTCTCCGTGGCCAGCGTGCAGAATAAACTGCAGATCTGATTGACATGTCCATGTTGGAAGACCAGTTGCTGGACCGGGTCGTTGGCCAACGCAGATGACCAATGGAGTTTCCATAATTGCAGCCAGCGAAGTCGCCTCTACCATTAAGGCATAGCCGCCAGTCGCAGAAGCAGTCATGGCGCGCACTCCAGCGTACGAAGCGCCAATGGCCTGATTGACAGCTGAGATCTCGTCTTCAGCGTGTTTGACCACCAATGGAAATTTATCTTGGAGAGCTGCTACAGTATGGAGCACCTCTGAAGTTGGGGTCATAGGATACGCACTAAAATATTGGAGGCCAGCTGAGACTGCGCCAATTGCGACAGCCTGGTTGCCGGTTAAGAGGATCTGGGTATTTGGTCGCTTTTCAAACGTAGGTTTAATTGGTTGGCAGTTTGCTTTGGCAAAGTCATAGCCACGGAACAAGGCTCGATGATTCATTTCCACGACTTTGTCACCTTTTTCTTGAAACTGATCAGTGACCACATTCTTCAAAGTCTCGATATCTAAGCCAAGTATCCAAGCACTGGCTCCTAATGACACTACATTTTGAGCCAGGAAATGCCCGGTTTCTTCACGGGATATCTGGGTCATTGGTACGTCATAAAAAATGGCGCCAGTCGCAGCATATTTACTCAGATCGATTTTGTCCTGCGTCGCTTCACAAAAAACAACTGAACCTTCACCTAACTCATCTACGTGTAACGAAATACCTTCTTCGTTGAGAGCTACCATTAAATCAATCTGGCGTTGCTGGCAAGTGAGGGGATGAAAAGATGCATGAACTTGGTGAGTGTTGTGACCGCCCCGAATCAGAGAAGGATACTCTCTATAGGCAAAGACATTCATGCCTTGACGGAGACAAAGTTTGCCGAACATCGAGCCAGTCACGTCAATTCCTTCGCCTGCTCGACCTGCTACTTTCCAATGAAGAGAATCAGCATTCATAACAAGATTATACCTTAATTCCTAGCTTTACATCTGCCGCCAAAACCTGCCCATTTCCGATTGCTAAAGGGTTAATTTCTACACTGCGAATCCAGGGATTTTTCATAATTAATTTTTGTAAATTCACCATTTGATCTACGACCAAATCACAAATTGCTCGATCATTCTTCAGTGCCTGATAAGCTTTGGTCATCTGCCAAAGGCTAATCAATTTCTTTTTGGTTGCCGGCAGAAAAATATACACCCGATCAGCCAAGATATTGGTGTAACTACCTCCAAGTCCGATGCTGAGGTACAGTCCGAACTGGGGGTCATTTTCTATACCTAATAGTAGTTCATGCTGGGCAATAATGACTTCTTGAAACAGTACATCGTTGCCAAATTTTTGCAGAGTTTGGTACGCCAGCTGAGCTTCTTCAGGAGTATTGACCACACCGTACACGGCACCCAATTCTTTTTTATGAAGCAATGACAGGTTGGCTGTTTTGGCAAAGAGTGGGTAGGTCAGTTGGGGCCAGCGAGCGAAATCAGCTTGGTTAATAATGCTATATTTTGGCAACTGGAATCCATGGCTCGCCAATAACTGAAATGCTTCGCGTAAGTTTGGGGGTTTGAGTTGAGAGACAGATTTGGCATGTATGGCACTGCCCATGAATGTTTCATTCCCATATTTTTGGCGAGAGAGCTGGTGTAAAACGTGTAGACTTTCGACTAAGTCATTGGGAAAAGCTGAGCACACAATCTGGTTCTCGCGTAACTTATGACGTAGTTTCTCTAAGTGGTCTCCCCCCATCAGTGCCACGAATAAAGGTTTCCGGCCACGTTGATCAATTAATGTCTGCACTGTACCTTCTAAATCAGTCACTGCTTGAGGAGTCACGATCACCAACATACTGTCTACCTGCGCATCTGTTCGGGCAATTTGGATAGCGGCGCGGAATCGTTCTGGACTAGCATCACCCAGTAAGTCGAGGGGGTTACTTGGTTTAAAGCCAGGTAACAAGTCATCAAACTCAGCATGGCTGGCTTTGCTCCAGCTGGCCAAAGGAACTTGAGCTGCAGAAAGAGCATCAATGGTCGTCACTGCTGGTCCTCCAGCATTGGTAATCACCATGACGTTCTCCGGGAGCTGTCGATGTTGAGCGAGAAAAAAGGAGACATTCATTAGCTCTTCTATGGTTTTCACTAAGGTAAAGCCCATTTGTTGAGAGGCAGCTTCCAAGAGTACTTGGTTGGTAGCCAGCGCAGCGGTGTGAGAAGCAGAAGCGGTTTGGCCCCGAGACGATGTACCACCCTTTAGCAAGAGAACTGGTTTTTGTAAACGTAACTGACTGCAAAGCTCAAAGAACTGGGGCAAGTCTGAAAATGACTCTAGGTACATGATGACAGCTCGTGTTTGGTGGTCATGGAGCGCATACTCTAAGCAATCATTCTCATTAACTCCTGCCTTATTCCCTAATGAAATGGCAAACGAGACGCCTGCTTGTCGGTCCTTTAAGGCATGGAAAATGGCAGTTAACATGGCTCCAGATTGAGAAATAATTCCTAAGTTTCCTTCAGGAATATCACTCTGCGCAAAGCTAGCATTTAAGTGACTACTGGGATGAATGATACCTAGTGTATTCGGACCGAGGAGGTGAATTCCCGCAGCTTGCAGCTTGAGGGAGATTTCAGTTTGAAGTTGTCCCCCTGCTTCACTTGTCTCTGCAAATCCAGCCGAAATAATAATGACTGACTTCACTCGATCACGCACAGAAAAACGCGTATTCCGCTCAGTGATCTCATCTACCAATGATTTCACAGTTGGCATCGGGGTCACAATAATCACTAGCTCAACAGGCGTAGTGATAGCCGTAATACTAGGGAAGGCTGGTAAACCAAGAATGGAGCTGGAACTTGGATTAACCGGGAATAATTTTTTTGGTTCGTGGTGATTCATGTTCTCACGAAGTAAGTTACGCAAAATTTGATGCCCAACTTTGACCCGGTTATTTGAGGCGCCAATAACTGCAATGGATGAAGCAGAAAAAAATGAGCGAAGACGAAGCATCTCTCTACTGTAGCAGGGAAAGAGTCCAGAGTAAAATTGCTAGGCTATTTCTTTGCACCTCTCTTACTCATTTGTAAGTGTAAGCAAAGTGTATTAAGCTTAAGGCCAATGAGAGAACAAGAACGCGTATCGAGCTTGACTATTTTTTTCCCCTTTTTTAATGATGGGGGGACTGTTCCAGCTGCCGTTGATATGGCGTTTGAGATTGGGAAGCAGTTGGCTGAAGACTTGGAAGTAATTGCGATTGATGGCGGAGTTTCTAAAGATGACACCTCAAACCAAATTACATTGATGAAAGAGCGTCATCCAGAACTTAAGGTAATGGATTGTACGACAAATACAGAAGGCTATGCAGTGATCAAAAAAGGGTTTGCCGCTGCTTCAAAAAATTGGGTGTTCTACACCGATGGAGATCTGCAGTATGACTTACGTGACCTTCAAGCGTTGATCTCTGTGCAAAAATCTACTCAAGCGGATGTGGTAAATGGCTATCGTCAAGTTCAAGAGGACCAATGCACTCGCCGAATCGCCAGTGCGATGTACCGACCGATTAGCAGATTTTTCTTTGGATTGCCAATTCAGGATGGTCACTGTGATTTCCGTCTAATTCGGACCGCCTGCTTAAAAAATTTCTCACTCGAAGGTCAAAATGGCTCAGTGGTGATCGAGTTAATCAAAAAATTGCAGTGGACAGGGGCCTGTTTTGCAGAGTCACCAGTCACACATCGAAAACGAAACTACGGTGCCTCAAATTACAATGATTTCCAGTTATTTAGAGAAAGAGCCATAAATGATTTTCACCTCTTTTTCCGATTATCCAAGATGAAAGAGCTCTTGAAACCGTCTTTACAGTAAGGCTCGGCCTGTCATGGTGTCTGGTTTGGGTATTCCCATCACGGAGAGTATGGTAGGGGCGACATCCGCCAGAATGCCAGAAGGCAGCATTGTGCTATGGTTCAGGAATTGTTTGCCAATGATCATAAATGGAACTGGGTATGTGGAGTGCTCTGTATCAACCTCGCCCGTGCCGTTATTAATTAACTCTTCAGCATTGCCATGATCTGCGGTGATAAACACTACCCCACCTTTATTCCCCACTTCGCGCACAATCTGATCAACGCAAGTATCTAGGACTTCACAAGCTTTGATAGTCGCTGCCAGGTTGCCAGTGTGTGCCACCATGTCAGCATTAGCAAAGTTGCAAATAATCACATCGTACTTATCTTGACGAATTTGTTGAATCATGTGGTTCGTAATTTCTCGGGCGCTCATTTCCGGCACTTCATCATATGATTTCGCCCCTTTTGAAGGGAGAATAATCCGATCCTCACCTGGATAAATGGTTTCTTTTTGTCCATTCATATAGTAGGTGACAAAGCGCTCTTTCTCGGTTTCTGACATTCTGAGCTGACGTAGCCCATGTTCAGCAAAGACTTTACAGATTGGGTTCTTCACAAACTGAGGTGGGTAGGCAATGTGGACTGGCAGCTTCTCTTCGTACATGGTCATGGTCACAAAGTGCAAGTTCTTGATAATTTTTTGTCGGCGAAACATATGAGTACCAATTGTTTTTTTCAGGTGTGACTTTTCATACTTTATGGCATATGGATCAAACTCTTCGTCTTGGGTATTTGACTCAAAATCAGGTTGGACGAAGGCTCGGGTTAGTTCGCGTGGTCGATCAATCCGATAATTAAAGAAAATTGCGGCATCGTTATCTTGAACAATACGCGGCTTTCCACCTTCGTCGCATAGGCTCAATGGCTCGATAAACTCGTCAGTTATACCCTTGTCATATTGGGCTTTGATGGCGGCAACCGGATCAGAAACTTGTTCACCAGCACCCATAATCATCGCATTGTAGGCTTTTTCGATTCGATCCCAACGCTTATCCCTATCCATAGCAAAGTACCGGCCCATGATCGTGGCGAACTGCCCCACTCCGAGTTTTTTGCACATTTCCTGAATTTGTTTAATGTAGTTAACGCCCGAAGTGGGTGGTGAGTCGCGACCATCAGTAAAGCCATGAATATATACTTTCGCAACTTTTTCTTTATGGCAAATGTTGAGTAAAGCGTAAAGGTGCTCAATATTGGAGTGAACCCCACCTGCACCAATCAGACCCATCAGATGAAGGGCAGAGTTATGCTTTTTGACGTGCTCAATTGCTTCCAGAAAAGCCTTGTTGATAGAAAATGAGCCATCAGCAATGGACATATTTATTCTGGGCAGGTCTTGATAGACAATACTACCAGCACCAATATTCAAGTGGCCTGTCTCTGTGTTGCCATCCTCATTTTGAGGCAGACCTACTGCTTGACCGCTGGCAGATAGTTGAGTGTGCGGGAAAGAAACCCAGTACTTCTTCATATTCGGAACATTTGCTCGGGCAATTGCATTTCCTGCATTGTTGGGTCCAAGACCCCAGCCATCTAAGATCAGCAATACTGCTGGTTTGGGCCCAGTATATTTCTTCATTGGCGTATTACTGTCAAAGGGAGCTCCAGAAATCGCAGGGGTAAGGTTTAGATTTTTGAAGTCCATAGTAACTTTTATTTATGCATGTGGCGTGGTTGACTGCGTTATCTCGGCTTGAATTTGGAGTAAACGGTTATACTTGGAGATACGTTCACCTCGATTGGGCGGTCCAAACTTGGCGTAGTTAGCACCCACTCCAACGGCAAAGTCAGCGATAAAGTCATCATTGGTTTCCCCACTGCGGTGCGAAAGGATCACTTGCCACTGGGCTGCGCGGGCAATTTGGATGACTTCAATTACCTCGCTGATTGTACCTACCTGATTGGGCTTGACTAGAATGGCATTGCAGACTTTTTCTTTGATGGCTTTTTCTGTTCTAATTTTATTGCCTGCAAGTAAATTGTCGCCAATAATGGTGCTCGTCTCCCCTAGCTCACTGGTCAGCTCCTGCCAACTTTCCCAGTCATCATCTTGGAACGGATCTTCAATCGAGAAGACATGGTACAGCTTGCGCATGTTTTTGTAGTACTCAATCAACTCTTTTGGTGAGTAGGGTTGGGACTTATCTTTTAGGTCGTACTTGCCCGCTTGATAAAACTCAGAGGCAGCTATGTCAACTCCAAAGAACAGGTCCTGGATAAAGGTATATTGAGTGGTTTTAATCGCTTCAATCAGAATCTCAAAGGCATCCGTGTTGTTGTAGAGATTTGGCGCATATCCACCGTTGAGCCCCACCGAGTGAACCGCGCCTTTGGCAACTAACGTCACCATTAATTTCTGAAAAATGGTGGTGGCCATTTCTAACGAGCTGACAAAGTCCATGTTACTAGCTGGGACTATCTGGAACTCTTGAAAATCTAGATTTGTTGAGCCAGCGACTCCGCCGTCGATCATATTAAAGATGCAGGTGGGTATACTGAGCGTATCAGTCAGCTGATACTTTTGCTGAATATAGTAAAACAACGGCATTCCCACACTGAAAGCACCCGCTTTCATGACTGCCTGAGAGACCGCAATTAAGGCATTGGCACCGAGCTTCGTTTTGTTCTCCGTGCCATCCAGATTGACCAGGATTTGGTCAATCTCAGTTTGGTGAGTGGGATCTTTGCCAATCACAGCAGGAGCAATAATTGTATTGATGTGGTTGACGGCGGTTAAGACCCCCATCCCAAGCATCCGAGGGTTCTTACCATCTCGTAGCTCGAGCGCTTCATACTTTCCCACCGAGGTTCCAGACGGTACACTGGACACCGTATAAATACCATTATCTAGCCAAACAGAACATTCTACTGTTGGTAGACCACGGCAGTCTAAAATTTCACGAGCAGCTATTGATTGGATAATAGGCATAAAAAGAAGTGTAGTAATAATACACAAATCTCGAGTATTTGACACCCGAAGATTTAGAAGTTTTGGCCAACAATCTTGGCTGCTTCCGCCTCAACAATAGCCTGTCGGCTTTGAACCAAGTCGCGCGGTTTGACCACAACTGCTTCTAGTCCGAGTTCTACGGCCAAACGAAGTAGTTCAGGATGAAAGTTCTCTAGGTGAAGATGAAGTGGGAGGTGGTGCTTGGCAGTGATCCGCTGTGCGTGGGTAATCAACGGAGTTAGCAACTGCACGTCGAGTGGGTAGAGATGACCCAGATCTGGGTGGTCAGGGTCTATCCCAGTGGCTAAGCTCGAAATTGTTTGCACATTCAGTGAAAATCCAGCCAGGCCTTTTTGGCAGTACTGCTCTAAGTTGAGGATATTCTCTGGAGTATTGCACTGCATCCACAGCTTGAGGAAGTGGTGAGAACCATACTCTACTTTTTGAAAGTGATGCAACAAAATGGCCAGCTCTCCAGTACTGCGAATAAACGGCAACATCATCCCCAAATCATTCACTCCCTGCTCATGTGCATCTCGCAAGGCATCCAGCTCAATGTCAAAAAGGCTGTAATCATGGATCATTCTGACTGCGCCCCGATAACCAAGGTAAGGATTTGCTTCTTTTGGTTCGTGATCAGGTCCATCTTTTAAAGAAGCTAACTCATTAGAAGTAAAGTTTTGGGAGCGAAAGATAATTGGTACGTTCGGCAACTGGGCATGAAAGGAAACCACTGTCCGAGCCAAAGACGCTTTAATCTGTTCTGATTTTCCTGTTTTCATTAGTTGCTTTGGATGTGTCTGCAAGTGAGTGTAGGTAAATTCACTGCGGAGCAAGCCGATTCCGTCTGCCAGGGCAATTTCGGTTTTACTCTGTTGAGGATCTGCTACCGAAACAAATAATTTAGTAGCAGTCAGTGGTTGAGCGGCTTGTGCGTGGGTGTGACTAGGAGAAGCAAACGGAGAAAAAGAGGTCGCCGCGTGAAAGATATCTGGCACTGGTCGAATATCTAGAATAAAGGCTTGGGTCCTTTCCGCAGCCCAGTCAATTAGCTGAGTCCCAAAGTGACGTTTTTGTGCCTGGTGAATAAGCTTCGCAATAGCTATGGCCCCTTCATCTGTCAGACTAGGATAGTGCTGGAGATGCTCAGCGACGGCGACGTGGCTCAGTTTATCAATCTGCCTGACCCATTGCTTTGACTTCACATTCATTTGGCGGCGAATAATGCGCCAGGCTTTTGTCTCAACCTCGAAGATATCTCCATGTTGTTGCAGTTCTGGCCAATTCTCGGTAATTCCCCAGATAGAATACAGCATCACCACCGGATGTGCTTGGCCATGCAGCTCCAAGACCATTCCCACTCCTGAAGACTCAGCATCTATCATTTGTTGAAGCAGTAACGCGGCAGGCAATTTTATCCCAGCTTGCCACTCTTGATACCGCTCTTGAAGAAACTCAGCTTGGTAACAATGGGATAAGACGTGTAGTAATGATTCCAGCAGGTTTGCTTCGCCTTTTACATTCAGTTCACTCAGATGCTGAGTTTTTTTTGTTTGTCGAATAAAGCTAGGCCGAACCGAGAGAAAAAGACCATCAAACCATTTTTTATAGGCAGCGCTGAACCCCTTTAATTGAATCTCAGGGACCTTCAGCTGCCGGATAATGTGGATGATCTTAATGGCAGCCGCCCGAATGGAGGTAGAGTTTTGCCAGTTCACGACGGCATAAATTTTGCTCAGTTCAGTAAAAAGGTGAGTTTGTTCGGCTATTTCGGCCAAAAAGCTGGTAGGAACCACCCAGGCTGGAGCAATTGGGACAGCTTCTTTTTCAAATGTCGCTAAGTCTCTGACCCATAGGCCGACCTCTTCATCCGCAAGATTTTTAGCAGCAATTAATGGGCAAATATTTGACACAAGCTCATGGTATCGAAGATTTGGGCGCGGGACAAGGAGAGGCTAGACTGAGGTCTGTAGCACCACAGATGGAAGCTGTGTCTCTAAGGCATAGGATCCGATGCTTGCTGGTATAAACAGCGACCACCCCTTGGCAATTGGCCACTTCTTTCCATCCCAGACTACGCTTACTTCCCCTGCTTGGACAAACAAATGGTGCCAACTGCCCGAGGTTTGCGAATAGACACCTTGATAAGAACTACCAAGCTCAATTGCCAACGTAGTGTAGTACTGATTTTCAAATAAAGTTTTCACGGTCACTGAGCCATCTAGGGTCGCTTGTGGTGTTTGAAGGTACTTGTCTTCAGCTCTTTGGCCGTCCGCCAGGCTTCGCTTGGCGGCCGTGTTTACCTCTGGTCTGGTGTCTAAAGCGGTAAAGTAATCTTCAATGGTGAGGGGACGGACCTTGCCATCCTCTTTCATGTTGCCCTGATCAAAGGATCGCAGAGTGCAGAACTCATCCATCACATCGCACTGCACTTCATAGACAATATTTCCTTGAGGGAGTTCGGGGCCCATTTCCCAAGAGTGGTGGACTCCTCCTTCACTCAGATCGATGACTTGGTTTTTAGGAATCGCCAGCGTGTTTACAAAGCGCTGGGGGTGGTCCTGCTCGATATAGGATCGGAGCTCAGCGCGAGCTTGAGCAACTGATTTCTGCCCCGTTTGAACTGTCTTACTGAGTTGTTGTGCAAAAGTATTGATTTCTATACAACGCTCTTTATACTCTGAGACAGAGCAACCTGCCTTGAGGCCCAGTGTAGCTTTGCCTGGCTCCAAAAAATACCAAGACTCAGGCTTAGCCTGCCACTTCCCAAATTCTTTCCCCGGTCGGACATGGACTTGGTAAGAATTATTTTGTGCTTGAGTGAATTTGATCAGCACACTGAGCGCAGTGCCATTTTTAGCCACTGCCTTTTCACCTAGCACTTGAACTGGGTCCTGATCAATCAGGGTTTGCAGTGAGTGAGCGTCTGTTGGCTTTTGCGAATATCTAGGTTGGTCCAGCTGTGTTGCTGACGCGACGGCATAACTTTGGTTCGCTTCGCTGGTAAGCTGTGAGCCACTAAACAACTCAAACGCCTGTCCGACCCTGGTGCCGGTCACGGAGTCGTCAGTAATTCCCTTAAACTCGGCGATGTACCCCCCTCCCCAAGTAGGTTGCTCTACTAAAAGTGGGATGATGTAGCGAGGTGAGAACTGCATGCTATTTTTTGAGCTCGGCCTTGAACCAATCCACCCAGGGGTTGGGTGTGGGATTCTGATTATTGAGAATGGCTAAGTAAAAGCTCGTGTAGCTTGCAAAAGTGAGCAGCTCAAATGCTTGTTCGAGTTTGGTGGTACTGACTAACGTATGCTCACGGTACTCAATGGAATTTTGGTCGAGCACTTGCTGGGTTAGCTTCATCCGTTTTTGGTTGCCAGTTCCGTATAGCTGAGAAGAAATAGGAATGAAGAGTAAATTCAGCGCATTGGTGTCTGGGAACTGAAGTCCTTCCATTAGGTGATGGTTGAGCTCAGGAACAACTCTATATTCAGCAAAAGTCTTGGCATTTTCGTTGAGCTGATTGGCAAAGACATGCGCGACACCTTCCAAGTGCTCGGCCACCGTAATCACCGGGATGCGAGTAAGCATCTCAAAAGCCAGCAGCTTGGCGGGGTTTTCTTCTTGGTTGACGTTGACGCTCATGCGGAGATGTGCTTGAGCAATAGTTTCTAGCACTGCCTGGTACTCAGTCTGAGTAACTTTGAGCAACCCGGCCTGAGCAAATAATGCAATTTGGCCAAAGATCGAATAGCCTAAGGCCATCCGGGGCGACTTGCAGGGATTAAACTCAGTCTCAAAAATAATCGCTGGGTACTTATGTTCGCGTAAAAAATCAGCTAGCTTCCCACCTGAAGTAATACCGGCAATCTTGGCGCCTTTTTGTTGGGCGTCCGCTACAGCAGCTAAAGTTTCCTCAGTCGTTCCGGAGTAGCTCGAGGCAATAACTAGCGTATCCTGATTTACAAATGAAGGTAGTTCATAATCTGGCACAACCAGTACAGGTACAGCAAGCTCTTCCTTGAAAACGGTCTGAATGACATGAGTGCCCAAAGCCGAACCGCCCATTCCCGCGACGACCACATTTTTGATCTGCCGATATGACTCATCAAAGTGGACTGCCTGGGCTTCTTGCCAAATCTGCTGAACTTGACTGCCAAGCATCTCAATCGAGCCCAGGGCATTAAGCGTATCCAAAGCCGTAATTTCATCGCGTGAATTCAGGATTGGAATAGTTCTCATACCTCAGCTCCTTGTGTAATTTTTTCTAAGTAGATGCCGACACCGTCTTCGTCAGCGTGACCAATGACCTTGTCCGCAATACTCATAATGGCTTCGGAAGCATTGCCCATCGCAACTGCCAAACCAACATTGCCTAAGAACTCTAGGTCGTTGTCGCTATCCCCAAAGCCGATTATATCAGTTGAGCTCAAGTTTTGCAGCTGGCACCACTCTGTCAGAGCCGTGGCCTTAGTAACTCCCAGTGCAGTGACGTCAACACTAATGACCTCTTTACCACTGCGCGAGAGCTTCACTTGAATATCTGTCCGGCTCTTTAGGTAGGCCAGAAACTCTGGTCCAATGTTGAAGAACGCAATAATTGGTACGTCAAAATTTTGCAGCTCTGCAATTGGCTTGAGCTCAGCGACCAACTTATGGAGGTTCTCATACTGCTGGATAAAAAGGTCTGTGCCGTACCCAAACTCCCCCTCAGGGATGTAGAACGATAAGTTATATTTTTGGGCTTCAGCTAGGATGGATTTGGTAGTTTCGGCCGCAATTACTTTTTCCCAGATGACCTCCCCCCTTGAGGTAATGATCTGGGCTCCTCCACAAGTAATATGGAGTGAATCTTCAGGGAAAATCTGGACAACTCCTTTTCTGAGACTGGCGTAGGGTCGGCCAGTGCAGACACCCAGCTGGTAGCCTTGTGAGGCCAGCTGTTTTAGCAGTCTTTCAGTAAGACTGCTAATGCTACGTTGGCTGTTCGAGAGGGTTAAATCCACATCAAAAAGCAGGGCTTGAAAATCTGTTAGCTTGGCCATGAGTATGCCTTCAAGTTCCAGGGATATTATTCTTCACTACAGTTTGAGGATAGACTACAGCCCCGGGGGCAATGCACTTACCTGGCATCGTACTGGTGTGGATGCCGATGGCAGCATTTTCGCCGATCAGTACACCCAGAGCTCGTCTGCCAGTATCTACATTCTCACCTCTGACTTCCACGTGTACTGAGGCTCGATCAAAGCGTTTATTTGCCGTTACAAATCCAGCGCCAATTTTGACCTTTTGCCCGATAATAGAGTCGCCCACAAAGCCACTGTGCATGGTAGACCCTGGCAAGAAGATAGAACGAGCAACTTCTGAAAACGTGCCCACCTGAACTCCAGTCTCTAGATCTGAGTCGCGAACTAAACAAAAGTCACCAATAAAGGCGTTTTTGCCAATAAAGCATGGTCCTACAATCCGAGTGCAGTGACCTACACTGGCACCCTCTTCAATAATCACCGGACCTTTGGTGGCATCAATGACTGCAGTGGCAGAAATCTTGGCAGATGGATGGGTTGCGGATGAGTTGTGAGAAAGGAGCTGGTCTTTCATCTCAAACGCATCCCAAGGATACTTGAGAGACGGCAATGCTTTTTCTAACTGAAGGACAGGGATTGGGTGCTGCATCGCCAAGATACTCAGGGCTTCTTCGAAGTTATATTGGGTGACAGGCAAGTTGCGCAGAATCTCAATGAAGTTTGCTGACAAAACATAGAGGACTTGGATCTTTTGATTTGATGGTTCGTGACCACGCTCAGGTTTTTCCACAATTTGAGTAAGTTCTCCTTGGTCGTTCAATGTCGCGATGCCGTACTCCCAAGGTGTTGCAGTCGGTGCGGTGCACAGCACTGAGTCATTGCCCTTGGTTAACATTTGATCAAGCACCTCGCCTGCGTTCGTATGATACGTGGACGTAATAATGATTTGTGAAAACTGGTCTTGAAGGCGAGGGATAGCAGAAAGTACCGCGTCACCCATTCCCTGGGGACTCACTTGAACAACGTACTCAATTTTTAGCTCTAAGTGGGCTGCTTCAATAATTTTTTGGCTAATCTGTTGCTCAGCGTCTTCTGGGGTGATAACCAGCGTAACTTCACGGTACTCATGACTTTGTAAGTTTTCCAGCATCCGAATCATCAGCGGTTTGCCAGCAATACTTAAAAGACCTTTGTGGCCAGTCTTGTTAAATGGAAAAAAACGGGAGTTGCTTCCCCCAGCAATCACAATGACAGGTGGTTTAGACATGAGAAGATTGTAGCAGTATAATCGGCAAATATGTCCGAAAAAACTTCTCCTGCACCCTCACAACTCACCAAATTACAAGAGCGCCAGGGACTGGTCAGTTACTTTATTTTCCTGCAAGCATTTGTGGCGATGCTGGGTTCGCTCTACTTCAGTACCTACGGTGATATTGTCAAAAACCTGAGTATGGGGAACCCTTTCCCGATCGGCGAAGGCTTTGTGCCCTGCGAGCTCTGCTGGTTTGCCCGAATTTTAATGTATCCCATTGTCTTCATTAGCGCGGTAGGCATGATGAAAGAAGATCGCAAGTTTGTCCATTACGTACTGCCACTGGCTCTGCCAGGAATTTTGCTAGAGTTTTACCACTATGGTCTGCAGAAGCTCGATTTCCCTAATCCTTTTCAATGTACCGCGGCCAATCCTTGCAGCGCGCTGCAAGTGGATTACCTCGGCTTTATTACCATCCCATTTTTGTGTTTGATGGCGTTTGTGATTATTGCCGGACTATCGGTTTATCACTTAGTTTTGAGTCGGGAAATCGACGCAGTTAGTGAGCTTGATTAGCTTAATTTAGATGTAGTTGGTGGGTAAAACCCGCATTCTTTAATTCATTTTGTTTTTTGATGATCCGACTTTTACAGCTCTGAATGCCCTCATTTCGTCTCTGCAGATCTGCTTCTGTCATGTCTGGGAAGATGTCGCCGGTAAACTCGTGACATTGGCTTTCTTCCTCCGGGAAACTAATATTTATTTGACTAGAAAAAAGTGACCGATTAGTGACTGACTGAGTAATCGGATAGTGATCGTATAGAAAGCGGTTCAGTACTGACTTGCTAGTTGCTTAGTCCCTCGCGAATCAGCGCCAGTACTTCATCCCGTTTTTCAGCCATTAACTCAGCGGTAGTAGCTTCTAGATTGAGGCGGACCAGCGGCTCAGTATTAGAACCGCGAACGTTAAAGTGCCATTGGTCAAAAATGCAACTGATACCGTCCACTTTCAGCACTTCTTTAGCAGTGGGACCATACTGTGCTTCAATCTTGCCTAACACGGTTTTGGCATCCACGCCTTTGGTATTGATTTCGCCAGAGATAAAGTAGACTTCACTCAAGCGATCGATGACTTCATCGAGGCTTTCTGCAGATTGTGATAAAAGTTCCAACATGTACAGCATCGGTGCAACGCCAGAGTCGCAGTAGTAAAAATCCTTGAAGTAATAGTGACCAGTTACCTCCCCACCAAAAACGGCGTTCTCATCAGTCATTCGCTTTTTAATGAAGGCATGTCCGACACGATTGTAGAGCGCTTTCCCACCTTCTTGGGTAATTGTATCTGGCACAGCGTGGGAGGCGCGAATATCGTAGACGATGGTGGAGCCGGGGTATTTTTTCAAAAAGTATTGGGACAAAATGGCTGTTAAAAAGTCCCCTGAGACGAATCTGCCTTTTTGATCAATGCAGAAGAAGCGGTCACCATCAGGATCAAAAGCAAATCCCAGCTCAGCATGTTCACTGATTACCCGTGCTTGAAGCTCTCGACGATTTTCTTCTTGGAGGGGGTCACCACCATGGTTGGGGAAGTTTCCGTCAGGATCAAAGTACATGGGGACCACATCTATCTGGGGGATCTGAGCAAAAAGCGCATTGAGGGAAGGTCCAACCATGCCGTTGGCCGTGTCGATAACAACTTTCATCGGTTTAAGGGCACGAATATCTACTAAGCTGAGAATCTTCTCCACAAAGCCATCCATGATCTGCCAGCCTTCCACGGTCCCTGGGGTGCTAGCAGGCGCTGGGAACTCTTCTTTTTCAATAATTTGACGTATATCTTGGATGCCTTCATCTCCGGAGAGCAGATACGGAATTTGCTTGACCATTTTGAAGCCGTTATATTCCTTGGGATTGTGACTAGCGGTCACCATGATGCCTGGGAGTTTTTTCTCAGCACAAGCATAGTAGTACATGTCCGTGGAGACCATCCCGACATCAATCACATTCGTTCCTACAGAAGTAAGGCCAGTGATAATTGCTTGGTGAAGAGCGGGGCTAGAAATTCGCGCATCCCGACCGACTACCACTTGGCTGGCACCGAGTACTTTGATAAATGCTTTTCCAACTGCTTCAGCGGTCTGATCAAAAAGATTCTGGCCATAAATACCTCGGATGTCATAGGCTTTGAAAATGGATGGATCTACGTGCATTTGATTCCTTTCGTCGTTTCGATAGCATACATCCTGAGCAGGAAAAGTTCAAGTTCCCGGTCAAAATTTAATTGATTGGTAGAAGTCTTCTGTCCGATATCTATCTGCAGAAGCAGAGTGTGCAACTTTAACAAGCGCTCTAATGTAAACGACCGAGCTTGGCTGCGCGCTTTGTTCAAGATAAAAGCAGGCAGTGAGCTGGATTTGCCTTCGGTTACTTCTAGGAGCAGGCGAACTTGACGACAGAGCATCGCGAAACACATCCCGGCTCCATCGCTTGTTGCTGCTTGGTGAAACAGCTTGAGCGTCCGTTGTTGCGCGTTCGTTTCCTGAGTTCCACTGAGGGAGTCGAGCCACTGAAAAACGACTTTATTGACTGGAAAATGTTGCACTTTTGCGGTAGCAAACGGCTTGAGCATTGTGGGAGTTAATTGACGTTTTTCCCAGAGGACCAGGTCGGGGTTTTGAGCGGCTGACTCTGCCAGATACTTCAGTAATGCACTCTGTCGTTGGGACTTGGGTAAAGAATGTAGTTCCTCTATAACGACGAACTGCTCAGTACCAAAGAGACTAGTACTTCCCAGCTGTTGTTCGAGCTTGGGCAAATCTAAGGTTTTAGCGTCCAAACGAACCACTTCTCGTTCAGTACTTTTTGCGCGCTGAATTAGCTCAAAAAGTGCCTGACGGGACTGGGTAGTGTTTTCACCGTGGATGATGAACATCAGCTGTAGTATAGTCGCTTCAAGATGAGATCGAAACTCCAAACGCAGCTAAATTCTTACACAGAGCGTCTCACTTTGTTGCGAGCTTTTGGTGTGGCTGAGTCGCTTTTTACCGAGAAAAGTTTTGTGCATATAGTGATAAGTTCTTCACTCGTTTAGTCGCAGATTTTAATCGACGGTGGCGCCATTTCTGCGCAACCAGCCTCGATGCTTGAGATGTTCAGGATCGAAGCGAGCCACAATCTCCCAGAACCGAGCTGAGTGGTTCATTTCGCGCCGATGCGCCAACTCATGAATGATGACGTAATCAATAATTGCCGCTGGGTACTGCACTAAGCGCCAGTTAAAGTTTAAATTTCCTTGACTACTACAACTGCCCCAACGGGTTTTCTGCTGGCGTAAGGTAATATTGTTGAACTTTATACTCATCAACTTAGCCAGTTGGTGAGTCCGCGGCACGATGTACTTTTGCGCAGTATTTTTCAGAAATTCTTGAATGGCTTTTTCAACAGATGCGGCAGTGGGAGATACGGAGTTAATCATGATTTTTTTTCCTTTGACTTGAACTCCAATCGGATGTTGATGATCAAAGATCGGCTCCTTGGAATAGAGCTTGCCAAAAATCGAGAGTTGGGTGGGGTCTTGGAGAGGTGTTGGTCGTTGACTCTGAATCTTGACAATCGTTTGTTTAATCCAGTCCTGCTGCTTAGTCACAAACTGGTCAATAAAACGCGTTGGACAATCAGGCGGAGCCACTACCGTAACGGCCCCATGGCTATCAACTTTAATCTTGATGCTGTGGGCGCGTCTATTTCGCTGAATTTGATAAGAAGTCATGGTCATGCATTAGAAAAGTTCATTTTGCGAGGTGGTTTCTGAGGGAAGGCTTTCGGAGTTTAATAAAGACTTACTCCGAGCCTGAGTGCCTGACTCCAGCTCTAGCCCATGAATATTTGGCAAGCTTGTTCCGACTAAGCCCTGCATTTCGCCGTACATGTACGCAGTGTTGGTGGCTAAGCGCAGGATTTGTTTCTCCCGCTTTCTCCAGCTATTTTGGAGAGCTCGTTGTTCTTTATCCAAGTCATCTTTCATCTCCCTAAAGCTTTCTACGATGGCCTCTACTCTGCCACGGAACTCCTGGCTGTTAATGTAGTTGTAGAGCATCTCGGTTTTGACATCCTTACCACTCTGAGCAGTTTTCTCCTGCTCCACCTTTAAGAGAGTCTGGCGGAGTAAGCCAGCTAGGGGAACTACGAAGTCGATGCTGGTAATCCAGACTCGATCTCGCTCACCACAGGTCTCAATTCCCGCTGGCAGGGTTCTGGTCACTAAAACCGCCACGGAGCCATGACAGTTCCGGCAGTCTTCTCGGAGTTTAGGGAGCCATTTATCAGAAAAGTTCTCTGTTTGTTTGGATTCCCAGACTATAATGCCTACAGTTCGGCCAAAGCTATTTCTGACAGTTTGCAGCAAATCTGCCCCAAACTGGCCTTTCTTTACTTCACTGATTATATCTGCGGGGAACTGTTCACGCAGCATTCTTTCTAGTTCTAGTTCAAGCACTTCACCTTGAAGTTGCTGAGAAACGGTATCTCCTTTGCGACGTGCTTCATCGACTAAGGCCTTCATATCTTCAAGTTGTTTTTGATACTCTTTTTCTTTCAAAGAAAACCGATCTGCTTCTAGCTTGCTGGTTTTGGCTCTTTCCTCTTGGATACGTTTATCAATCTCTCGCTCAACAGTGATGGCAAGCTGTCTTTTTTCTTCTTCTAGTTCACGCTGTTTCTTGCGCAGCTGAAGCTCTTCCTTCTCAGCCTTTTGGGCGCGTAAATCTTTTTCTTGGAGTTGCTGGCGTAAGTCCCTAAATTCTTTATCATGGCTTTCACTGATTTTCCGCTCAGCTTCTTGTTGCGCCTTCGTCCAGAGTTCAGTTTTAATTTTTTGTTCTTGTTGTTTGAGCGAAGTCTCTAACTCCTCTTCATTTTTTTGCTTTAATTGAGCCAGCTGTTGCTGGAGTAGGAGCTGAGACTGCTGCAGTTTTTCTCGCTCTAAGCTGAATTTTTGGATCAGGCCTTGCTCGATCTGTTGCGCCAAGACTTGTTCAATCTCAATTGGGGTTTGGCAGTTGGGGCATTTAATAGTATTCATAAAAGTAATGGCAAGATTCGGGTTAAATATGGATTTATTGTACGTCACTGATACTGAAGAAGTACACTAGTTGAAAGAGTATCAATAGGGATCAGTTTAACTAACTCTTACTTTGAGTAGGTATTTAATGTTCGAATGGGATCAGAAAAAGAAGGGTTTTGACTGTTCATAATTTCTAGTACCGTAGCCTGGAAGTTGAAAGGGTTTCCACTGGCAAAGTGAGGTTGGAGATAGATATTTTGAATGACTACATTCATTGTTAAAACAATTAATGCTAAGTAGAAAATGAGCGGACGGAGAAAGACATTTTGGGCGAAGACAATCACTAATAAAAATATACTCACCGCAATAAAACCGGCTAAAACCAGGCCTTTCATACTTGAAGTATTCATCTCAGTTAACGATAAAGTGCCGGAAGCAATCATTTGTTCTAAGCGTGGGTACTGAACCAAGATGTAGTGAAATAGCTGGGAAATTCCTTGCAAAATTTGCGCAAACAAACCAAGGCCCAAGAAAAAGAAAATAGGAATATTGTTTGGCTTTTCATCTGTTTTGAGCTGTGAAGCAGTTAAGGGTTTGGCAGTATTGGCTAAGTAGACATCAGGCAAATGAGTAACCGGCGCTGCTGCTGGTTGAGGCGGAGTAAAAACCACTCCATTGCGAACCCGCTCTGGTTGGAGCGCTGCTAGAGGCGAATTATCTGGGACAGCGGTCTCTTGAACGGAGAACTCCGGTAATAATGAGCCACTTTCTTGAAGAGTCTGCTGGATTTTGTTGATGTCAGGAACTGTGGATGTAGCGGAAGTCGAAGGCTCAGTTCCTGGTAAAGTAATGGGAGTAGTTGCTTGCGGAAGCTCCAGAGACGAGGCAATGTCTCCCGGTTGATTAATATCGGGCAGGTTTGAGCTATGCGTCTCTACTCCCTCAATAGATTGCGCAGTCGGTAAGCTGGGCTTTGGTTGGAGGGCAGATGGCAGAGTCAACGAAGTTCCTGGTCCTGTTGCAATATCGACCATACATCATCTTAGTCATTTTTTGATCTGCTGTGAAGAGGAACCTGATGATGTACAATTGCGTCGTTGCATAAGCCGAGATGCTGAAATTGGTAGACAGACTGGACTTAGAATCCAGTGCTCGCAAGAGCGTGCAGGTTCGATTCCTGTTCTCGGCACAAAAAACCCCCGGTCAAGCGGAGGTCCTTTGGTATCAGAAAGAGTCCGGTGAGGATTACCTTCTGATCTGGTAAGAAATATAGCATTTAATTATAAGTCTGTCAATATACATCAGAACAAATCATTATAGATTTATTCCATCAAAAAAACAGGTGTAATAGATACGTGAGGCTGCAAAATTAAGGCGATTCAGGGCTGGGAGATACTTCAACAAACTCGAGGATGTCAGTAGTTGTTTTGAGCTCTCTCCCGAGCTGGCGATCATCATAACGCATCTCAGCCATCCACTGATTGACTGATTCAGCCCAACTACCATTGCTGGATGGAGTGTATTTTTTCATAATTTGTTCAGGTGTGCTTCTCCCCTGGTCAATGTAGTTCTTCTTAAGCTCACGCGCTGCTCGATCAAAGTTCGCTTCATAGCTTTCAAAAGCGAGTGTGCCGCGTTCGTGAATCCCAAACCCCAGACAATTATAAGATCCTGCTGGAATTTTTTTGCAGAGATTGCTTTCTTGCATGGCAATGGCAGGTAGTAGGCGGAAGTCAATGTTGTATTTATCGGCGATACCCACAATTTTGTGGCCAAACTCTTCATGAGGGGTTAGGGGTGAGTCATGCCGTTTTAAGAAATTGGCCACAATTTGTGGTCTGGCATCTTCTATTTCAATCAAGGTTTCTACTCCTTTAACCTGATCAAGAGGAGAGAGACTATTAGCTGCAGCAACATTTACCCCAGCTTGGAGAGTTTGACCAGCTACTAAAAAATTCGGACTCTTAGAATTACCGAAGAGCTGATACGTTATACTTCCTGCCACAATCGTCATAGCAGAGAAGATAAACCATGATAAAACCACTACTAGCTTTTTCATGAGTAATCAGTATACCGAAGAATGCTAAAATTGTCGAGTTGGGAGGCTTTTGGACTCGACAAAACGATGTAAAAATGCTATCCTATAATAGTGAAAATGATTTCCCGTGTCTTGATCTTCAGTGCCTGTTTATTCTTGATAAGCTGCTTTCTGCGCACCACTTCCCTGCAGGCACGCGAAGGAGCGGTTTTGGGTATCCATATTCTAAACACTGGTGAACTAAACTCAGCCAAAGAGCTGCTCAAAACCGACAACTCGGATGAGTGGCACTACGTTACTATCCCTCTTTCTCTGAATGACTTGGAGCGTCAGGAAGAGTGGAAAGAGTTTTTTGCCTTTGCTAAGAAAGAAAAAATTATTCCGATTGTTCGACTGGCTACCAAGTATGAGAATGGTGCCTGGAAAGTACCCAATAGAAAGGAAGTGGTTGATTTATTCACTTTTCTTGGGGAGCTGGAGTGGCCAACTGACAAGAAGTATGTGATTGTTTTTAACGAAGTTAACCATGCCAAGGAATGGGGGAACAAAATTGATCCAGAGGGATATGTAGAAGTGCTGCGATTTGCCAGTAATTGGGCCAAGTCTGAGGCCAAGAACTACCAGGTCCTCCCCGCTGCCATGGACTTGGCGGCGCCAAATGGTTCAGCCACAGCAGAAGCATTCACTTACTTGGAAAAAATGTATGAAGCTGATGACCGAATTTTTGGGTATCTCGATTACTGGAACTCTCATTCCTATCCTAACCCTGCTTTTAGTGCCTCGCCTGAGGCGACGGCTAAAAACTCAGTCCGAGGTTTTGTTCATGAACTAGCCTACCTGAAAGAAAAAACTGGTCGTGAACTGCAAACGTTTATCACCGAAACAGGCTGGGTGGAAAATAAAAACACTCGTCGTTGGTTAGATTCTTACTATGACTACACTGCCAGTAATGTTTGGTCAGATCCACGGGTGATGGCCGTCACACCGTTTGTGCTCCAAGGTGACCCAGGTCCCTTTTCTGGCTTTACTTTTATCGACAAGGAAAACAAGCCCACACTCCAATACCAAGCCTATAAAAATGCAATTGGCAAGCTCGCCAAGAAGTAATCTTTTTAGGAAACGTTGGTTGTGGATGGCGCAGTAGTAATTCCTGCTGGGTTCAGATTAATCGTGCGAGGAGTTTTGCTCAGTGCCTGAATACGGAAACCAAAGGCGCGGTGCCACTCGTCATACTTTTTCTTTAGGACGTCGATATCCGGTTTTCCAAATAATAACTCAAGCTCTTCAAATGCAGCTACCTTCTCAAGACTAAAACGACTCAACGACTCTTTAATTTCATCACTGGTGCGGATTTTAGGTTCCTTACTATGAAACTTGGAGGCATAGGTAATAAATTTTTGGAGCATTGTATGAGGCAAGAAGTCCTGGATGGGCAGATCTAAGCCATGTGAGCGAATATCATCTGCAGTCAGGCCAACTCCAATATGGCAGTAAGCAGCCTGTACTACTTGAGGTAAGTAGCCTTCCTGTTGCAAAATCCAGGCGCCAATCATGCCGTGCTGAATATATGGCCTGGTTGATGGTGGCTGGTTGGGAATCCACTCAAATCCGCCACATTCATAGACCCCAACTTCATGGAGCAAAGCTGCTTGAATGACCACTTCCCTCACCAGCTCAGTTTTATCAAAGGAGTAGTTATCGAGTAAGTACAGACAGACTTCAGTAATAATGTTGGAGTGGGTCCAGATTAAATCTAAGAGCAGCTCAGTCCCGGCGTATTTTTTGTGGAGGAGAAACTCTCCTGGATACAGTTGCTGGTTAATAAAAATTGCCATCTTGTGATTTTTATCTCACGAAACCTATAGTGAGTGCAAGAGGGCGAGTTAGGTTCTTGAGGGAGTTACTTTTTTTCGCGCCACAAAATAAGATGCGGCAATCGTAGTCAGTGGTACTGCCAATACTAATCCGATAGATCCAGTGATCGTACGCACCACCTCTTCAGCAATGATTTCGCTATTTAGCGCCACCCAGGCTGGCTGGGTATCGTTCATCGTAAAGAGCAGAAATAAAGGCAAACTGCTGCCGGCGTAGGCCAATACCAAAGTGTTTACCAGAGAGGCTACGTGATCTTTTCCGACTGCCAAGCTTCTTCTGTACAGCTCGCTAAACTCAATATTTGGTTTTGCTTCCTTTAGTTGTGTCACTACTGAGACTTGAGCTAGACAAATATCGTCAAGAACACCTAATGTGCCTAACATAATCCCACCCAGGAAAAGGCCTTGCAGATTCAGTCGAGTGGTAGGGCCAAATTGTAAGAAGTAGGCTTCTTCACTGCCTAGACCTACGAGCTGGGCTGCTTTGACCGTCAGAAACGACAAAACACCCACGGCTAGCAGGCTAAGTAGCATTGAAAACAAGGCGATATGACTTTCGCGGCGAACCCCGTGTGAAAGATAGACGGTAATGGCGGCCACGATACTGCATCCAATGATACTGATTACTACTGGATTCTGACCCGACAAGATCTGAGGTAAAATAAAGGTAATCAGCACAACAAAACTAATTCCCATGCCGAGGATTGCAAAGAGACCTTGTAGACGAGCAACGACAATCACTAGGAGGAAAAGACCAACAGCTAACCAAATCAGGGACGGAAGACGATAAATATCAGCTAGAACATACTCAAACCTATTAGGAGCCACCTCTTGTCTGGCAATAATGACTTGAGTTCCTTTTTTGAGTAACTGATTCTGGTTTAAGGGCTGAAACTCACTGCCAACAATCAGGGTGATAGCTTCGTTAGTATCGAGTCGTTGGACTTCAAGTTCTTGGGTGTATAAAGCTGTTTCGCTCTCTGCTAAGCGTGTCTCGGACAGAACCCGAGTGACTCTTGCTCGGTGATACTCAGGTTGGGGCGGTAGCACCACTTCGGCTGAAGGTTCTGGGAGTGATTCCTCAAAAATGGGAGTTTCTACAGGAGAGGCAGTCTGGCCAAAAATTGGTTGTGCTAAGTACAAGTGAACTAGAACTAGAGCGAACAAAAAAATAAAAGTTTTTTTTAGAAAAATCATAGTAGTTATTATATTTGTACTGCTCAATTCTTACAAACTCTGTAGTAAATTTCACCCAGCATGTTCTCTAGTAAGCAGAATGGAACCTGCTGTTGGATGGCGTGACATATTCTCAGTAATCGCATACAGCACTGTTTTTTTCGGATACTTCTTGATCCTGTCCCCCAGTAAGCTGTCAGTGATGCTAAACGTCTCATCATCAGCTGCTACGATGATCGCAAAAGACAGATCAACATCAGTTTCATTTTGTAAAAATCGCAAGTCGCAGTTAATAATCACTGGTTGCCGCTTTTCCAGTTCAGTCTCAATTAAAGAAATCGTGGGGACGCGATGCTGTAAAAGAACGCCTTTTTTAATGACCCTGGTTACTTCGGTAAGAGAAGAAGTTCTCGATTTTTCAGCTCTAAAGTCTGCGGAAATACTCTCCCAAACTTTGGAAGTAAAAAGCTCAGGATGAGCAGTCACTAGTGTCGTCTCAATTCCATGTTGGCATAGACAATCAGCTATTTCGGTGATGTAACTGCCAAAAGGATGCTGGTGAAGAAACGCTCGTATAGATCGAGCTGAGTGAGGTCTGTCATAGTAATCTAGAATTGCCTCAGTGATGGCTAAATCATCCTCCAAAACAGACTGCAATTTAGGATTATAACTCTTCAGATCGTAACGTGATTGTTGCTTACTCATGAATTTTTTTGTGGCAGGGCATGCCAGGTATTTAGTGCAATTTGATGAATCCGACCATAGAGCAGACCATAATCATACCAAGCAGCATTGATCTGTGAATCTACTAGTTTTGGCAGCGCAAAGTACAGTTGGATAAGTTCTTCTAGTTGGGTTTCGGAAAGTTCCACTAAGCCTTGCAGGTCATCGCTGGCTGTATATGCTTGGTTACCGCAGTCGTAAAAATAGAGGTAGGTGGTGAAGAGGGTTAGTTTTTCGTGTGCGTCTGTAATATTTGCAACGATAGTGGCGAGATGAATTAGGTCATTTTCATTTGCGTTAAGGCCAGTCTCTTCCGCTAGTTCACGGGGAGCAGCTTTGTTGGGCTCTTCTCCCTCTTCTATTCCCCCACCAACCATGCGCGAAATACCTGGCGGATAAATATTTTTGGTTCCTAAAATAAAGTTTCCTGCGCTATTGCGAAGCAAGATCAAGGCATGTCTGCCCCGCTGTGCCACTGTTGGTACAATGTTCATTCGTAAATTTAGGCTGAAATCCTGCATTTGCATATCTTACAGTACTTGGAGAAGGTGTGGATAGTCTTCTGTCTGAATGCTTGATATAATTCTCGAGCTGTTTTGGTTTTGGGAATGAGTGTCTGCTCAGTTGACCAAGCAGAACGTTGGGTCAGTAGCTCAGTTGGTTAGAGCGCCTCCCTCTTAAGGAGGATGTCGTGGGTTCGATTCCCGCCTGGCTCACATCTAAAGATTTAGTAGTAGTAAAGTCTTCATTTAGCTTGAAAAGACAAGCTAATTTGGGTGTTCCATCAATTAGCTCTTGGTATGTTGGGACTTCATCAAAAAGTAACCCAAACATAGCAGCGTTCTTTTGAGGATTAGGCCCATTTAACAACAAATCTTCGAGGTGTTCCATAAAATAATTCGTGTAATTGATTGTTACCTGAGTATCGACCTGTTGGCCTTCTTTTAGTTCTCGAACTGACTTTAGTGCTGCATTCTTCAATCTGAGCTTCTCAATATCATCCTCGAGCATCTTTATAACATCCGCTGAAGACACTTTTTTGATAGTTTCTTTTATATTTTGGATTTCTATTTCATTTGCTGCTACCTGTTGTGAATATGAAACCGTATCGGTTGATAGCTGACTTTCTCTCTTTTCGAGTTCTTCGAGTGCGATTTCTCTAAATCTTTCAGTAAACTCTTCACTAAAACCGACCTTTTTGACAAAGTTTTCAATAGTGTCGTTAAAATCTTTTAGTTTAACCCTGTATGATTTATGTTTCCGTGAGCAGTGGTATGCAGGTCTTGGAATACCTCCTTTACCAGTCGAAGCACTGCCAAGCAGGGGATTTCTACATATAGGACATAAAACGTACTTTTTATACAGATACATGGGGTTATTTTTATTCTTTACTGCTTGCCATTCGAGAAGTTTGCCTTTGACTATCATAATCTTTCCATCCTCTTCAATTATAGCAATTTTACCTCTATTCGCCTGATTGAACATTTCAATAGTCACGAGCCCTCTAAAACGCCCCTTTACTGGCTTATTGCCGGTCCATTTATGACTATAGATACCTGCATATATTGGGTTTTGAATTAATCTCTGAAATTGTTTTAGAGTTAATGGTTTCTCACCTTTATAACCAATAATCCTTTTCCTGTCATATGGATCACGAATTCTAATTTTGCGAGATTTGTAGCCCATTGCATTCAGTTCTTCAACTATTTTGAGGTCTGAAACATTGTTTTGTATCCTCAATTCGTGTCCACGAATGATCCATGGTGACTCTACGGGGTCGGCCTGAGGTATTTTTCTTTGTCCATGCTCCGTGTCTACTTTGACCATTTGATATCCTACGACTGTAGGACCCATAGGGTAACCCATCTTCGTATAACGGATCTCAGCACCAATCATGCGAGTTAGTATTCCTCGGACCTCATCCTTCGCGCTTTCCGCAACTATTAATTCAGTTGTATTGGTTGGATTATATTTAGACCATTTATATTCAAATCCGTAATCTTCGAGGGTATTGAAAGTTGTTGATCCAATGATGCCATACGAATCCAGTAACTGTACTCCATATTTAGCATACTCAGCTTTTAGTTGGGAATAGATACCACCGCCACCTCTAGTACCACGATCAATACTTCTAATAAAAAAATATTTAATTTTGTTTTTTGGGTTCTTGCAATAATTAATAGAGTCAAGTAATGGTTGTGTAATCATTTCACCACTTGCAGATGCCGAATAGGTAAACCAAGCTTCTGGCTTAATTACAATTTTGCAACCAGTTTTGATTGACTCCTGCTCAGCTTTACGTAATATTTGCTCTTTTTGCTGTTTGTGCGAGTCATTTTCAGCCTCCTGTTTAGTTGTTGAGGTTCGCAATCCCCCTGCTGCATATACAATTTTCATTTCATTTTGCATATTCATATATTCAAAATATTATGTCGTGTTTCCCTTCTGATTAACACGCTTTTTAGGCACAAACTTCAGGGATTGGTTCTTTTTATCATCAAATATTCTATCGATAATCAGATTTGCCATTAATCGCATCTTATCTTCTATTTCAGGAGTGATTTCAGTTAGTTTTGGTGTGTTTTTCATAAAAGATCGTTTTGTCTGAGATAATCCATTGCTTTTTTATTGAACATTGCACCGGGGTTATCGTAGTTATCATGAGACAAAATATCGTTGGTAAATTGATCGAAGATTTCCGGCGGTAAACCTCTATGAGCACACCATAGGTACAAGTTAAAACTATCTGGCTTGTCTGGTTCTATGTTTTCCCAAGCGTAGAGGGCGTACTTCTGAGCTTCGGTTTTCGGTACAAAAGTATGGGGGTCCACTTTACTAATTATTCTTTTATATGAGTCGATTGCAGCGATACTTTCTTTAACATTATGTTTTATATTGTCTTTATCATTATCTTTAGGAGTTGTATTTTTTGATTTTCCTGAGATCAAATCTTCCCAATTTTGGAATGGGTCACTATTACCAATTTGGGAACTATCATGTTCCCCATTTGGAAAGTCCTGGGTTACCATTTTGGGATTTACTGGGTTACCACTTTGGGAAGTTTTATATAACTGATCACCTATTAAATGCGTCAGTCTTTCTAATCTAATACGTCTTTTATCATCTAAAACGAAGTACTTTTCATTCAATCGGTACTCACCGGTTTTTTCATTTTGAACGAGAATTGTTTTTTGTAGTAGTTCATCAATTACTTCTCCTGCATGAGATGCAGTAATGCCCACTATTTGCAGTTCTGCTTGTATTAGTTTTGCCCACTTTTGATGACAACCAAGTGTTAATCGAATGACTAACAAGACAACTTTTAATTGTCGACTCGTGAGACTAGTCAGTAGTAGGGCATGATATAAACTGTGGTTAAATCTGACAAATCCTTCTTCTGGTGGTTGTTTGTTATCCATATTCATTTTGGGTGCCATCTCGGCACGTTCAGGGACTAAATATCAAGTCTTTTATGTCCCGTTGTGCGTTCAAGAGTTCTTTTGGCTGGATAGGTGGTGCTTGGAGGTTCCAGTAAAGCGATATCAATTCATCTACTTTATCTTTGGGTGAAAATTGAATGAGGACTGTTCCGTTAGATAGTCTTGTCTTGCCAACTATCTTTACTAGTTGAGTAGCATACAAATATGAGGCGACTTGGAGGTCTTTGACTTCGGCAATAGTATCAAGATTTTTATTTTCCATAGCGTTCCATTTTCATAAAAAAAAGCCCCAATTTCTTGGAGCTCAATCAATAAAAAAAGCCGTCAAGAAATTGATTTGTCACTACTTTCGTAGTGCTTTTTCAATTACTTTGAACGGCTATGTGGCGAACGCTATTGGTTAATTGCCAGCCAGTAATTTACTTTACTAAAGATATTTTACCAGATTGTTAGATGGTTGTAAATGCCGATTACATTGATTGGGAGGGCTAAATGTACGACACGTGTCGCACTTTTGAGGAGCATTAAAAGTCTAATAATTATTCTAACACGCAGTCAGCTTTGAAATATGGCCCAGCTAAATCGTTGAACTCTCTAAAAGTTACTTCAACACGGTATGTTTTATCATATATGGCTTTTTGAGCAGAGGCCCCGTCTAGTTTAGCTAGATCGCTTGTTTTCATATTGCATGTCATGAGAATAGTATTTATATCATTGGTATCTGTTTGTGTAATAAATTCCGCAGAAATATCAGTTGGTTGCTGTTCAAGATAAAGATCCATTTCAAAAGTTTTACCAATTATTTCCTTCGGTTTAGAACTCATAGCAAGCAAATCTTTATGGGTTAGAGATTTATCAATGGTTATTTCTTGAGGTGTACTTGTAGGAATAGTTGAATTTGTTGTTTCTGCTTGTACAGCTTCCTCACTAGGTGTATTTGTTTCTTGGTTTGTAGTTGTTTTCGTATCTGCTGTCAAACCAAGACCAATAAAGGAAACAAAAAGCAAACCACCAAGAATTAATCCAACCTTCTTTCGAGTAGGCTTTTTAATAAATCGCGAGAAAGCAGAGGGTTTGAATAACCCAACTACAAGAGCAATCATTGAACCAAGTATTAAAAAGCCAAATATATCATCCATATGAACGTATTATATCACAAAATGAGACTCATCGTCTCTGGATACATAGTCTTCCTTTCGAGATCATTAAAACATGGAAGATATACGAGGAAAGTTTGGGAAGCATCTCCGATCAATCCGACTTGAGAAAAAACTAACTCAAGAGGAATTAGCTGATAAAGCAGGGATGCATTTTACATATATTGGTCAAATTGAGCGTGGAAAGCGTAATCCTTCTTTGGTTAATCTAGAGCGACTAGCAAAAGCTCTAAAAGTATCTGCAGGACAACTTCTTCCCTTCTAAACAACCAAGACTTTAGGTCTCATTTCTAGTATAATCAGCAGTACTCTTGAGGAGTTTTATATGGGATGGATAAAAAGTATCGCAGTATATGAATTTGACGGTAAATTAGATCAGACAATAATCTTTGAAGCAGGTCTGAATATTTTATCTGGAGTAAATGGAACCGGTAAAACCACAGTACTAAAAAGGTTAAAAGATCAAATTGGAACCGACCGGATTCAAAAAGAAGGAACAATTTCCAAGATTGTTGCCTTGAGTCCAAAACGAAATGCTGAAAAGAAAGCTTTTCAAACTTCTCTCCAATTCATGAAGCAACAGAACAGACTGAGCGAAACTGTACTCAATGAGTTTGCTTCTCGACCAATTTCTGACCATACTTTTGAAAAATACGAATCATTTGGAGATATCTATGGATATGAATTTCAGGATAGATGCAGAACTGGTGGTGATCAAATTGAAGTCATGAATAAATTGACTGAAGAATACGATAAAGTAATAAAAAGTGTTTTTCCGGAATATGAATTGATTACCTCTTGGAATGATACTGTCGGTTCACCTGATGTTAAATTGTCAACGAAGTATGGAGTGACCCGCTCCCCTAATAATACGCAGTGACTGTAAAATAGCAGTACTGCGAAAGGGGGCAACATGGCAGGAATTTCTAGTGAGGTAAAGGCTGAGATATTGGTAAAAGTCAAAACAGGCCAAAAAGT